>Ga0265292_1000121_pt1 | contig 155388 bp, 131 predicted proteins | sample Munlanlewell296A_FD_189080 | JGI IMG/M metagenome (GOLD analysis project Ga0265292, IMG submission 189080) | Leachate microbial communities from a municipal landfill in Southern Ontario, Canada - Leachate well 296A | ecosystem: Engineered > Solid waste > Landfill > Unclassified | place... | reverse complement strand
CCTGAAAGCAAACTGGTTGATGTCGAAAGCCCTGCCAGAACTATAACGGCCACCGGCGGCAATCAGGATCTGGTGCAACCGTGCTTCCTTGCTGCTTACTATGGTAACGGCGATAATGTTTCATCGGTAGAAAATCCTTGTCCAGTAATACCTACAAAAGATCGTTTCCAACTTGTAAAGCCTGAGTTCTTTATCGACAAGCATTTTGGTACATCAGCACAAAATCAATCTATCCACGTCCCGGCAGGAACCATACTGCCAACCGATAAACACAGGTTAGTTGAAGTAGTTCCGTTCATTATGGACACTCAATTTACCAACGCTCCAAGATCTATAGAAGAGCCAGCAGGAGTGATCACAGCTAATCGAAAGCACCATTATTTAATCAATCCCTCATGGGGAGGCAATTTAGGGAGTCTTGAACAACCTTGCTGCGTAATAGTAGCCCGCCAAGATAAATCACCATTGTATTTCGTTCAGGTTGATTCCGGTAAGGTTCAGATTGCAATTTATGATACGGATAGCGAAATCATGATTAAGATCAAACAATTTATGACTGTTTATGAGATTATCGATATAAAAATGCGGATGCTGCGAGTAGACGAGCTTTTGAGAATTCAAGGGTTTCCTTCAGGGTATCAGTTATACGGAAATCAAGGGGATCAAAAGAAGTTTATCGGGAATAGTGTGGTTCCTCATGTAGTACGCGTATGGTGTGAGGCCATGGCCGAAGAACTAAAAGAGATCGCACGATTTAAAAGTAAGGCCTCTTAATATTCATTTAATAAAACAAAAACAATGGAAACACTACAGATTCTTAAAGACAAAGCCTTGCACGCTTTTAAAAATGCAGACAAAAACGGAAAACAGCTTCTCGCTGATCTGTTCGACAAGAAGGTATTCGCAATTGATGTATTCGATCGGATACAATCATGGGATGCCGTTTATGAAGATCATGGCATCAACCCGGCAATCGCTTTGCCTTACCCAATCCCTGCTAACGAAGCACAAGCATGGTTAAACACAGTAGAAAAGGTTAGGCTATTATTTGAATCATTGAATGATGGTTGGAAACCGAACTACAATGATGCCAATGAAGGAAAGTATTGGCCTGTTTACAGAAAAATTAAGGGTGCGGGCTTCGGCTTCTCGCACACGTACACGTATTGTACGGTCACGGACACGCATGCCGGTTCCCGCCTTGTGCTAAAATCCGAATCACTGGTATTACATGCCGTGAAATATTTCGATGAAGATTTGAAAATATTATACACCAAATAAACCAAACCAAATGAACAAGAACTACAAAAAGATCACGTCATTTGAAACCGCTTGCGAAGCGGAAGGATTAGATGCCGTTGCACTCGTTAAGAAGTGGAATAAAAGCGGTGAACTCCTCCGTGATATAGCTGGTAAGAAGTTGGAGATTTTCTTTAAAGCCATCAACGGTAAATGGAAAGCTGATATTACTAATGCCAGCCAAAAGAAAATCTATGGCTTTGTTGGTTTCAAAAAAGACAAAAACAAACCTGCGGGCTTCGGCTTCTCGCACACGCACACGGGTTGGACGAACACGTTCACGCGTGCCGGTTCCCGCCTTTTCACGGAAACAACTGAGCAAATGGAGCATGCTTTTGAGCATGGCGAACAGATGTTCGTTGAATATCATTGCTGGTAAAACTTAAAGGTTGTACGCTGTCAGGTGCAGGCTTCAGCTTCTCGAACACGAACACGAATTGGACGAACACGAACACGAATGCCAGTTCCCACCTATGCAGGATGATTTTAATACAGCGTAGACCTTGCCTCTTGGCAAAAGATCACGGTAACAAAACTTACAGGGGCTTTGGTATCCCGGCAACGGTTGAGAAGGAGACCCACAAAGCAAAGGCATGAAACGGTACAGCAATCTATATCAGGAAATATGCAGCAAGGATAACCTGCGCCTCGCCGATCAGCGGGCGCGAAGGGGTAAGCGCGGCCAGTACGGTGTATCAAACCATGACAAGCATAGCGAAGCCCACCTGGAGTGCCTTTTCGTGCTTTTAAAGGAAAAGACCTATAAGACCTCCAGCTACAAAACAGCTACTATTTACGAGCCAAAAGAGCGAACTATCTACAAGTTGCCTTATTATCCTGACCGGATCGTACACCATGCCGTAATGAACCTCCTGGAGCCGATTTTTACGTCTTTATTCACCGCAGACACTTATAGCTGCATAAAAGGCAAAGGTATTCTTGGGCTTAAAAATGCGATCCGTAGGTCGTTGGATACTGATATGGCCGGTACTACTTACTGTCTAAAACTGGATATACAGAAGTTCTATGGCAATATCGACCACGACATCCTGAAAGGGATGCTGCGCCGGAAGTTCAAAGACCGCGATCTATTGTGGCTGCTGGATGAGATTATCGACAGTGCCGATGGCGTACCGATTGGCAACTATCTGAGCCAGTATTTTGCCAACTTTTACTTCACACCCTTTGATCATTGGATTAAAGAGCAGATGGGTGTTATTCATTATTTCCGGTATGCGGATGACATCGTTATTTTCTCGGATAGCAAGCCGTTTCTGCATGAGTTGCTGGCAGCGATTAAAGAGTATTTAAAGACCAATTTGAAGCTAACCGTAAAAAGGAATCACCGGGTATCTCCTGTATGGTGTGGCGTTGATGTTGGCGGGTACAAACACTTTCCACGTCATACGTTGCTACGTCCAAGTATCAAGAAAAATTTTGCACGCGCGGTATTCCGCAAAAAATCCTCCCATTGTATAGCATCCTACCGAGGATGGGCAAAACATTGTAATAGCAAACACCTACTTAAAAAATTATTGAATGAAACAGTTTAATGAGTTAGGAATTAAGGATGAAAAGAAAGGCTTGGTAGGAGATAAAATAAAAGTTGACCGGATTTTGGAAAAGCAAATTACCGTCATTGACTTTGATATTGTTGATTCAAAATTTGATGGAAAATGTCTTCAGATGCAGGTTGAGTATAACAATGAAAAGCGGGTAATTTTTACAAGTGCCAAAAGACTTATTAGTACAATGGAAAAAGTAGACAAATCGCAACTGCCATTCAGCACCATCATTAAAAAACAGGAAGACGATACTTTTAAATTCACTTAAAATATAATTATGCCAGCTTATTCATTTCAAGAACGATTCGTTCCATTGGTATTAAACGGAACTAAACGCCAAACTATCCGTACCAGGCGGGAGAAGGGATATGCCAAGAAAGGCGATACATTATACCTATATTTCGGCCTTAGAACAAAATACTGCAGGAAGCTACGCGAAGAAGTATGTACAGACGCCAGATCCATTGCTATTGATAATTCATACGGCATCGTACTGTTTAATCGTTTGTTAACTCGGGCTGAAATGCAATATGCGATAGAGAATATAGTATTAACCCCCGATCACCTTCCACAATACAATGTATTATCCAGTATAGAACGAGATATACTTGCTTATAATGATGGATTCCGGATTGAGGGATCCTCTCCGGAGCAGCCTTTAGGATGTTTTCATTTAATGCTTACCTGGTGGAGGAGGACTCATGAACTTCCTTTTGTTGGAGATATTATTTTTTGGGAACCGACGAGTACCAAGCATACAATAATTTAAAATTGGTAACGCGAATGCTTAATGATATTAATGTTAATCTGGTTTATGAAATCAACGGCCATAGACACTCACCATTCTAAATCGCAAAATGAGCATCAATTCCGCAACTGTCCGCAGCTCTTTGATGAGAAAACAATCAAATTAATATACAATGCAATAGATAAAGGCGCAAAGTTGTATGGAAGCGTTTCCGGCGGAAAAGACGGTCAGGCAATGGTAAAATCATTACACGACATCGCTATGCCGTTAACGGGCCTTATTCATGCCGATTTGGGTAAGGTCGAATGGAAAGAATCGATGCCACAATGCCAGAAAAATTCCGAAGCCTGTAATGTGCCGTTATATGTGTGCCGTAGAAAAGACGGCGCTGGGTTACTTGAATACTGGCAACGAAGAATGTTAAAGGTAGAAGGGCAAGGAATTCCATTTTGGAGTAGTGCAAATATCCGCTACTGTACCAGCGATTTGAAACGCGGTCCCATCAATGTATTTTTTATCGCTACTGGAAATGATTTTATAATCAGCTGCGAAGGCATCCGCGCCGATGAAAGCCCAAAACGATCACAGAAGCCCGCTATTTCGATCCGTAGCAATTCATCAACCTTTTACGCAGGTATGACACCTGACCAGGCTATAAACGCCTACAGGCCCGGAAAGAAACTGATTCTAACCTGGTACCCTGTGTTTAACTACACACTGGAAGATGTTTGGATAACGCACGGTATGACACCGTTACTTCTGCAAGCTGCCAGAACTGAATACAACCACACCGGTATCGTGCCGGCGTGGTGGCCATTCCATCCAGCATATGCATACGGTAATGATCGGGTAAGCTGCAGGTATTGCATTATGGGATCACTAAATGATCTGAAAACAGCGGCAAAGCATGATGATGATGGCTTACTGGAAGAGATGATCCAGATGGAAGAATATTCAGGATTCACCTTCAAAAACGATTTTTCATTAAAACAACTATAAGTAATGGAAGAAAAACAAGTTTTAAACTATGCAGAACCTACAAAATAACCATGCCCCGCACCTGCGGGGCTTTTTTGTAGGTTATGCATAGTTTAATCCTACAATCATTTTTTGCTTTTAAAACCACTTTTTGGGTAAAAAAAGATATTTTTTAATAAAAACACAATTACTCAACACTTACCGAAAAACCCGTCCTACATAAACCTACATACACCTATAAATATAATTAATTGATAATCAATGTATATTTTATGTAAGTATAACTAAAAAATGTAGGATGATTTAGGTCGGTGGAGGTTATTGTAGGTTTGTAGGTCTGTAGGACGATGGAAAATGATACCTGCTAAGTGGTTTTCTATATTTTTTTTATCGTTATTAGCGTTATTGATAAAATTTATTCCGAAATTGTCTTTCCAAGATGGAGTCTTACTTTACTGTTACCCTTCCTACTAAAGCATATCTTAAAAAATATCTGGAGGCCCAATACGGCCACCCACTTATTTTTAGTATTAATAGTTACTTCGGGCAGGTTTTGGCCCTTGTATTAGCTAAAAACGTATATCCTGACAGAAATACGGCTGTAGTGCACAAGGCTTTTGACAAATACGATAACTTTATTGATATAAAGATGCCTGCCAAGTGGCTTAAACATTATAGATACGGCACCGATATTGACCCTAAGAAGGCGGTGTACATTAATAAGTTGGTTGAAAATAAGTTTGAAGATGAGCTGGTAAACTACTGCACACTGCTTGATATGTTTGATATTAAGCGAAAAGACTCCCTTCTTGATTTTTGCACCAGGTATAATTTTGAAATTGATGTTGACATCACTTTCGACAGTATCAAAAAGATGGAATACCGGTATCGCCAAAAAAATAAAGAAAAATATAAGCGTATTTTGTCCCCTGACATAGAAAAGGCTATTCAGGCCAGATTCTTCTAAAAAGCACTGTCCTTTTATATTTACGGCTAACTTATCAATTTAGCCGTATGCAAACCGGTTACCAAGGTGTTACAACGCTTACAAAAGGCCTTACTTATGATGGAGGTATGTACGAGTGGTATTATGCTCTTGCCGAGGATATTGAAACTGAGCCACTCCTTGGCGTTAACCAGGAGCTGGTTACCGAACCAACCTTAAAGGCAGGCAAGACATGGTATGGCCCTGTGCGTGTACCGGATAATTCACTGGGGTTTATTGAAAATCAGGAGAAAGTTAAAGCCGGTATTTATTACAAACAAAAAGTAGATGGTTACCAGCCTGGTGATGGACGCGGTAACAGAATTGTACTTGAAAATATGGCCCACCACAGATTTATTGTTGTTGGCAAGCAAAGATCCGGTGGCTTTTTTTTATACATAGGTAGTGTTGAAAGCCCTCTTGAATTTGATCATAATTATGATGGGGGAAAGGGCTATTTAACAACAAGTAAAACAGTTTTTTCCTTCTCTGGAGATAGCCTTCAGAAGGCACTGATATTGCCATCATTTCTTGGACAAACATCTACACCGGCGCCTGGTGATGTTGCACCCGGAGGATCTTCCGGAACTGGTGATACCTCTAACCAGACAGAGACGATACCATTTGTGGGCACAAACGTTGTAACAATTGGGTGGAACGCAGGTAGAAAAGCCTTGTTTGGCAATTTTCCACTAATACAAGTTTGGTTTAAAGACGGATCAATATACACACTATCTAGCGTGCCGATCACTTGCGATGCACCCCCCCCTGCCACCACATTATTCACAATAGACCTTACCGGCGTTGCCGAAGGTTTTGTTCAAATAAAATAAGCACGATGAAGAAATTTTGTTTATTACTTCTGTTATTTGGTTGTGTATCTGCGCTACCACTACCAGCCCAGGATAACCCTATCTATGGTAAGAAGGTAATTATAAAAACACGAGATTCATCCAGTGCAGAGCTGCAGATTATTAACAGCACTAGGACAGTAACCGGTGGTTTCTTAATGAATACCGGTAGTGGTAATACGCAGTTTGTAATGTTGCCATCTTATGTATTATCTGCAAGGTTTTTAGATAGCCTTGTGGCGGTGCAGGGAAGGATACAAACAAAACTTGCAATTAGTGATTCGGCGTCTAAATACTATCCATACTGGAGTAACCCACGCGGGTTTATTACATCAGCTTCACTTGCACCTTCCTGGGATTCAGCCTATCAACAAATACCAACAGGAGCAGACTTTGTAAACGGTGTTTATTCGCTGATAAGGCGGAGTGGGCAGCGTTTATCTGTTTCCTTGGATGGCCGGTATACAAAATATACAGATACCGCGGTTCAGACAGCTAATTATACATTGCTTGACGGTACCAGGGCTAACGGTACATGGAATATATCTATAACGGGCAATTCTGGTACTGTTGCAAATGGAGTATATACAACTGGCAGTTATGGTAATCCGTTATGGATAACATCACTTGCGTGGGCGAAGATCACGGGCACACCAACTACACTTGGGGGCTATGGAATTACGGATGCCTACACAAAAACGAATGTAAACGATAGCCTTGCGGCAGTGCAGGGAAGGGTACAAACAAAATCACCATTGGCTGGGAGCGGTTCTATAATTTCAGTTGGGACTATCGCTTCAGGTGTGTGGAATGCTACTGCGATAACGGATACTTACATAGCAAGTGCATCAGCATGGAATGCGAAACAAAACGCACTTGGATTCACTCCTGAAAACATCGCTAATAAGGGAATAGCTAATGGCTACGCCGACTTAGATGCTCTGGGCAAAATCCCTTCAAGCAGAATTGATTTTGGACAAACCGGACAAACATTTGTGGTTGCCTCTCAAGTAGCTATGTTGGCGGTTAGCGGGGCTAATGTAGGTGCATTGGCAATTAGAACTGACGAAAATAAGAACTATAGGCTCATAGGACAACCTGCCTCAACGTTAGCTAACTGGCAGGTATTATTGTCGCCTGACGCACCCGTTCAGAGCGTGAATGGATTTACCGGTAATGTGAATCTTCTGACAACACATATTTCAGAAGGGTCAAACTACTACTGGACGGCTGCCAGATCACGTGCAGGACAATCAATAACAACAACAGGAACGAGCGGTGCGGCTACATACGATAATACAACAGGAATATTGAATATTCCTGTCTATCAGCCGGCAGGTACGTATGTTACTAATTTCTCTTTTACAAATAGCACCGGCATAACCGGAACGGTTACCAACCCTACCACAACGCCCACGCTGTCTCTTTCAATAGACAGTTCTGCAATAGCGAATTTTCACATAAAAGTAAGGTCGCTTTTTTCAGCAGGGAGTGGTATAAGTATTACAAACGGAGCTATCGCTTCTACGATAACGCAATATACAGATGCTTTAGCGAGAGCCGCTATTAGCGCAGGTACAGGAATATCTTATAATAGCACAACAGGTGTAATTACTAACACAATTACGCAGTATACAGATGCGTTGGCCCGCGCAGCCTTATCTTTTGTTGCCGGATCGGGTGCATATAATTCTGCAACAGGTGTAATAACTATTCCTACTAATACGAATCAACTGACTAACGGAGCGGGATTCATTGCTGGAATAGTTTCGGTGGCAAATGGTGGTACCGGAATCAGTACAGGGGAAACATTGGCTACTGTTACCGCGAGGGGGGCGACAACAACACAAACTATAAACGGAACTAATATTGCTATGACTGGCGCTATGTCATTTTTCGGCTATAACCCAATAACATCCTATATTGGCTCATATGGTAATATTACTGCTGGTGGGTTTGGCATTATGTATAGGGATAACTATGATGCATATATTACTTCTAATTTTCAATATAACGCTACATCTACTCCGATTGCTAAGTACACTACGGGTGAAGGTATCGGGCAATTAAGTTTTTCTGGTGGAAACTTGAGCTGGCTTACTTATAATGGTTCTGTAATTACTAATACTGCATATGCACTAACTACTAAATTTTCAGTTTCATCGGCAGGCTCCATAACAGCTGGAGCAGCGAGTTTTACGACGGGGGCGTTTAGTGATAATATAACTGTTACTTCTGCATCCACAAAAGGTATCATAGTTAATTCAACATTAGGCACAGCATGGCATGGATATACATTGCAAGCAAGTGGAGTAACACAGGGAGGCATAGAATTGTATAATAACACAGGAGAAATCAGAATAGGTGGGTACTCTTCTACATTTGATTATTACCCTGTTATTTATTCGGATGGAGTCGCTTCTTTGACATTCGGCTTAGGAGCAACACCTTCCGCAACATTTGTAGGTAGTATCTCAGCCGGAGCAGCGAGTTTTAGTACAATGCAATCAAGCGCCTGGATAGCATCCGATATAATTTACTCTTATACAAATAATGGAACAATTTTATTGGGAAACGATGTTGGGATAGGTACTTCGTCCAGAAATGGAATCTTGAATATGAACGGAATAGCTGGCAATGGTTCTATTATTTATTTTCAGGAAAACGGAATAAATAAAGGTTGGATAGGTAATACGAATTATATAGGCGGTGCTGTAAATCAGATAGTACTTACGGCTAATACTGGTTATGGATTAGAGTTCAGAACTAATAATATTATCGCACTGAATATAGCTACAGATCAATCAGTAACGTTACAAGGAATTTTGAATGCAAATGCTGGAATTCCGAATTATTACTCCGCTATTGTTACAGGTTCTTCTGTAAGTGGACAGTCCTACGGTCTTACTGTTCATGCTGGAACAAATTCTTCTGACTATTCCTTTTCGGTCGTTAATCAATTAAATACACAGGCATATTTTCAAGTGCGCGGAGATGGTTACGCTATATTCTCATTCGGTGTAACAGCAGCAGCATTTTCAGGCTCAGGTACAGGACTAACAGGAACAGCAGCAGCATTAACATCCGGAAACGTAATAACAAATGCGAATCTTACGGGTAATGTAATAAGTGTAGGTAATGCAACAACAATATCGGCAGGAGTAGTTACAACTGGTATGATGGCGTCTGCTAATATTTCACAGTTTACAAACAATGCCGGGTATCTAACAACCACTTCCGCTTCTTTATACAGTGGCGAATACACTCCTGCAACCGGAACCGATTCAACGAATTGCACATACGGGTCTAACGGTACATTAACTTATAGTCGAAACGGCAGTGTTGTTACCATTTCCGGTTCCTTTAAAATCAATCCAGATGGCGCAGGAGATTTTTTTTATGCTATTGGTCTACCATCAGGCTGGACTATTTCAAGTACAACAACGGGGGGTGGTGCGGCAAATACAGGAACCAGCACTGCCGCTAATGTAATTCTGAAACCATACTCTTCGACAAAAATTGGAATTAATGGCTACGCTACAGCGACTGGGATAAGAACATTCTTTTTCACCGCCCAATTTACTTTAACGGGGCTATAATTTTTTTAAAATGTTAAACGAGATTAAACGAAATAAAGCGAAAGATGTTTTTCAAAAACAGATGGAGAGCTTCTTGGAAGATAATTACGAAGAACACAACTGTATACAGATAGTTAATACCCTTGAGAATTTCTTCTGTACACAACAGGCGAAAACAAAATCAGGTGAAGAACAGCTTCTTCTGTTTCAAAAAAACATTAAAAATAAGCATACAAACGTCTTTTTACTAATCAAAAAAATAAACTAACAATGAAAAAAACAATCACAAAAGTAGCCTTCGCAGCGATCATGCTCGCATCTGTATTCGCAGCTGGGTATTATTCTGCGAAGCCAAAAAAAGTAACCGGTAACACAATTGTAACTGCAAAATTCAAACTTGCAGAATGGAATAACATTTTCGCGTTTATCAACAAACAGGTGGCGAAGATGGATACAGTCGCTCATAAAGCGCAGCGTGATTCCATTTCAATAGCATTGTTCGAGATCGGCAACAATATCGACAGCGTTAATAAGATTGGGCGGTTTCAAAAATAAAAATATAAACCTCCCATGAGGCTATAAATGTACTGTCCTTTCAGTGCCAATTATTTAAGAACAAATTTGTTCCATAAAATGTTTATCATTAAAAACTCTTAAACACATGAAAAATTTATTTGCACTTACCCTTTGCTTTTTGCTTCTTTCCGCGTTAAATAATACCACAAAGGCCCAGATCGCAACCCTATTACCAACGGCAACTACCGCCTCGGCAGGTGGCGTTTCATCTACCTTAACTAATGCTGATACGGCGTATGCCAACCTTTCGGTTGACGGCACAACACAAAGTATAACCGTATATGATACTAAGGTATCTGGCACGGTTAGCGGTACCTGGTATTTCCAGGGAACCGTTAAAACTAATAAGTTTGAAAATCTGGACTCACTTACCAGAGTTGACGGTAATGGTCAAAAAACATTTGTATTCCCGGCGCGAAAGGGATATAAAAGTTACAGGCTTATTGGATATCAATCAGGCTCCGCAGTGTCAACATTTGAAATATACACCTTACGAAGATCCGATTAACCCACTGTCCTTCATCGCCTCATTATTAAAAATCACTTTTACTTTATGAATATCAAAGTTTTGCTACAGGCCGTTAATACTACGTGGATGCTTTTGCCATCTTACGCAGAAAGCCTGTCGTTAATGGTTCATAAGCTATTTGCAGGAGAGGCTGTAGATCTTGGCGATGAAGATGAGCAACCCAAAGAATATGCCTGGGCAGTTGATGCGAAAGCTAACCGGATTGGTTCTGTCACAGACGCTGTTAACAACGGCGTTGCTGTAATAGAGCTTCATGGCGCTGTTATGAAATACGATTATTGTGGATCTGTAGGCACGCAATCTCTTGCAAAAGCCCTGCAGCAGGCCAATGATAATCCTTCTATCAGTGCTATTGTTTTTCGCGTTGACAGTCCGGGAGGCTCTGTTGATGGCACACAGGAATTTGCCATAGAGCTTGCTAATAGCAAAAAGCCCGTTGTTACGTTTGTTAACGGGATGATGTGTAGCGCCGCCATGTGGTTAGGCTCTTCAACCGCTTTCCGTATTGCTTCAAGCGAAACGGCTACTGTTGGCAGTATTGGTACAATGTGCTCCTGGCGCGATTTTACTGCTTATTATGATAAAATCGGAATTAAATCGCACGAGGTATATGCTTCAGATAGTACGCAAAAAAATATCCAGTTCCGTGAGGCCAATGGTAAAAACCAGGACGGCAAATCGAACTACGAGCCACTTATTAAAACATGGCTAGATCCGCTCAATGGCATATTTACTTCTGCTATTCAAAAAAACCTTCCCAACGCAGATAAGACTGTATTGAATGGCGGTCATTACATAGCCTCTGAAGCAATGAAAAGAGGTCTTGTAGATGCAATAGGCAATTTTGAAGGTGCCGTAAAAAAGGCCTTGGAACTTGGCCAGGCACAACAAACACTTACACAAACCCAAAAATCGAATACCATGAAATGGAAAAATTTTCTCGGACTGATTGGCTTTTCAACAGCAGTAGGTTCGGCCTCTGAAATTAAACTGAGCGATGCCAATGTAGACAGTATGGAAGCTGTTATTACAGAGCTTGACCGGTTTAAAACAAGCCTGGCCACAATTACTACTGAACGCGATGGTTTGCAGACCAGAGTATCTCAGTTGGAGCAAACTATTGCTGCAAATAATACCAAGATAACATCCCTGGAAGAAGAGGTTGTAAAACTCAGTAAAAGTGATGGGGCAACTGTTAGCACTGTGATTTCAGAAAAAGATAAAACAGGTGGTGGAGAAAATGTTGATGCTACGAAAATGGATTTCCAGAAGGATCTCTATAACAAAATTTAAACAAAATTGTAAACCCTTATAAATACTGCGTTATGGCAATAGAAGTAGCACAAGTAGTAGCCCAATTTGGCGCATACTATAAACCTGGTTCCGACAACCAGAAGAATCTCAGAAGCATGCTGTATAAGCCTTCTGAAACAGCAAAATATTTCAGTACCAGGCCCACAGAAGATACTATCTGGCGTGGTAACCTATCTTCATTAAACCGAGTTGTACAACCATTCCAAAAGGCTTATACGCCCATCGGTACTACTACTTTTGTGCCAAACCTGTTTCCGCTTTTTAAATTAAAGGTTGATCTTCTGGAAACTCCGGACGATCTGGAGCCATCTTACCTTGGTTTCCTTACCAATGTAGAGGAAGTAGAGCGCGCAAAATGGCCATTTGTTCGCTGGTGGATGGATCAGCACGTTCATACAAGGATGGAGGAGGACTTTGAAACCGCAGAATACTTTAAGGGCGTGTACGCCGCCCCTGTAGCAGGTATTGCAGGCGATGCCGGAACTTCAATGGATGGTTTACGCAAGGTTATACGTGGTTATAATACAGCCGGTCGAACCAATTTAGGTAATGGCGCCATCGCAATGGGAGCCCCTGCTGCTTCTGATGCCGATTTCTGTACTCAGATAGAAGAGTGGTTCGCCCAAATACCTTCTCAGTTCAGAGATAAGATAGACTTTATTTTTATGAGTAAGGATAACCGGTACAAATACCGCAGAGGCAAGCGTGCAAAATATGGAAAGGAGTTCAACTTCGTAACTGATCAAGGTGTAAGTGGCTTGGTTATTCTTGAAGACTTCCCCCAGGTAAGCATTGTTGGACTTGAAAGCCACCAGGGATCTGATCTGATTTGGTGCTCTGTCCCTCTGAATCGAATCCGTCCTCAAAAGAAAGCTTCTCTGGCAAATTCAATGCTGGTAAAAGAGTTTTCTCCACGTGTGGTAAGTGCTTATACCGACTTCTGGGAGGCGTTGAATTTCGAGGTTCCTGAATTCGTTTTCCATAACGACCAAGATCTGGCATAAAACGATGAACCAATCAGCCCTTTGAAATATGAGGGCTGATTAAAATTAAAATACTTAACCATGTCAACAGATAATAAAACCTTCAGCGCAGAAGATCAGGTAAAAGACCTGAAGCTACAGCTTAATAAGGCCAATGAGAATCTTGCCACTGTTACTGTAGAGCTCAACCAGGCTAAAGAAGATATGTCCTCTTTAACAAAAGAGCGAGATGATATCTTAAAAATAAACGAAAAATTGACTTTAGAAGTTGAGAAACTTTCTTCTGGCAAAGGCAAGGAAAAGAAAGCATCAGTGCCCGTTACTGATATCAACCTGAAAGACTTCAAGTTTAAAAATGGAGGTATTACCTACGGGTTTAACTGGTTTAAGATAACACATAAAGGTGTTGCCTTAACTGCGGCCGAAATCGCGAAGGATGAAACTATCCAGAACGAGCTGATTGCCAACAAAAGTGGGATGTTGAAAGTACTGTAACCATATTATTCAAAAATAAAATTATTTGCCATGAATACTGGTCGTTATCAAAATTACAAAAGGGCTGATGTTAGTCTGCAGGAGACAGGTTACCTGAAAGCCTGGTTAAACCTGAAAACTGATTTTACAACCCTGCAAGAACCTGTGTTAACCCCCGTTACACCGCTTATCGGCGAACAATACACTATTGCAACGGCTCACGTATGGGCCGTAGGAAAAGAAGCGATGAGTATTTATGTTAAGCAGGATACCATTGAGGCTCCGGGTGAAACACAGGGAGAGTCTGGAAGCCTGCGTATTCTCTGGACTCCTAAAATCTTCTTTGTTGGAGATGGCGCCATTACTCTGGAATTAATCAACAACTTCCTGAATGAGGAACTGATCCTGTTTGTACAAGACCAGTGTATTGGTAAAAAGTTCATTCAGTTTGGTTGTGGTTGTGCACCTGCTAAAGCGCAAAAAGGAAGCTTTACCAGCGGCCAACTGAAAAGCGGTGCCAAAGGTTATGAGCTTACCCTGGAAACCATCAGCAAGTATTTCTATACTGCTGCGATTTCAGAAAGGGCTTAATTGTTAACCCGTTTTAAAATACCAATATGGAATTTACAAACACAGAGGTTGCGACTCGTTTTGAGAACCTGGCTAAATCTGATATATCAGTTATCTCCGATTTCTATACCGGCAAGCTGAAGGATATACCTGTACCGGTAGCAGAGCTACTGTTAAATGCAGGTAATCCAAATATCAAAGCAAAACGGGTTCAGAAGCCAAACATAAAAGCCGATGATAATACTACCGGCAACACAAAATAACCGCGGCTTAACTCACTAAACAAAGCCCCGTTTCGGTATAGCCGGGCGGGGCTTTGTTAATAACCTACCACCATGTTCAACCAATCAGATATCGCGGCGCTCAATGCCAACATCGAACAGTGGAACGATGAAACTGTAAGCCAGGTACGGGATAGCATAGATGGATTAAACATAAAGAGATACCGGTACTCTCAAAACCCACGACCATTAATTAACGCCTTTCGCAGTAAGCTCAGGAAAGATTTTGAACTGGTAAACCGTATTAGTTACTCTATGCCCCGCAGTGCCATATTCCTGCATAAGGGCGTAAGCCGGGGCCACGGAAAGAATAATCCCCGACAGGCCAAGGAGTGGCTTATGCCGGTGATTGATAGCCGAATGGATGCCCTTGGCGATATAGTGGCCGATGGACAGGGTGATCTTGTTATTAACGCATTAACCATTAAGTAATGAGCGATGTAAAAAATAAACGGGTAGTTATTTTCATTGACCAGGCTGCTGCAGAAGATGCCCTTGGCAGACTACAGGTAAAAGCGGATGGATTTAATACCAAAATAGCCAATGCCCGTAAGGAACAGGAGAAATTGCTGCAGAAGATAAAAGATACTGCCGCCGCCGGTGGCGATATAAAAAAACTGGAAGCCCGGTATAACGAACTTGGCATAAAAATAAACGGCTATAACAAAAGCCTGAAAGAAACCGGCGATGCGCAGCTTAAAATAAAACAGCAGATAGATAGTGGCATTACTCCATCGTTCAAGCAAATGGAAAACTATGTTTCACGCTTAAGAAATGAGTTGAAACGTTTTATAGGTACACAGGAAGAATTAGATGCCAAGAGTGCTGTATACAAAAAAGCTTCTGCAGACCTTGATAAAATGCGCACCTCAATGTTTGGTGTTGCTAATGCCCAACGCAGTTGGCTGCAAGAAGCTAAAGTAGTTGCATTTGGTGTATTGATAGGCAATACCATTCAAAGCGCTGTAGGGGCTATTTCCGGCTACATATCTGGCATTGTAAGTGGCAATGCCAAGATGAGCGATAGCCTGGCTAAAGTACAGCAAACAACAGGACTGGCCAGTGCTGAAGTTCGCCAGTTGGCAAGCGAATTTAAAAAAATTGATACACGAACTGCACAATCAGATCTTTTGAAGATTGCAGAAATTGGTGGACAGTTTAATGTGGCTAAAGAAGATCTGCTCGGATTTGTAGAACAGATAGACCGCGCCAATGTGGTGTTAGGCTCAGAGTTTAGCGGCGGCGCCGAACAGATAACTACTGAGCTCGCTTTATTAAGAAACGTTTTTACCGACATTAAAAGCGATCACATTGATAAAGACCTGGGCAATATTGGTAATGCACTGGTAACCCTGGCACAGGAAGGTGCCGCTACGGCCCCGGTAGTAAGCGATTTTGCTAAACGGCTCTCCCCTCTTATATCTACTGCCAAACTTACATCTGGTGAAATTTTGGGGCTATCAGCCACCATGCAGGAGCTGGCTATTAACCCTGAACGAGGTGGAACGGCTATGGTAAAGCTGTTTGATAAAATGATATCAAACGCAGATTCTTTTGCCCGGGTTGCTGGCGTAGGGATAAGAGAATTTAAAAATGAGTTGCGCGATAACCCTTTTGCAGCTTTTCAAAAAGTTTTGGAAGGTTTTAAAAAAGGCGGCAGTGATGTAGTTGCTTTAAATGCAGTAATACAGGATATGGAAACGCAGGGCGTTGGAGCCAAAGAGGTTTTAGTAAAACTAAGCCAGAATATTGACCTGTTATCACAGCGTTCTAATTTGGCAACGGAGAGCTTGAAAAAAACTGATAAAATTACAGAACAGTTTTCGCTTAATAATAACACGCTTGGTGCAGAAATGGATAAGCTTGGAAAGAAAATAGGGGCACTGGTTCAAAGTGAAACGATAACAAACTTTATTGTTGGCTTAATCAGAAACTTCTCTTCCTTCATTGATGTATTAAAGGCCGCTCCACAATGGATTAAAGAAAATCAAAACGGCCTTTACCTATTAGCCGCAGGTTTGGGTTTACTGAATGCTAATTATATTAAAACCGGCGCCTCAATAATAAAAGATTCTGCTTTAAAAATTTATAATGCTACTGTAACTAAGATTACAGCTATCACGCAAGATATCGCCACTCGTGCACAAATGGCATATATCATAGCATTAGACCTTGTTAAGGGTAGATTAACACTGGCTGCTGCTGCACAACAGTTTTACAACTATGCAATGGGAGCCAGTCTTGGCCCAATTGGTATAATACTCGGACTGATTGGCGCAGCAGCTATTGCCTACCATTTATTTGCTGGCAGTACTAAAGCGGTTACTGCTGCACAACAGAGAGCCAACGAAGAATTATCAAGGGGTAAGAAAGTTCAGGAATCTTGGGCCTCAATACAGGAAACCGCTAATCAGCATGTGGCAAAAACGGTATTAAAATTACATGACTACGAAAAAGCTGCGCATGATGTTACCAAAACCGATATAGAAAGAAAAAAAGCAATTGATGGTATAATTGCCATTAATCCAAAGTTCTTTGGTGATCTTGATTTAGAGGCCACAAAAACAGGAAAACTTACTACACAGGTTAATAATTATATAGATGCTTTAACGGCTGCAGCCCAGCAAAAGGCGCTATTTGAAAAAAGGGTTGATCTGGAAAAAGAATTACTTGATTTAACACAAAAAAGACCACAGGATGCCGGTAAGGCCTCCCCCCTTATAATTAATGGCAAGGCTATTCAAACTACAGGTAAACAGAATTTCGACCTTTTTGCCAAAAAGAGAAGTGAGATTGATAAAAGCATTGCAGACGTAAATGCACAGATTGCATTTTTAGATAAAAAAACGGAGGAGCTTAATAATAAAATCAAAAAAGTTCCCGGTATTCAAAATGGAAGTCCAGATGCCACTGATATTTCTCTTCCACCTGATGATAAAGAGATAAAAAAACAACAGGAGTTGTTACGTAGACTTAAAGACTTTGAGTTTGAGCTACAGCAGGTTGGGAAAAAGGCCGATGAAAAAGAAATAGACCGCATAAAGCACAAATATGAAGAGCTGATTGGCGAAGCCGTAAAACATGGCCTGAATATTATTGAGGTAGAAAAAGAAAAGGATAGGGCCGTTGCGTTCCTGTTAGAACAGGAACGCCAAAAACTGTTGGCATTTGGTACAAAGCTGGACAAAGAAAATCAGGATGAAAGTTATAAAAGATCAATACAGGCCGCTATTGATAGTGCAGAGCAGCAGAAAGAAATAAAGCTGAAACAATATACCGACCAGGTTATTGATAAAAAACGGCTGGATGCGGATGTACGAAAGATAGACATTGATGCGCTTGATTTTCTAATTGCCATTGCACAGAGCTACATAAACGGGCCACTTGGTAATGTTAAAAAGGCAGAAGACGACCTGGTGCAGTTTAAGAAAAAAAAGAACAAGGAGGCCATTGATGATAAGACAAAAAGTAATGAGGAACTGGCCGCCGATGCTAAAAAACAAATTCAAAAAGATAGGGCCAACCAGTTAGCTGCAGCAGAGCTTCGGGTATTAGTATCAACTCCCCATAACCAAGAACGCCTAAAAGCTGAACTTAATTTATTAGAAGTTCAGAAAGCACAGGAGCTGTCAGCTACTGAATTAACAGAACAGCAGAAAGCGGTTATTCGTGAACGCTACCGGCAGAAAGAGAACGAAGTAACAATCGATTTTTATGCCAGTCAGATTAATGAAGTGCTTGGTTATATATCTAATGCGCTTAGCATACTTGACACGTTTAACCAGGCTCGCAATAACAAAGAGAAGGCGCTGCTTGATAAAGAACTTAAGGCAAATGATGCACGCAGAAAATCGATAGAGAGCCTGGCTAAAAACGAGGTTATTACTGAGCAGGAAAAACAAAAAAGGTTAGCCGCATTAGACGCTGCAGATCAAAAGAAAAAAGATGAGCTTGAAAAGAAACAGCTTGAAAGAGGTAAAAGAATAGCCCTTACCCAGGCGTTAATTAATGGAGCTATGGGCATAACTGCTGTTTTAGCTGCCAAGCCAGGAGCTGCAGATATTCTTTCACTTGGTGCGTTCAGAGCTATTAATATTGCCTTTACCGTTGGAACAACCCTCGCACAAATAGCTGCGATATCGGGTCAGAAGTTTGGCAAAGGTGGTGTTACTAAGGGCGCCAAACACATCCAGGGAGGCATTAATATGATTGATAGCCTAACCGGACAAAAAGTGGGTGAGATGGAAGGCAATGAGCCGTATATGATTTTAAGCGATAACACCTATCGCAATAATAAAAACATTGTAGATACCCTGCTACATAGCAGCATGCACCGTAATGGTGCCCCGGTATTACCACAATGGCAAACCAGGCCATTACAAACTATTGATTATACCGGCACCACAAGACGCCTACAGAAGTTAAGGCATTTTAAAGACGGCGGAATTTTTGATACCGCAGGTGCAACTACTTCATCTCCTGCTCAGGTGGTAGTGCAATCTGATCCGGAGATGAAGGGCTTAATATTGGCCTTCTTAAAAAAACTGGATGAGCCTTTTGTTGGAAACATAAGCTTTAAGAAAATTGAGGATGCTGCAGCTTTAAAAAACACCATTCTTAACGAAGCCTCTATGAGATAGTTTTTTTTAAAAAGCACTGTCCTTTCCTATCTCACCTATCATAATCACTTTTATAGTGCATTATGGATACAATTTCATTACAAGATCTCATTAGTTGTATGGATAAGGGCGAAACCTTCGCTATTGGTTTTCGCACCCTTGATCAGCACAAGAACACCGGTGGCGAATATGTTGGGTTTGCTCAGGCCTGTAAGCATAGGCATGCTACTGCAGATGAACGAAAAGCGGTGAACCGTCTAAAACAGGATCTTCTGAAAAATCCTAACCATTACGCAAATAGTACCAGGAATATTCGTGTACTGGCCACTGGCAACATTGTTAAGATTCATTTGAGATTGATAACCATGTTTAACTACAAAGCAGTTTTATAAATAATTGCCATGCTAATTGTAAAAGATGAAATAGGTTATGGGATATCGGCTGAAGCTGTTTTTTACACAGATGTAAAAACAGACGGGGCCAAGGTAAGCCAGCCTGCAGACTCTTCTACCATAGCCTCATCTGCGATATGGAGCTATTGGGGCGATGATAACCAGGAACCGGTACGAATGGCCGAAGATATTGAAAACTGCGGCGTATTGAGCGCCGGTATTGACAGTAAGGTACGAATGGCAATTGGCAAAGGTTTGGAGCCATACCTGCTATTATCTGTTAATAAAGGGGAAGAGGTTTTAGAGCACGTTATAGATGCCGAAATACAAGACTGGCTTGAGTTAAATAAAAGCTTCCAGTACAGTTATAGTAATATCTATAATTTTCTCGCTTACGGTTGGGGTGCAACCCAGATTATCCTGAATAAGAAAAGGGAAAAAATAAACCGCATTGCGGCTACAGATGTATATACCGCCCGGCTTGAAAAAAGAGAGGCATCAACGGGTATTATAAGAAATATGTACCTGGCATCTGACTGGAGCCAAATAAATACTTATGATCCAAAAACTATGCGCCGCATAGAGCTTTTGCGCGAGGGCTATGAATTACAGGAGTTAGCAGATTCATCTTCCATTTTTGAATTTGGCGTACTACACCGCATTTTAAAAAATGGCCGGCAATATTATCCGCGTGCCATATGGCAGGCTGCAAGGGCGTGGGTAAAAGTAACACGTGATGTACCTGAATTTAAGAAGGCGCTTCATAAAAATTCGATGAACATAAAATACGTGATCCTGATTGCGGAGAGCTATTGGACACGTATACATAAAGGATGGGGAAATTATACCCCCGAAAAAAGAAAGGAAATTATTAATGATAAGTATGATGAGATCAACAAGTTTTTAGTTGGCGACATTAATGCCGGCAAGACAATTATGGCCGGGAAATATATTGATCCTTTTACAAAGGAGGCTATTGCAGATATTGAGATTAATGTACTTGATGATAAAACAAAAGAAGGTAAATTTTTACCTGATAGTGCTGCTGCAGACAAGCAGATACTGTTCTCTATGTTCTTTAATCCGGCTATTTGGGGTGGCAACCTGCTGGGTGATGGCGCCAGTGGCGGGGCTGGTAGTGGTAGTGATATCCGCGAGGCAGTGGCTGTACAGTTAATGATGATGCATGTTGAAAGGGCATTAAACCTTAATGTTTTCGACCTGGTTAAAAAATACAACGGTTGGAGTAAACGATTAGAAATTCCGATGGAGTATAATGTATCTACGGTTAATGGTAATACTGCTTTCCTTTCTAAAAGAACAATTATCCCGCGCCTGGTATTCCGCTATAAAAGCGAATTATTAACCACTCTGGATACCGGTGGATCCACAAAAACTAATACACAATAATGGCACTCATAACCACCATAGCACAGGTGCAATCATACCTGAGAGTTAGATACACTAATTCTAATGCCACCCTGCCGGACATTGGTGCCGCAGAGGATCGTTTTATTAGACCATTAATAGGCCAAACATTGTATGATGCGCTGGTGGTGGCTCAAGCCGGAAATGCTACTGCAGTAATGACATCGCTTTTAGATAAGGTACGCAGAGCTGTGGTAGCCCTTGCTTACTGGCAGGATCTGCCTACCCTGCATGTGCAAATAGGAGAACTGGGCGTTGTTGTTACAAAAAGCGAGAACCTGGATGCCGCCCACCGGTGGGAGTTTGAAAACCTTAGAGAGGCACTGGCAATAAAATCGTGTGCCGCATTAGAGGTGTTGCTGGAGTATTTATTCCTGAATAAAACAGTATTGAACTGGGCCGCTCCGGATGAGGTAAAAACCATTATTAAAACCGGCTCTGATTTTACAAGGTATTTTACCGTTTACCAGCCTAATAGAACATTCATGGTATTACTTCCACTGGTTAAGCAGGTAGAAGATGAATTTGTGCGCACATTAATCGGCGATACCTTTTTTGAGTTGTTAAGAGATAAATCCGAGCCAACTACTGAAGAAAAAAGGGCCATTGAATTATTAAAAAAGGCAGTATCCCATTTAACAATTAACAAGGCCGTTTTGCTTTTGCCAACCCGGATAAGTGTTGATGGTTTTACTGTGTCGCTCACCAATAATACAGATCAAATTAACCAGGGCCAGCATCTGGCGCCTGATGGTATATTGGGGCGGCTTGCCGATACCTCAGGAGAAACCGGACATGATTACCTGGTAAAACTGAAAGACTACCTGGATACTACTGCCAGCGCACAGGTTTTTAGCGCTTATAGGGCCAGCGATTATTATACCGCACCTGGTACAGTAGCGGCAGAAAGTGCCAATGCAAACAGAAACGGAGTATTTGGCTTATGAAAAATATAACCACATTATACCATAACAGAATGGAACCAAAAAACCACGATCACTTACTGGGCGCCATCTGCGGATTTGTATCTGCAACCGGAAAATGGCTATATGACTTTGGACAGATATACGACCTGCACATGAGTTGGGTAGTGCCTCAAAATATTAAAGACGCCTTTTTTGCCGGTATTGTTGGTACGCTGGCCGGGCTGGCTACAACGCAGTTATGGAAGTGGTGTATAAAACGAATTAAACGGGTTTTCCTTAAAAAATAATTTATGAAACTACTCTTACAGCGCGATACAAGAACCAATATCAGTACTATCGGAAAGCTAACGATAGAGGGCGTATTTGAGTGCTTTATACTGGAAGATAAAGACCGTGGGCTGACAAGTGAAATGCCACTGGAAGAAATAAAAGAAAAAAAAGTGTTTGCTCAAACCGCCATACCATCGGGTACTTATGAAGTTGTAATTACCTGGAGCGACCGGTTTAAACAATACATGCCATTGCTTTTAGGTGTGCCCGGCTATGTTGGCATTCGTATGCATTCAGGAAAAAAGGCTGCGGACACTGCAGGGTGCCTGATTACAGGTAGTGAAATAGGAGAAAATGAAGTGATCAATAGCAGGGCAGCATACAGAACACTCGTAGCCAAGCTGAAAGCGGCCGAGAAGAAAGAAAAGATTTTTATCACCATTCAATAATTCAATTATGAAACAGATTTTCGATTTCATCCTCTCTCACAAAGAGGCAGTAGGCACTACAGCCGTATTCTTTTACGAAATATTGCTCAGGGTTAAGCCAACAGCTAAAGACTGGAGCATTATTAATATTGTCAAAAGATTATTTGACATAATTCCTAACAAGGCACCACAAGGTGATGTACACAAATAATATACAATGAGAGATGTTATAAAGAACAGGCTGATTCTTATCGAATCACTCCTGATTATTTTACTAATTTGCGTGGTTTCTTTCCGAACCTGTCATCGGCCCGGCGCTACTCCCCTAATGGGTATTATTAGTCAGCCAGACACGCCAACGCAGTACACTGATGCTGCGGGCACCGTACATACGGAAATTAAAGTAGCAACGGCTTCTGATGTGCAAAAACAAGGGTTAAGGAATGATTATAAACAAACAATTGATAGCCTTAGTCGTGCGCTGAAGATAAAAGAGTCGCGCATAAAAGACCTGGTAAAGATTAGCCTTAAAACTTCCGGAAGCTTCAGCCCATTTTACGTTATTACCGGTAAAAAAGATACCTCATTTACAATACAAAAAATTCCTCCCGACTCTTCAGATAATATTATTTTTAGCAGTATTCCCAGCAGGTTACTTGCCGACAGTAACCAGAGCATTGAGGTTCATTACAATGATCCGTGGTTAATTCTTACAGGGCAGTTGAATAATGATAGTAGCTGGAACTATACTATTAATGAAGATTTGAATATCGTAACCTATAATAAACGCATCGGTCTATTTAAAAATGAGCTAATGTTAGATATTAGTAGTAAAAATCCAAAATCAATAGTATCTGGACTTACTGGTATAAAAATAACTCCTACCCCCAAAAAATGGAGTATTGGCTTACAGGCAGGATATTTTTTTGATGGACAAAAAATAAGAATGGGCGTTGGCCTGGGAGTATCTAAAACATTTGTCAGATTTTGATAGAACTTATTTACCATAGAAAATCAGGCCGGCATTTTATTCTCCCCCAGGAATGGAACGAAGTATCAGGCAGGCAAATGGTACGCATGGCCGGGCTGAGGCATAGTGGCCTTACCGGTAATGATCAGCTTGCAAGGGGGCTGCAGATACTAAGCAATAAAAACCTGTTACGGTTCTGCTTTATACCAATGGATTTACGTGTAAGGGCTATGGAGCATGTTAAATGGATATTGGAAGAGAATACGCTTACCCAACAATTAATACCGAAATACAAGGGGTTTTATGGCCCTGACGGCCATTTTGACAACCTGCGCATGAATGAGTTTAACCATGCCGAAATGGCCTACCATTTATTGGTGCAGGAAAAAGATATTACCCATCTTGATCAATTGGTAGCCATCTTATACAGGCAGGGTAAGACAGGCTATGATCATGAGCGGAACCCGGACGGAGATAACCGCATCCCTTTTAATTTTGGAGATATTTCCTGGCACAAAAAAAGGGTAGCCCAATGGCCCTTGTCTGTTAAGCAGGCTATCATGCTTTGGTACGATGGGTGTAGGTTATTTATGCTAAACAACTACCCCTTAATCTTTCCAAAAAAAGAATCCGGCCCGGCCAATCTTAACGAAGGATTATTTGCCCTGATGCATAGTGTTGCCGGTGATAAGTATGGAACGTTTGAAGACGTTGAAAACAGTTTTGTACATAAAATAATGATGGCCCTTACTATTATGATTGAAGAAAGTAAGGAGCTTGAAAAACGAATGCCCGTATGAGTAATTTTCAGGATAGAACCAATTATTTTAAAACAATTGCCACTAAAAATAAGTTGGTGGCCCATTCGGCTGTAATAGCCGAAGGGCAAACAAGATTTTCCTTTCACCGTATAAATGATGAAGCGGAACTTAACTCGGCATGTGTTAACTGGGCTCATTTTCCCTGCATGGTACATATTGGGAATAATATTAATTACCGGCAAAACGGTACAGGGTTGCCAATGAAAATGATAGGTAACCACCTGTATTTTTTAACCACACTTGATTCGACTACTCACCCATTTAAGAGTGATGCAATACAGGCTGCATATGAAGATGCAGAAAAAGTGATGGACCAGGCTATTGCCTACATGATTGAAGACGTGGCAGAGAATGGGACCTGCGGCAATAACCTGTTTATGTTTGATATGAACAGAGCCAAAGCAGACATGATAGGCCCGATTAATGAAGTTTTATATGGCTGGTACCTGGTATTTATTGACGAGGCTCCGGGGTACACATTTAAGTATAACGCAAACGACTGGAATATATGAGCACACGTGTAACTGAAAGACCCTCACCGCTATCATTCTCAAAAAACGATATACGGTATGCTTTTTTTACAGACAACCTAACACCTCAGGGGTTATACCTGCAGGTAGAACTTTACTCACGCATTACAAAAGGATCTATTTTTATCAACTGGACCTGTAACCAGTTTGTTGATCCGTATATTGATGCTAACTTATTTATCCTGGTTAATGAAGTAAACAAGGTTATTGAATTTGCCAATAATACCGGTAGCCTGGCTGTTAATGCAGGAGATATTGTTAGGGTTATATTGCCCATATTCGATAGCTGGCCAGCTACGGGATCTCCCTATGCTAAACTGATTATAAAAGAAGACGCTACCGAGCTTTTTAAAAACTTCTCAATTGATGTAACGGAACCCGGATGGCTTACATATACCTTTATTGCTGCAGCCGGTAAAACCTATACCGTTGTTGCTTATACCAGTACTGAAGCCGCACTGGCACATACGGCTGATTTGGCTGTAGCGGTAATAAATACCTATACCTTACAGAAAACATTTAACCTTAAGCCCAACGGCGATGGTAAAACATACCTGTACCTTAGCGAAAGAATTGATAGCCTATTGAAATATATTTTACCAAACACTGCTTATGTTGTTAAAGATGCCAGTGAGCAAAGCGCAGAGTTGTATATACGTTACAGACAGGTAACGAAAGCAGACCCTAATCCGGTATGGAATGAAACAGAAACTGCTCATGTACGAAGGGTACTAAAAGGCGGAATTGAAAAACAAATGGCCAGCCGGAATAATTATTTTACCTACCAGGCCACCAATAAAAGTTTCTTTACCTGGATGCCTAATAACAGGTTTGTATTTTCAGACGAGATGGTATTCTTAAGTATTTACCTTACTGGCGCCGGGTTTAAAATACACACAAATGTAATGCGAATTGATGGAGTAGAAGCATCTGAAGATACTGCAATAGATCTTAGCCAGGGTGTGTTTTTTCACCTGAATGTTTCACCTGGCATTTTAAATATTGCCGGCATTGCTGCCGCATACCCGGTTAGGTATTATGAAGTGAGTATACTGAATGCCGCCAATGAAGTTATTTATAATGCTGTGCGCTTTTACATTGAGTTCAGGCCTAACTATGCCAGCTATGATCTGTTATACCACAATAGCCTGGGAGCTGCAGAATCAATTCGTGTAAAGGGTGATATAACATGGAGTATTGAGAGGGATGTACAGGAATCGGAAGGTACAATGGATGTGAACGACGGGAGTGCTACCCAAAAAAATGGTGAAACTGCAGACAATAGTATTACCAAAAAAGATATTTACAAGGGCGATATTGGATTTTTGCGTACTGCCGATGGCAAGATGAAGCGCCTGCAGGAGGCGTTAGTTGATATTTTAATAAGCCAAAGTATTTACCACTACATAGATGGCCGGTGGGTGCGTGCAAGAATCATCCAAAGAAGCGTGGATTTGCGGGCCGGATCAGATAAAAAATTAAGCTTCCCAATAGAATGGATGCTGCCTTTTAATAACCCGGTATTGACCCCTAAAGATATTAGCCTGGGTATTGCTACCGATACCGAAATATACTATTGATGCTGAGGCTGCAATACAATAACCAGTTTTTAACCCTGCTGCCAGGCAGCGCCATTGAAATGGAGCGTAACAGCCCTTTATTTTTGGCCGATAATGTATTGGCAGAATATACCCTACCGGTAACCATTGTTTACGATGAAGCCAACGCCCGGCTATTAGGCGATGTTTTTTTTGAGTATGGGATTAAGAACAAATTTAAAATACCGGTTAATATTTTTGATAATGAAACATACCGGTTTAAGAGCACACTGGTAGTAGACAAAAATCTTACTAACAGGCACCAACCTGGTAAGGGAAATGTGCAGGGATATTTACTTACGGGCATCAGTGATTTTTTTAACCCGATAAAGGATAAAAAACTTTCAGATCTGGAGTTGGGCGGTACCAGAAGCTTCCCTTTCACTACATGGGATCCATGGGATGCCAGTAATGGTTTTTGGCAGCACGTGCATGCAACCTGGACGGGCGCATTTGATTATGTATTTTCACCGATTAGAAACGAAAGCTGGATAGAAGATGATGGCTTTACCGGGTGGATGAATATGCTTGGCCGTGGCCTGCTGGATAGCGGCATAACAGAAACAGCGGGGCAACTGATTCCGTATAGCTGGCCAGTACCGCAGCCACGCTTAAAAAATATGCTGCAGTTGATATTTGAGGAGCTGGGATGGCAAATTGATACCACTGGTCTGAATGATGTGTTTTGGGAAAAACTGCTGGTACTTAATGTGAACCCTGTTAAAACTACCTACCAAACCGGAGAGGTAGACGGCATACCATTAATAGGCGTACTGAACGTAATTAAAATACAACTGCGCAAATGTGTAAGCCCGGAGGTAACCATTAGCGAGTTTATACTTAGCCATTGCAAGCGGTATGGATGGGCGCCTATTTTTGACAGCGATACAAGAACCTGCTACCTGATAGCGCTTAAAGAAGTTGGAAATGGGAAAGTAAAAGATTTTACACCATACGCAGGACCAATAAGTACTACCGATTTTTCTGCAGATACAAAGAAGTTTAGCTTTAAAAATTCATTCACCGGCAACGATGGAGCAGTATCAACGCCTGATTTTACTAATTATACCATAGCTCAACCGGTATTTAAAAAGGCTAACCTGCCCACCCCCAGCGCAGAGTACGATAACAGCGTCATTTATAGTTTTTATGAAAACGCTTGGTTCAAATGCGTGTTTGATGCTATAGTAAACAACAGGGTGTGGGAAAAATTTGCTGATAATATTTACGATGAAGATGTAAAGAATAATACCGATACCGTTGAAACTAATTGCACCACACTGCCTACAGTAGTTACCTACTACAGGAGATCTGCTACCGGTGTAGAATATTACGGATTATTTGCCCGTTGTATGCAACCACGCAATAAAGAGTGGGGTATTAGAAACCTTATTTATCATGGTATGGTTAGTGAGGTTAAGGCTGATGGTACGGTTGGCGATAATATTTACCCCTATGCCGGCAGTACAGTTGTTCAGCCAAACGGAACGGTTGCCAACGGATGGAGCAATGTATTTAAACATAAGAATGGCCAGACCGATTACGGCCTTATTGCTTATTGGTTTACCAACTGGTTAAATATTAACCGCGTTAATACACCTGTTGAAAAAAAGTTGTACCTGCCGCTACATGAACTTGAAAACCTTGAATGGGATGATGTGATTAATATTTTGAACCAACCGTTCCTTATTCAAAAATATATTGATCCTATACCCTATCGTGGCTTTATACAGGCCACTTTACTGCCATTACTGCTTAACGATACCGAACTCGTAGCCACTACACCAGATGCCTACGGTAATACAATTTACCTGCGTTTTGGGTGGGAAGACGAGCAGGACGCAGCCGATATTTACCTCTATGGTATGTTGTTATGGACGTTTGTACGCAGGGCCAAACCAATTATTCGTTGCTATGCAGATGCTGCAGGCACGGTACCTGCAACCGCATACGGGTTAAAGGTATTTTTAACACTGGAGTATAGCGATAGCGAAACCGGTGTGTACACTGCTTTTTCTGATTATAGTACAATAATTAGCGGTAGTGTCTACAATATTTCGCAGGATGAACTGCATAATGAAACTAACCCCTCCGCTCCATGGGCCGCAACCAGCAATGGCCTTTATGAAAAGAGCTACAAAGATGCCGATGGCATTAATTCATTGTTTTTCAGGTGGGTAATTAAGGCAAGTGCCGATTATAAAGCGATTTAGTATATTAGTGGAAAATAAAATATATGAACCAGTTTATTTCCCTTTTTCTATTAGCATCTTTATCAATCGCCGTTTCCGCTCAATCTCAACAAACAAAAAATGAGCTACCAATTGATTCTACTACCCACAAATACACGTTCACAGAGGTAATACAGGTTAAAGGAGCGTCCGATACAGAACTTTACAGCAGAGCCAGGTTTTTTGTTTCGGATATTTTCAAAAGCGCAAAGGCTGTTACTGATCTCCAGGATGATGTGAGTAAAACGATTTTGATAAAACCGATCATAAAAAACCGTGTAAAATCTTTTCTTGTAAACGATCCGTGGGGTTATACCATTTACCAATTTACCATTCAATGTAAACCGGGTAGGTATCGATACATAATAACAGACCTCTATCATAAAGGGGAACCGTATGGTATGAGAGATGGAGGCGCATTAGAGTCAGAAAAGGGGAACGGATTTACGAAATCTACCTGGCAGCAGGTAAAAGAACAGGCCCGTATAGAAATAACATCTGTGATCGAACTCTTAAAAAACAGAATGAATTCTCAAAAAAACAGTGATTTCTAAAATATTGTCTATTTTAGCAGTGCAAAGACAAACACCGCATGTTCCAAATTAACCATTTTATTAAAAATACCCGGAGGGGAGTGTCCGTAAGGCCTCCAATTCAACTCACCCTCGTGGTGTCTTGTCTTTGCACCTCCGGCATTTTAAATTTCTGTTATGCAAAGACAAGTCCAACTGCAGGCTACACGGCCGCACCCCCAGTACCCACACTTTAAGTTGGTGTACGATTTACCAAGTCCCGTACAAACTGTTGATGATGCAGCATCTGCCGCACATTACATGCGCTCCGTTTGGGCAGAAACCATTGATATTGAAGTAGGCCTTATGGTACTAATGCTGAACCAGTACCGGCAGCCCATAGCGCATCACCATGTTTTATTGGGCAACCCCGCTTACCAAATGGAAACATTAACCCATTTGCGCATGATTGGCTGGATTACTGCCCAAAGCTGTGCCAGCTCCATTTACCTGGCCAACAACGTACCAGGAGAGCTATATCTTACAAAAGAAATGGAACTACCCATCCATGTTAATGATGCACTTTACCGTATAAGCAAAGCCATGGATACTTTGGATATTTGGCTGGAAGATCACCTGCTACTTACCCCGGTGGACCATCTTAGTCTAAAGGACCGGTTTAAACACGATTGGGTGTTTATTACCGGCAATCAAAAGGAGGCCAGTCATGAGTAAAGATTCAGAAGCTTACCAGGCGCTTACCGTTTTTAGTCTTAAATACGACCCTGCCAAAACAGATAAGGCCACCGACCTGTTTACCAGCAAGGAAATACAGCAGATTATCTTAAAACATACAGGTGTTGAGATACCGCTAACAGAACTGCATAATCTGCTTAGGGATATGCACTATGAGTACGAGCTGGAAGGGGATGAATTTAAGTGGCTATGCGTTAAATAGCAATAAGGGCTACTGTCCTTTCGAGTGCGGACACGTGTCCGCACTTTTGTTTTATGCAACTCATAAAGAACTGGCTGAACGGACACCGAAATTTTACCGTAGGCCTACACCTATACAACCTTTATGGCGATGATAACGGCTTGAAAAACCTATTTGATTCCATAGGAGAAACCCCATTTACCAAACAAAAAATGGAGCAGGGACTGCAGGCTATCTGCGATACCAGGAAAAGGCCACCGGAACCTATTCAGGAGTCCGTATTAAAGCAAATGCCCGCAGGGGATACCGATATATTAAAATCCATTGAGAAGGAATGGAAGCCTTTGTATAAGCAGATGGTGTTTAAACAACACCAAATGCAGGCTTATGGTAAGGATAACAGCACAGAAACACGGACGGCATGTAAAGAACTTGCTAATGAAATTTTAAGCCTTGAACAGCAGGTAATGCGCATATGGGATAAGCGCACCTACTATGAGAAGCATGGCAGGCTACCCGATATAGAGGAGGAGCAGGATAAAACACCAACAGACCCTGTGTCCCTGGGCGCATTTATCGAATCCTGTAAGAGAAATATCCGCAGGGCAAAAAATAATATGATCAACCACCCGGGCAAACCCATTTATGTCCAGTTGCATATAGACTGGAAAGCCAGGTATAAAAAAGCCACCGGGAATGATTACAAAGAAAAGAATTGATTTTGTGCGGTTTGATCAAAAAAATAACTGCCAGCAAGTTGGGGGTGGGTTATTATGCGGATCTATGACTGAAGCTGTAAGTGATAGCCGCACACTGGCTAGTGTTATACAGTTGATAAAAAAAGATGCAACTATTTATTGGGTAAGTAACGGCGACTGGAGCATGCATGAAATGTTACTGGCTATCCTGAATATTACAGGACCGGCCACTGTTTATCTGAGTAGTTATGCTATGAGTGAAAAGCCTGCCAGGATATTGGCACAGCTTAAGAATGATGGTATGATTGATAAGCTATTCTGCATCCTGGATAACCGCATCGATGTACGTACGGCTGGGAGCCTACAGATAATGAAAGCAGTAGCTGATCAGATGGTATTGGTTGATACACACGCAAAGGTTTCTGTTATTCAAAATAAAGAATGGGAGATCGCGGTAATTGGTAGTGCCAATTACACAGAGAACAAAAGATATGAGTGTGGCGTAATAAGCCTTAACCCACCGGCAATAGAACTACAATTACAGTGGATGAAAAAAGCTTTGGAAGATGGAATTCAACGATGAAGAACTGGAAGAAATAACGCGGATGGGTGCCGCAGCTTTTACGCCAGGGCAATCTGCTTTTGCTTTAGGATATCCGGTGGCTAAGTTTATTGAAATACTACAGGACGATAATCACCCCGCAGCATTAGCATACTTTAAGGGCTTTTATAGCAGCGAATTGGCCGTAAGGGAAAGTGTAATGCTGTTAGCAAGATCCGGAAGCTCGCCGGCACAAACGTTAGGACTCAAATATTTTGATGAAACACGTAAACGAATTATGAAAGATGGCAACGGAGAGACTGAGATATAATACTGAAAATAGGGACGCGATAGTATTGTTCCTGGAAAACGGAGGCGACTTAGAAATGGCCAAGTTGAACGATATCCAGTTAAAACTACTGGACCGTTGGCGCTTTGCAGACGAGAAGCTTAGGGAGAATAAATACAGCAGAGAGAAAGTTGCAGATTTCATTCGAGGCAAATACCAAATTAGTAGGGATACTGCCTTCCGTGATATTGTAAATGCTGAGTACGTATTCAGTAGCACTACCCCATTAAATAAGAAGTATGCCATTGGCAGACGCATTGAGTTCCTCGAGAGAAAGATAAATGAAGCTTATATAGATAACGATAGATTGGGTGCAGCGCTGCTGGAAAAGATACTGCAGAAGTATTATGAAAAATATCCGGATGAGCATGCACCACGATCACCTAAAAAGATTGTGTACAATATTATTCAAAACAATAAAACACTGGTAGTTAATGGCAGCGAAGATGAAGTGTTTTCTGTTGACGATGCAATGATAGAGGCGGACGATATTTTGAAAAAGCTGGAGGATAAAGATGATTACTGATCAGGTTGAAGTAACCCTAAATGATAGCCAGGCATTAATTACACTAGTCAATGCCAATACCACTTATTGCCTTTGGCCACGTGCCGGAGGGAAAACTAGCGGAGGTATTGGCCCCAGAATATTAAGACTAAGCGAAGTAATGCCCCGAAGTCAGATACTGATCTTTTCGGATACGTATGAGCGATTGGAGAATCGTGTTATACCTAATATCATGAATTTCTTCATTGAAAAACTTGGTATGGTAGAGGGACTTGATTTTATTAAATATAAAAGGCCCCCTGATCATTGGACTAAACCATTGGTACCACTGGACCGGTTTGAGAAAGTAATAAGCTTCCCATCCGGGATGGCTTTATGTTTGGTAAGCCTTGCAGTTGAAGGTTCAGCTAATGCCTTCAATGCACAAGCCGCAATTGGGGATGAAGTAAAATTCTTAAAAGAATCCGATATTAATACTGAAGTAATACCGGCGCTTCGTGGAGCAGTGGAGGATTTTGGCCATCTGCCGGAGTACCTTAGTAAATGGTTTTTTACTGATAAGTTCGGACCAAACATTAAATGGCTGCTGGCCAAAAGAAAGTTAGTTAACGAGCGGGCCGTTAAGATTGTGCTTACGCTACAGTATGAGATCATAAACCTTGAAGCGCAAATAGAATCTAATCAGGTATCCAAATCAAAAAAGTATTTACTAACAAAGCTAATTGAGCAGTATAAGGAGAAAGCCGATCGGATTCGCAAACATCTGGTATACGTCAGCGACATGAAGCCTTATGAAAATATGGCGGTTGTTGGAAAATTCTATTTTAAATCCCAAAAGCGCACATGCAAAAAGTATGAGTTCGATATAGCCATCCTTAACAATGATCCTGACAAGGTTGAGAATACATTCTATCCCACATTTACCCAGGAGAACAAGTATAAGGGCATTGATGATTATAACCCGATGGAGCCAATCATTGGCGCAATGGATTATAATTTCAGGATAAGTCCGATACCAATCGTACAACGCACACAACTGCCAGACAGCGTATATACAACAACTAACGTAATCGACTACATATACGTATTGCACCCGTTGGGGATAGAGGATGCAATTAATGATCTATGTAAGAAATATGCATCACATCAGAATAAGACAATCCACTTCATTTATGACCAGACGGCAATACCCCGCAACCCAATTAAGACAACATTTAAAGATGTTGTGATCAATACGTTTTCCGCTAACGGATGGTGCGTGGTAGAGCATTTTATCGGGGAGCAACCGGACCACGACATTAAGCATGAGAACATTAAGAAATGGCTGGAGATTAAAGGAGAAGATGCGGTGAGAGTAAATGAAAGTGCGTGTGATCAACTTATTAAAAGCATCGAGCAGTCACCTGCAATTATAGTAAATGGAGCAACCAAGAAAGACAAACGAACCGAGAAAGATCCCCTCTTCCCAGCAGAGGATTCTACACATGGATCCGATGCATTCGATATGATCCTTTGGGGGTTATACGAATGGGATGTAAAGAGTCAAATAAACAACACAATAGGTATGGATATGAAGATGTCATAGGCGTTGCCGATGGCCCGGGCTTTCCGCAGTACCTGGTACTTAGCTTCAATCCCTAACGCAGGCGAATTCACCTTGCCTGTATCTCACGTTCCGCTACGCTTCACTAAAGCTCCAGTCAATCAGAATTCTTGTCTAATACATAGCAGGGCATCAGTCCGTGTCCGGACACATGCCCTACCCGACGCTCAGTAGCTAAGCATAAGGGGGGCTGTCATATATCTTAGTAATCAGGTGTCCGCACTCGGAGCTGATAGGACAAGCCGTGCCGCATAGCGGGTAACCCGACAAAATTTATTGAAATTTCGCCGGGAACACTTGATTTTATTGATAAATTAGAGGATAAAATCATACAAACATTTTGAAAAATAAAGCAATTAAAAGAAGTAAAAAAGAAACCTATCGCCCAGATAACCGGGCCTATAAAATAGGATACTGATGTAAAATTTCATCCATAATATCATCAATACCCAGGCTTTTAAAATATCTATCGGTAGTCTCGATGTTCGTGTGACCCATTAATAGAGATATGTATTTTAGTTTAATACCTGCGCCATACATCATTACTGCGCCAGTATTTTTCCAGGAATATAAAGTATATCCCTCCGGAAGGCCAAGAGCCTGCAGGTAAGCCCTATGTCTATTATAAAGCGTATTCGCTCCAAGAGGGAGATTTGATGGCATTCGCCCACGGCCAAAAAGATAATAGTGTGGAGGAAACCCAGAGATATAAGGCTCAAGAAAAAGTTTTAGTTCATCTGGAATAGGCACAAATCGAAACCGGCCAACCTTTGCATCAGTGCCCTCAACACGAAACCTCCAGTGCTTACGATCGGTAAGAATATCACAAACCTTTAAGGCCCTCATTTCTTCACCAGGACGGATAAAGCAATAATACTGTACCTGGCAAACTATCCATAATTGCAGATCCCTCTCCATGATCATTTCCTTTAACAAAACCTGCACCTCTTTTCGAAACCATGTATTTGTTGTTTGCGTTTCTCTAAGCTTACGGGTATAGGTGAAAGGATTGATAGACACGATACCAAAGCCCTTTAAATCTTCAAAGAAACTTTTCAAGTGTCGGCGATAGCCATTGATTGTTGTGTTGCTATTTATTCCTGGTTGTTTACTCACCCATGCTAAAAATTTATTCCCGGTCATTTCATTTATACGGCGATCGGAATATAAACGGTACCACTGAACAAACATTTTAAGCTTAGAATAATAACCGTACGTGGTCTTTTTTCTTTTACCAATACATCTTGCCTTAACTACATCATCTAAAAACTTTGGGATATCATCATCAGGGAAGATCAACGAGCTCAAGTACTGATTTATTGACTTAATCATTGCCTCGGCCTCCCGAAGACGTTCTTCAGGATTTGATAACCGATTAAGTTTTCCATATTTTTTTAAAGGTTTGCCCCCATTGGGATTGGGATACTGAATAAACCAAGGCGTTATCATGTTTCGATTCAGTGGATACAAAACAGCCAATTTTTCTTTAGATATCATAGCACTACTTTTTGATGTTATCAATAGTGCTACACACTTAAAATTACTCTATGGAGTGATTTTCATCACTCCATAGAGTTTTTAGATAATTCCAAAACCCTTTTGCAGTAAGGATTTCAGAGGTTTTGTGGAGTCGAGGGGAGTCGAACCCCTGTCCAAACATCGCTGCCATTAGCTTTCTACATGCTTATTTCATTATTATTTGTAGGCACGCAACAGGAAATGAACAAACCAATTGCACACTTAGCTGAATAGTCTTACACAACAGTCACAGCCTTCTGTTGCGGCATCCTCTTTTGTTTTAAGTCGGCGGCAGCAAGAGGTAACAGGCGAACCTTAGCCGCGGCCCGAATGGTTACTCAATCACTGATTAAGCAGCCATGGCATACTGTGTATTGCCATTTGAAGTTTTCGTATTCAGATTTAAGTGCTGACTACGCAACGCACTGCATGCTTACACCAACCGTAACCTATGCTGTCAAAACCAATACGACCCCAGCGGTGAGTTAGAAGTTTGGAGTTTGATCATTTATACTCCAAACTTCTAACTCCTAACTATTTAAACAGTCTCCAAAAGTCTAACCCCAAAGCGTATGCCATTAATCCCAATAACAGTATCATGCCTGCCATTTGAGCATATTCCATGAACTTATCACCTGGTTTTCTGCCACTGACCATTTCATAGAGTGTAAATAAGGCATGCCCGCCATCGAGGGCAGGAATGGGTAATATATTCATAAAAGCAAGGATGATGGAGAAGATGCCGGTTAATGTCCAGAACCTTTCCCAATCCCATATTCCGGGGAATGTATTGCCAATACTGATCACACTTCCCAGGGAATCACTGGCCGCTACTTTGCCGGTAAACAATTGCTTGATACCGGTTACATAACGGTTCAGGGTTTCCCAGCAACGGTTAAAACCAATGGGAATAGATTCGATGAATGAATAATTTTTAGTAACGGTTCCGAATAATACCAAAGGACTAACGGCAAAAAAACCTATCGAACCTTTGCTATTCTCTATAACACTTACGGTAACCGTATCAACTCCACGTAAAACAGTAATCTGAACAAGCGAATCATTATGCCCTTTTTTTAGTTTATCGAACTCATGATAATAGTCAAAGGGTTTATTATTGAAGGCGATTAATTTATCGCCTTTCTGCAACCTGCCTTTTGTAAAATTGGCTGTTTTCGATACTGAATCAACAATAGCCGGGTATCGCGGATACACCAGCCCACTGAATTTTTTATTCTTGACAATTTTATTGATAAAGCCTTCCGGAACAGGTAGTTCAATGGTTTGCCCTTCCCTGATTACTTCCAGTTTTTTTGCTTCACTCAACACAATTTCAGATTCCAGCGTGCCAAAATAGTCAATGGGCCTGCCATCTATCCCAACAATATTATCACCGTCTCTGAGTCCCATGCTTTTGGCTAAGGAATCTGTATAAACGCCATATTTCAGGTTTTTTACCGGCAGGTTTTCTTCTCCCCATACCCAGGTAATACCAATGAAAATAACGATAGCTAATAACACATTTACTATCACCCCGCCAATCATGATGATCAGTCTTTGCCAGGCCGGCTTTGACCTGAATTCCCAGTCCTGTGCCGGCAATTTCATTTGTTCTTTATCCATGCTTTCATCTATCATGCCGGCTATTTTTACAAAGCCGCCAAATGGTACCCAGCCTATCCCATATTCTGTTTCACCTATTTTTTTCTTCCATAAACTAAACCATGGATTGAAGAAAAGATAAAACTTCTCAACCCGGCATTTAAACCATCGGGCCGGCAAAAAATGGCCCAGTTCATGCAGAACTACCAATATGGAAAAAGACAAAATGAACTGTCCTGTTTTTACGGCTACACTAATCCAGTCGATTGCTAATAAACTCATACAGTTGTTACCCAAAGGGGTTTTATTTTAATGGTGGTTGTTATTGATGGATGAATTACATGTGAAACAAAGAAGCTGCGAAGTTACGTGCCTCGCCATCGGTTTCAAAATACTCTTCTAAAGTAGGTTTTTCAATAAAGGCGATTTTTTGCATGGTCTGCTCCACTACCTCCGTCATATCAAGGAATCCGATGCGGTTTCTGAGAAATGCATATACCGCTATCTCATTGGCTGCATTCAGGATACAGGGCAAATTTCCCCCCTGGCGCAAAGCTTCCATGGCTAAGGCCAGGTTTCGGAAAGTTTTTATATCAGGCTCTTCAAAGCTCAGGGTACCTGGTTTTTTACAATCATATCTCGGAAAGTCATTCGGTATCCTGTTAGGGAAGGCCAGGGCATATTGTATAGGCAACTTCATATCCGGTAAACCCATTTGCGCTTTAATACTGCCATCCTCAAACTGTACCATACTATGAATAATGCTTTGAGGATGTACCATTACCTGTATCTGATCGTAAGTAAGATTAAACAACCATTTGGCTTCAATCATTTCCAATCCTTTGTTCATAAGTGTAGCAGAATCGATCGTAATCTTGGCACCCATATTCCAGTTAGGATGTTGCAGGGCATGATCCTTTTTTACATTAACCAGAAAATTAGGTTTCTTACCCAGAAACGGACCGCCACTGGCTGTTAGAATAATTTTTTCAATTTTATTCCTGCCCTCTCCTACCAGGCATTGAAAAATGGCAGAGTGTTCACTATCTACCGGTATCACCGGTATACGTTTTTCCATCGCTTTACGCATGATGATATCACCAGCCACTACCAAAGTTTCTTTATTAGCCAGCGCTATCACTTTGCCTATCTCTATGGCACGTAAGGTTGGTTTTAATCCGGCATAGCCTACAATGGCTGCCAGCATCATATCATAACAATCCATGGAAGCCACTTCTTCAATAGCTTTTTCGCCTGCAAATACTTTAACGGTGGTATGTTTAAGGGCTTCCTTTACAGCAACATATTTTTTTTCATCCCCTATCACCACCATATTTGGATTGAACTGAATTGCCTGCTTTACCAGCAATGCATCGTTAGTCTGCGCCGTTAATATTTCAGCTGTAAAGAGCAGGGGATTAGCAGCAATTACCTCCAGGGCCTGCGTTCCGATAGATCCTGTTGAACCGAATATGGCAATACGTTTCTGACTCATCAATAGATTTCTTAATAGTTACAAATTACGGAATACTCAGGTATGCTTCCAGTTCTTCCGCTATCTTCCTGTCATTGCTTAACCTGGGCACCTTATGCTGTCCGCCCAGTTTTCCTACAGACTTCATATAATCGATAAACCCATTCTTTCTGATGGTTCTGATCTGCAATGGCATCAGAATATTTCCTGTGATCAGATCATCATAATACACATTTTTTTCTCTTAGACAGGCATCTATTTTTTGGCTCAATTTATCCAATGCAGCGGGCTCATTTTCAAACTCAATAAACCATTCATGGTAACTTTTACCTTTGCCTTGTTGAACCATAGGCGCTACGGTAAACTCGGTAATGTTAACGCCTTCTTCCCTTGCTGCTTTTAATAGTGCCTGTTCTACTTCTTCCCCAATTACATGCTCTCCAAATGCAGAGATAAAATGTTTGATCCTTCCGCTTACCACCAGCCGGTAAGGTTCTGTGCTTACAAACTTCACCGTATCCCCCAGATTATAGCCCCATAAACCGGCATTGCTATTGATGATCATTGCATAATTTTCACCTGTCTTTACCTCTCTGAGGGGTAACCTGGTAGGGTTTTCTGAAAAAATTTCACCGGCAGGAACAAACTCAAAGTAAATACCGCTATTGGTATTCAATAGCAATCCTTCCGCTTCCTGTGAATCCTGAAAAGCAAAAAATCCTTCACTTGCCGGAAACAGTTCAATGGAATCTATCTTTCTACCAATACTTTCTATCAACCTGGCCTTATAAGGGTCAAAATTCACGCCACCTTGTACCATCAGGCTGAAATTCGGGAAAAGTTCGCCCACTTTCTTTCCTGATTTCTCCATCAACCGGTCAAAATACATCTGCATCCAGGGTGGTATACCACTAATTAGTGTCATATCCTGTTGCCAGGTCTCTTCTATTATCTTATCCAGTTTCTCTTCCCAATCTTCTATACAATTTGTTTCATAACTGGGCAATTGATTGGAACGAAGATAGCCAGGCACATGGTGGTTTACGATTCCGCTAAGCCTGCCGGAAGGTATTTTGCCAATCCTTTCCAATTCCGGAGACCCACTCAGAAAAATCATTTTTCCGGTTGCAAAGCCTGTATTGCCCGTTTCTGCCATATAGCAGAGCAGTGCATTACGGGCCGTATTAATATGATTAGGGATGGAATCTTTGGTGATGGGTATATATTTTACCCCACTGGTGGTACCGCTGGTTTTGGCAAAATAAATAGGAGACCCTTTCCACAATACGTTTTGCTTACCCTCTTTTACCTGGTTGATATAAGGTTTCAACTGCTCATAATCACGAACCGGAACAGCCTGGATAAAGGAAGCATGGTCCATCACCGCTTCCAGGTGGTGATCTTTGCCAAAAACCGTTGATTTCCCGATCTTTAGCAGCATTTTTAGTATGTCATCCTGGTCTTCCAGGGCAGATACCATTCCTTTTTGGGTTTTATTATATATAAAGTTGGCAAAAGGACGAGCCAATAAGGATTTCAGATTCATAGCTTTCAAGGGTCATTAAAGGTGGGCAAAAATAGACAGAAGTTCGGGCTTTTCTTGTTTTCCACCTATGTTGACAGAATTATTTCAAAAATGTTTGCATTTTTTCGGTGCGAAACCCTACCTTTGCCGTCCTAATTTTGGTAGCTATGTTAGCAGTTGTAAAAATCGCAGGTCAGCAGTTTAAAGTACAGGAAGGTCAAAGCCTGTATGTTCCTCACCTGCAAGGTCAAACCGGAGACAAAGTTGAGTTTAGCGAAGTGTTGTTTACAGACAACAGTGGCGCTATTTCTGTGGGCAGTGCTGTAAAGGCAACTGTAAAAGCAGAAATTATCAGCGACCTGGTACAAGGTGATAAAGTGATCGCCTTTAAGATGAAAAGAAGAAAGGGCTTCCGCAAGAAGCATGGTCACAGAACCCACTATACAAGAATTAAAATTGAAAGTATCGCTTAGTAAGCGCTAACGATTAAATGAAAGATCAGAAAGATTCGTCTCTCTTATTTATTATTTAGTTTTTAAAACAAAAAACTATGGCACACAAAAAAGGTGAAGGTTCCGTAAAGAACGGCCGTGATTCACAAAGCAAACGTTTAGGGGTTAAAATATATGGTGGTCAACCCGCTTTCTCCGGCAATATCATTGTTCGTCAAAGAGGAACAGTGTATCATCCTGGTAAGAATGTAGGTGTTGGAACTGACTTCACTTTGTTCGCTTTAGCCGATGGAGTAGTTGAATTTAAGAAGGGTAGAAACGACAGAACCACTATCTCGGTATCACCCGTTGAAGTGACCGCTTAAAAATATTTTTTTGTAGTTCCAAATAAGTTTTTACTTTTAGAGTATTAACTAACCATTAAATCTACAAAAACATGGCAACTGCAAAGAAAGCCGCAAAGAAAGCCGCTCCTAAAAAAGCTGCAAAAAAAGCCGCTCCTAAAAAAGCTGCAAAGAAAGCCGCTCCTAAAAAAGCTGCAAAGAAAGCTGCTCCTAAAAAAGCTGCAAAAAAAGCCGCTCCTAAAAAAGCTGCAAAGAAAGCCGCTAAGAAAAAGTAGTCTTCTTATTTCTCTCGCAGAAATAGATTTAAAGTCCCGGAAATTTCCGGGACTTTTTTATTACCTACCTTCAGGATTCAATACCAGTAAGGCTATGGACAATACAATCATTTCAGAAAATTTTTCCCTATTAGCAAAGCTGATGGATATACATGGCGATAATAGTTTTAAAGCCAGGTCATATGCAACAGCAGCGTTTACCATCGACAAACTTCCTTCTCCACTGAGTGAATTACCCCTTGAAAAAATATTTTTAATCAGGGGAATCGGGGATGCGATTGGCAAAAATATAGTAGAACAATTAGAGACCGGGGAGCTGTCTATTTTGAAGGAATACCTGCAAAAAACACCAGCCGGCATTCTCGACATGCTGGGCATCAAAGGTATCGGTCCGAAGAAAATTGCCACCATTTGGAAGGAACTGGAGATAGAATCCCTGGGAGAATTGTTATATGCCTGTGATGAGAACCGCCTTACCCTTTACAAAGGTTTTGGTGAAAAATCGCAACAAAACATCAAAGAAGCGATTGAATTTTATCTGGGTACAATGGGTAAGTATTTATTTGAGCAGATAGAATCCTTTGCACAATCTGTAGATGAGAAATTAAAAACCAGTTTCCCAAACAGCCGGTTTGCATTAACGGGTGAATTCAGAAGGCAAATGGAGATAATTCATACTTTAGAATGGGTGTCTACTGTATCTGTAGTTGAGCTGAAGACCTTTTTTTCTACCCATGAATTTGAAACCATCTCTGCAACCGATGACTATATCTCATTCCGGGGAAAAGAGAATGTGACACTTGGCTTTCATTGTACAAAGCCCCCTCTTTTTATCAGCAAATATTTTCAAACAAGTTGCAGTCCAGATTTCCTGATCGCCTGGAATGAGGTAAGCCACTGGGATGCATCTTTTGCCTATCAATCGGAGTCTGAAATTTTTAGTACTGCCAATATCAATCCCATTTCCCCTGCTCAACGAGAAAAAGCAACCATTATCCATCAGGCAAAATCTGCTAAACTACCCGATCTGATACAACCCGGAGATATTAAGGGAATTATACATAGCCACAGCAACTGGAGCGATGGGGTAAATACCCTGGAACAAATGGCTAATGGGGCTATGGAAAAAGGACTGGAATACCTGGTAATCAGTGACCATTCAAAATCCGCCTTTTATGCAAATGGTCTTTCAGAAGAGCGGATAAGGGCGCAACACCGGCAAATTGAGGAGCTCAATGCAAGATTCAGCCCCTTTAAAATCTTTAAAAGTATTGAAAGTGATATCCTGAATGATGGCAGCCTGGATTACAGTGATCAACTTTTAGCGGGATTTGACCTGGTGATCGCATCAGTACATTCCAATCTTAAAATGACTGAGGAAAAAGCGATGATGCGTTTACTAAGAGCCATTGAAAACCCTTTTACCACTATTCTTGGGCATATGACGGGCAGATTACTGCTAAGCAGAAATGGATACCCGGTAAACCATCAGAAGATCATAGAAGCCTGCGCAGCCAACCAGGTGGCGATAGAGTTAAATGCCCATCCAAGGCGATTGGATATTGACTGGAGATGGATTGACTATGCTTTGGAAAAGAATGTTTTGATTTCCATCAATCCGGATGCACATTCGATTGATGGATTTGATGATTGCCGCTATGGTGTATTGGTAGCACAAAAAGCCGGATTAACCAAAGAGAAGAACCTGAGCAGTTGCTCATTACAGGCAATTGAAAAATTCATTGAAGGGCAGCAGGCAAAGAGAAAATAATTTGAGCTGACTACTATTAAAGCGGCAATATTGAACCAATCCCACACATCGTCATGCGTCATTCAATAGTCAATATTCCTTAGGCTTTCGGCAACCTGATGTAAAATGCGGTTCCAACACCGGCCTCAGATTCAAACCAGATTTGCCCATTTGCTTTCTCAACGATACCCTTACAGATAGCGAGCCCCAAGCCTGTGCCAGATGACTTAGTAGTAAAATTGGGTGTGAAAATATTTTCTTTCATTCCTTCAGGAATACCGCCGGAATAATCTTTCAGCGAAAATACTATCGAATCATTTTCTATTTTTTGATTGATCACTACTTTAACAATCTTACCTGAACCTTCGCCTGCTTCAATGGCATTCTGTAGCAGGTTGGTAAATAAACGGCTCATCTGAACCTTATCCGCCAGTATTTGATACAAACCATCCTGCCTGTTCCATTCAATCTGAATACCCGGATTGGTGCTGTATAGCCTGATAAGGGAAGTTAATATTTCATCCATATCAAATTGCTCAATATGGGCATTTCCAATATTGGCAAATTGCGAGAAGTCGCCCGCAATCTTTGAGAGTTGATCTACCTGTTCTATTAAAGTAACAGCCATATTAGCCGAAAGTTCTTTTACATTCGGCGCTCCTCTCTGAATCGCGTTCTGCAAATACTGTATACTCAGTTTCATAGGGGTAAGCGGGTTCTTAATCTCGTGCGCCACCTGTCTGGCCATTTCGCGCCAAGCCCCTTCCCTTTCACTTTGCGCCAATGCCTGGGCGCTGATCTCCAGTTTTTTAACCAGGGTATTGTATTCATTTACCAACATACCAATCTCATCTTTCTGATTCCATGTAATCTCTTCATTAATCTTACCCAGATTCATTTCCTGCATTTTTTTACCTATCAGGCTGAAAGAGGCGGTAATGCGGTTAGTTAAAAAGAAAGCTATACCGCCCGCGACCAGGAAGATAAAAGCATTCAGATTAATGAGTGTGGCCAGAAACCCGGATATTTCCTGGTTTAGTTCGCTTTGTGAATTAAGATACGGGATATTCAGATAAGCATACTTATTTCCCTTTTCATCAGCTAAGGGAACATAAATACTCAGGTATTCGAGAGAGCCCACCGTTTCAGACTGTAAATAATGAATACTACCGCCCGACTGCATTTGGGCGTAAGCATGGGGTTCCATGAGTCCGCTGAGAAGGTGTTTGTTATAGATATAGGGTTGCGTTGATATAACCAGGTTGCCACTTAGGTTATAATAATTGATATCAACATTATACAGATCAGATATTTCTGCGATGGTATTCTCCAGGCCGGAACGAACGCCGATATTATCCGGCACATCATCAAACGCAGCGAGTGAATTCATTTTATTATTCACTTCATTAGCCATTACCTGGATAGATTTCGACAGCCTTTCCTCATTATTACGCTGAAAGCGAAGTATAAAGAACGAAATAGTGGCAATGGCTATCACAACAAAGGAGAAAACATTCAGAAATATAATGGTAGCCTGTATTTGAGAGCGGATAGTAAGTCGCAGCATTTGCCTGAACCCGGCCCATTTAAAGCGTGTTTTTACAATAAAGCCTCCCAGTTGAAACAACAATATGATAATTAGAAAAGAACAGAAGAAATAGGCGAATAAAGTTACAGACTCCATTAACCATGCATTCCGTTTTACAACAACTACCTGCTTATTATTTCCACTGTTAAACCAAAGTTCACTATAATTACCTACCAGTTTTTGCGAAAATTCAAAGGCCGGTATCTGATCTTTAGATAAAACGGATGGAAAGCCATAGGTATTAAAATGGTTCATAATCCGTCCGTTATTATACACTGCATAGGCATAGTTTGTATTCAGGTCAGCTGCAATATCCTGCACCTGGTTAAACAATTCAGGATACAAAGCCTCACTCTTGTAGCGCTTCGATTTAACGGTAACGAAGAGATAGCCCAGAATATGATCTTGTTCCTTTATTTCTTTCTGGTACAGGTAACTGAATCCTTCTACCGGGTTTTCATAACTGAATAAACCTGCTATACCGGTAGGTTTTGCCTGGTTAAGCAGAATGGTTTTCAATGTGGCATACTTCACAGAATCTTCATTGAAAAGCGGATGAAAAAGGCTGTCAAAAGTATATATCCGGGTATCATATTTGTTGAGATAGCCTGAAAAATTCTGGTTAATCAGGCTATCCTTAAAATATTTGTTAGCATACTCACTTCCTTCCAGCCTGAAGTAATTATCAGCCAGAAAACGGTTGTCGAAGTTAGTGGTAGCAATATTCAAGAGGTTCTCTCCCGATGGGTCCGTCTGCGATGCCAGTTTTTCCGCAATGGATCGTCTTTGCGCAAATTCTACTTTCCTGTTTTCATAGATTACCAGAGCGGCAATTGTCATCGCAAAAAACATCACCCAGAAAATAACGACAGACGATCCTAATAAAGAAATAATCAAATCATTTTTTCTGAAATTTAATAAACACAGGTAAGATACCAGCCAGATTAACACTGATAAATACACAGGGATATCAGCCGTTAAGGGTAATATCAGCAGAAATACAAACCCATTGGCCACTACGGCAAGACATTGATGAAACAGTGGCATGCGGTTTTTGATAAGTTGCCTTAGTAGTACCTGAGAGAAAATAAAAAAAGAAAGTACCAGCAGGCAAAGTATTACGAAACTGATAACACTATAAATGGTAAGACTGAAAATATTGGTAACATCAAATGAAATTTTGGAATCACGTACCAGGCTTATAATAACAGTCGCCAGAAAAAAACAGATTACGGTAAATATAAAAAGGCTTAAGTAGTGATATAGCTTTTGTGGAAAGCGGTTGGGAAACCAGGCACGATGGTCGTTATGGGATTGATAAAAACTAACCAGCCAATACATTAGAATGGTATTCACCAATAGATCGCCCAGCGAAGGATGCAAAAAATTGGAAGCATACACTGATGGATCGAATAATGGCAATTTGCTGAAATCAAAAGGGAAAGAGAACAAATAGGTAATCAATCTTAGTAATAACACTGCTCCCAGCAAAAAAAGAAACCCTGTTTTGAATTGATATCGACTAACCAGTTCCAATGCGATTATATGGAAAAAGACCAGTAAAAAAATGATGGCTATTACTCTTAATAACACAGTAAACACATCATACCCAATAAATGATTTACCGGGTTTTAGTTCAATCCTGAACAATTCCTGGCCGATAGCATTGTTAATGGGCAGGGCGCTACTATTCTTACTGATCCCATACTGTTCATCTAACCCCCTAAATCCGGCAAAATCAGCCTGCAGGTATTTGTTATGAATAAAATAAGACCATCGAATGGGTATCATGGCCACTACTGTTACGGTCTGACTTTTCAGGCGGATGGTCTTTTTGATCATTTCAAAATCACCATTCTGGTAGGATACAAAATAGCTACCCTCCTTACGGTAAAGGTCATCGCCGCTAATATATATCCGGTTGGTATTCCAATAGTGGAGCTTTGGCAGCGCCTGGCCGTTTATATGCCGGTAGATGAAAAGCCCTACTTCATCCTTAAGCGGATCAGGGGTAGTATTGGGTGCATTTAGTAAAGAAGCAATGGTTATGGTATCGCCAATAATAGCAGTAAAGTTTCTTTCCTTTTGGTGCAGCCTGTTTTCCAGCTGGCTCTTTACCTTTTGTGGCGAGGAATAATAGCTCCAGTAATTGATAAAAATAAAAGATAGCGTATACAACCAGGCGGCTGTAATAACCAGGTAAGCATGTTTAAACGTAGTTTTTTTTAACGCGTTGATCAAGTATGTGCTGTTTGCTTTTTTACTTCATTCCAGATATGATCCATTTCGGTGAGCGACATATCATCCAGTTTCTGCCCCCTGGCCGCTGCAATGGCTTCCATCTGTTGAAAGCGATAGATGAATTTTTTATTGGTCTTTTCCAAAACACCTTCCGCATCTACCTGCAAAAACCGTGCATAATTTACCAGGCTGAACAAAACATCGCCGAATTCCTCATCTATTTTCACTTTCGACTCCGTTGCAATGGCTTCTTTCAACTCACCTATCTCTTCTTCTACTTTTTTCCATACATCTTCTTTGTTGTCCCATTCAAAGCCTACCTGTTTGGCTTTCTCCTGTATCCGGGATGCTTTTACAATCGCGGGAAGTGAGGGAGGAACCCCGCCAAGCACAGATTTTTTTCCTTCCTTTATTTTCAGTTTTTCCCAATTCCGTTTTACCTCTTCTTCATCCGCTACCGTAACATCCCCATAAATATGCGGATGCCGGAATATGAGCTTTTCGCTAATACCATCCATCACTTCCTTCAAGGTAAACTGCCCCTCCTCCTTTCCTATTCTTGCGTAAAAAAGAATGTGCAATAATATATCCCCCAATTCCTCTTTGATCCCTTTCCAGTCATTATCCGTGATCGCATCAGTTAGTTCATACGTTTCTTCGATGGTTAGTGAACGAAGTGTATGAATGGTTTGCTTTTTATCCCAGGGGCATTGCTCCCGCAATTCATCCATGATCTTTACCAGTCTTAAAAAGCTGTCAGAAGTGTTTTGCATAGTATATGTTTATATGGCCATGGGCTAAAAAATAAAGAATAAATGGTGGAATTGTTGTATGGCAATACTGCAATGTAAATAGTCCTTTTCGGTATGCCGGAATAAATGTGACATTTGTTAACGTTTGACTAAAAATACAGAACTAAATGATTGCGGCAAGTACAATCCGGTGGCAAAACATCCTTTACCAACCGGTTCTATGAATCAGGGAAACTCAAGAAAGTACCATTAGCCGGTAGTGGCATTGAAATGAAAACAGACTATCGTTGCACAGAAAAAGGGCAAATTAAACAATGGTTATTCACTACGAGTCATTCTTAGTTAGCCGGCCTGTTCAGCAATGAATGCTGATTTGGAACCACGAGTGTGAACGTGGTACCTTTTCCAAATTCAGACTTTACCAATATTTTGCCGCCAATTTTAGTAAGGGCTTCTTTTACGATGTACAAACCGATGCCCAACCCATTTTTAAAGTCGGAACTACGGAAAAATATCTGGAATATCTTATTCACATGCTCTTCAATTATACCCACTCCGTTATCTTCAATATTAATCCTTGCCTCTTTCTCATTTATAGTAGCTGTGAGTATTACTTTGGGGTTTGCCTCGTCTACTCTTTGATATTTTACAGCATTGGATATCAGGTTATTCAGTATCAATGACAGCCTGAAAGCATCACAGGAGAAGGATCCGGGCTGGTTTACCTCTACCTCAAAAACTATCTGTGGGTTCTGCATGTTACAAAGCTCAATACTGTCTACAAACGTTTTCTTAAAATCAACCTCCTCGAATACTTCATCCAAACGGATTCCTTTGTAATATTCAATGATCTTATGAATAAAACCGTCCATTTTATTTACACAGCTTTCAATCATATCAAAATACTCGCGGGGATCCGCTAACGGTTCCTGCAGTTTAGCCACATTTAAAATACCCAGTATATTAGAGAGTGGTGAACGTAGATCGTGTGAAGTACTGTAAACAAAGCGATTTAGCTCATCATTGGCCCTTTGCAGTTCTTCAACCTTATTTTTCAACTGTTTCCTCGTTTCGAATATTTCATAGGCGTTTTTGATGGCAGTCATCAATTCAATTTCATCCCATGGCTTTTTAATGTATCTGAAAATCTCTCCTTTATTGATGGCATCTATGATGGCCTCCAGATCGGAATAGCCTGTGAGCAGTATCCTTACAGGGTCTGGGTGTACTTTCCGTATAATATTGAAAAATTCTACACCAGAAGTTTTGGGCATGCGCTGATCGGCAATAATTACCTCAATTTCATTCTCATTAAGAATGCTCAACCCTTCCGAAACGGTATTGGCTGTAAATATTTCGTAATGCCTTCTGAACCCGGCCTGAAAGGCAAGAAGGTTATTGGGTTCATCATCTACATACAAAACTTTGATTCTGGCATCAATGTGATTACTCATGCGGATAGTGGATTATTCAATTATTGATTCAGGTAACTTGTAGAATAAAGTTATTAAAAATTCTGTACCTTTTCCCTCTGAAGAAATAACTTCTATTTTTCCCATATGTTTTTGAATGATTTTGTAAACAATGGACAGGCCCAACCCCGTACCCTCCCCAACATCTTTAGTAGTAAAAAATGGGTCAAATATTTTTTGTTTCACCGCTTCCGTCATACCTATACCGCTGTCTTTGATACTTATCAGCAGCTGATCTCCCATGTTTTTAGTAGTGATGGTAACAAACTCCTCCTCAGACGGACCGGCTTTGGTTTTGATGGCTTGTATGGCATTATTCAGGATGTTCATGAAAACCTGGTTCAATTTACCAGGAAAACATTCAATACGCCCGTTTGCCTCAAAATTTTTAACGATTTTTATATGCTCAGGCAGTAAATTCTTCAGAAGTAAGAGTGTAGATTCCAGTCCCTCATGGATATTGACCGCTTTAATCTCGCTTTCATCCAGCCGGCTGAAATTCCGCAACCCCATCACGATTTCTGCCGTACGTTCGGCCCCCTCCTGTATCCCTTTAACCAGGCTTTCTATTTCAGATTTTACATAATCAATATCTATTTTCTTTTTCAGGTTCTCAATAAATTGCAGTTTATCCGGGATAGCTGTATTGGGCAGGGTATGGAGTGTATTATATTCATTAATTACGGCGAGCAGATCATTAATATCAAGTTGTAATGGTTTGATATTTGATTTTACAAAATTGATCGGGTTATTGATCTCATGCGCTATACCTGCCGTTAACTGCCCCAGGGAAGCCATCTTCTCCGCTTCCACCAATTGTATCTGTGTATCTTTCAGGTTCACCAAAGCGGTACTGAGATTAGTATTTGAGAGCTGCAGTTCTTCCGTTCTTTCAGCAACTTTTTTCTCCAGCATACTATTCTGGTCGCGGATTAATTTTTCATTTAGCTGCAATCTTCGCAAACTTTCTGCCTGAGACAGCTCTTTTTCTTTTCTTAACACATTAATTTTATCTGCCAGCGCTATAGATAACAGCGCAATCTCTAATGACGAACCCACATAAATTACGTAGGTGGTAAAATTAGTATAAGGCAATATGGCCAGGTTGCGCAGAATAAGAATACTAAAAGAAATTAAAAAGAACAACCAGGCAATCAGATAAAAATAAGCAGGGCGGAAATTTTTTCTTGCGATATAAAAACTGACAGCTAACACCGACACAACACCAGCCAACCCATTGTAATTAAGTATTTGATAGCTGATAGCCAGATTACCAAAAAAACTACTTAAGATGCCAAGAATATAAATAACAATAAGCAATTGTAACCATTTGTGTACCCGTTTGGCATGCAATGAGGTTCGCAGAAAATGCATACTGAATACCAATCCTGCAATGGCTGAAAGAGAGGAAGTAAACACTACAGCGTAATAATTAATGGCTGGATTACCCGGCCATATATACCGGAATTCGTACCCGCTAATAGTGGTTTGGGCAATGGCCAGAAACAAAATATAAATGATATAATAGAGGTAGCTGTTATCTCTGGTAGCGAAAAACAAGAAAAAGTTATACAAAAACATAACTATCAGAATCCCCAGGTATAAACTGATTATACTGTTTTGCAAATTAATGGATTCATGCAGCGCATTATTGGTAAGTACCTTGGCTGGAATAATGATCGGGTGCTGACTGTATACATGTAACAGGTATTGTTTTGTTGAATCCGGGTTTGCCTGAAGGTTAAAAATAATGTTTGGCAAGCCTGCTATCCCCTTAGCCTGTATCACCTCATTCCCTTCTTTACCCATCAATGTAACCCGCTGCCTTTCAACGCTGTACAAACTAACCCTGGAAAGATTCGAATAAGCGATATTCAGAAAAGCAGTGGGCGAACTGGAAAGATTTTTGACAGAAAACCGGAACCATACATTTTTTATATGATTAGGAAAAACAGGTATCCTTCCATTTGTATTTATAAAATTAGCTTGCTGTAAAACTTTTTCTGCGGTAGACTGTCCTATACTGTCTACCCATTGTTCCATGTCTGAAGAAATCGTATAAGCAGGCTTTTCATTGGTAATTATAGCAAGTTGGGTAAACCCTGTAAGGGAAAACATAAACAAGAAAACAAAGAAAAGCAACAGATGCTTTACCCCTTTTTTCTTTACGGCTGGTATTGCGGAACTAACCATATTAAGGAACAGGTATCTACAATTAGCATACATAAGGAATCATCATTTTGGTATCCCGTTTATAAGCAAGGTAATCATCGCCAAAACGGGCAATCAATTCTTTTTCCTCAATACCTATCCTCACGTAATAAGCAATAATCATAGCCATACAAGATATTATAAATCCTGTTAAACTACCCAGTATAACTCCTCCTGCAATGATGGCCATAAAAGCGCCGGTATAACTGGGGTGCCTTACTATGCGGTAGGGACCTGTCTTTATCAGGCGATGATCTTCTTTGATCTGAACAGTTGCTGTAAAATACTTTCCCAAAGAATGTACAGCCCAGGCCCTGAAGGAAATACCGGCAATAATCATACATGCCCCAACAATGGTTAACATACTTACACTGTTCCAATCGGATGAAAAATAGGCCCAGTCTACAATTGGTACTACTACACTCACCAGAGACATGAGCAGGATAAGTACTACTGAAAAGCGGTCACTGCTTTTTTGGTCGCTGGTTTCCTTTACACTTACCGGTGGCTGCGTTAGCCACATACAGATACTGCCGGCAATGATAAAAAGTATCTTCCCGTTCAGCATCAGTGCAGGCTTCCCCAATAAGGGCAAAACAATCATCAATATATTACTGACAGAAGCCAGGAAGATTTTTCGCATTTGTATTAATTTATATCTTCCTGATGAAAGGGTTTATAATCAATATGAAATTCTTTGGTATCTATATTATGTAAAGCCAAAGCATAATGAATATTCGTATGGTGGTTTTTAAAGGGCGATTTTTCAACCGCCATATGTTCAGGGTTATTACGAAGGAAGCGTATTTTATCCCTTTCACGCGGATGTGTTGCAGAAAGCAGGAACATATCATCCGAATATAATGCGGTAGCCAACAGATCAATTTTCGGGTAGTAAAAAGTTCCATTATTACCTACTTCATCCAGAATTTTTCCACCCATCCAATCTTTAAAGCGAACGGTGGTAGGGGAACAAAGTGTAAAAAAAGTATTAATCCCAATCTGCGTAGCCAGCGCCACCGCCACCCGTGATGGAAAGAGGCTACCTATACCCAAACCGGCTACTTCTTTTGAGTTCCATAAGCCAGATAACTCAGCAGCTCCTGTTTTGGCATGTTTACGAACAATCTCATAAATGGCGGGATCCATTTTACCAGTAGCTTCTTCGATGGGTAAAGGGTGAATGCCATCAGCAATCTGTATTCGAACCCCTCCATACAATTTACTGCCATCTAATTTTTCTACAACAATTACGAATATGGATCGGCGAAACATCCAGTCTTCTGTATTGGTAGTTATATTTTCAATCCCATAGATAGTTAAAACCTTTCTATGACCTTCAATAAATTTACGGCAGGTTTCAGGGTCATCAACGGCCCTGAAAGCCCTTATTCTGATGTCGGAATCAAATTTTACTGCTTCATTCATCTCTTCAGCGCTTTTCTAATTGTAAAAATTATGAAAAAGTCACTCATTTTATCATAAAAGTGGTAATAAATAATGAATTCACTATTTTTAATGTAATAATCATGCTTTTACCCCCCCCATAAAAGCTTATGGAAGATAAAAATATCAATGTATTGTATATTGATGACGAACCCAACAATATCACCTCCTTTAAGGCCGCTTTTAGGAGAATTTTCAACATTTTTACCGCGGAATCTGCTGAGGAAGGGCGAATGATACTGGAAACGGAACTGATACACGTAATCCTGAGCGACCAACGAATGCCTAAAATGACGGGCATTGAATTTTTTCAATCTATTCTTGATACGCATCCCGAACCCATCCGGATCCTGATTACGGGCTATACAGATATCACTGCAGTGATTGATGCGATTAATGTAGGACAGGTATATAAATACCTGTCTAAACCCTGGAATGAGGAGGAAGTAAAAAATACTATTTTAAAATCATTCGAAGTAATGGAACTAAGGCGCCAGAATAAAGAGCTAACCCTGAAATTACTGGATGCCAATAAAAAACTGGAGTTTTTGGCAAGGCAAAACCTTTTATCCTGATTAATCTATAAAATCTCGTATTTATTAAAATTATCAGGTTCTGTTTTTTCAGTAATATCCCGTATTATATTATCCAATTCATTTCCGGAGTCTATAAAATGAGTAAGCAACGATAGTAGTATCTACCCAATAAATTGTTCCTCCCTTCCTTCGCTTTGTTACGGAATTTATCTCTCCATACTTTTCCATAAGCAATGGCAGCCCATACATTTTTAATCTTAATAAGTCCATGTCCATTAATGAATCTTAGCGTGCAATTTCAGAAATCATACCCATATGATATTACATAATTCTTGAAAAGAGTTAGTAGAAAGGAAGGTTTTCAAAACAGTTCCTGCACTATCCAATGACGGTTGCTAAGAGAATGGATAGTTGGATATTTTAACGGGAAGACATACGAAATGAATCTTTCCGCACTATAGTAGTATAGATGGGAAATGTTAATAGTTAAACTACTACAAAGAGGGCGATAAAATTGGACAAGTAATACAGTAGAATACACGTGTGTTTCGGTTGTTTACACTGAGTTTTGTTTGACGGCTGAAAGGGTGGTTTTTAAGGTGTAAATTTAAGTATCCTAATTCTATGAAAACCCTCAAACAATCCCTCTTTTTGGGAATATGTATGTTGTGGTATTGTTTACCTGCACTCTCACAAAATGCAAGTAATCCATACCCTAATACTATGTTGGCAAATGTGTTTACACAAAACATTGCAACGGGCATAAGTGTACCCGGCGGGGATGGATTTACTAATGCAGGCATCGGTACAACTACACTCACCAATAATAACTTTCTTTCACTTACCGTTGGCAGTAATAGCCCGGTTTGTTCTGGGAACAGTCTTAACCTGACATCAACCCCATCCGGTGGAACCGCGCCATATACTTATAAATGGACAGGCCCCAATGGTTTTTCATCCACACAGCAGAACCCAACTATCACGAATGTAACTACTGCTGCCAGTGGTACTTATTCACTTGAGGTTGAAGATGGATTAGACAATTCGTCTAATGCGAGTATCTCTGTTACCGTTAACCCAACACCCACCGTTGCGTCTATCAGCGGTAATTCTACAGGTTGTGTGGGAAGTACCATTACATTGAGTGATGCTACCCCGGGAGGTGTTTGGAGCAGCAGTAATACAACTGTTGCAACAGTTAGTAACGCCGGATTAGTATCGGTTAAAGCCCTTGGCTCAACTATTATTTCTTATACGGTAACCACTGTAGCGGGGTGTTCAGCAACAGTTACAAAAACAATCTCAACCGCCAGTGCTGTTTTACATCCTGATCTGATAGAATGTAACAATGGTATTGCAAGCTTTAACGCTACTGATACCTATTATGGCGTAACCTACAGTAACAGCAATGCGGGTAATAGTTTTTTTTGGGCCATAACCGGTGGCTCTTTTTCCTATCAGGGATCTTCCACTGCCAGTTCCCAATATCCGCGTGTTCAGCTCCTGACAGGATCCTCCTTTCAGGTAGTTGTACAGTTTACTACAAATGGTATAACCTGTGTAGACACGCAGATCGTTTACAAAAACTCAATAGCTGCTGATACCATACAGGGGTCTCATGATACGACTGTTTGTTACAATACGGCGCCTATTAATCTTTTGGGAAAGGTTTCGCTGGTTACCAACTTATACAACTGGTCAACTACGGGATCGGGTACTTTTTCTAACCCAAATGCGCTCAATACTACCTATACCCCAAGTGGAACCGATAAGACTATCGGGGTGATCAAAATTTATTTACAAGGGTCTTCTACAATAAATTCAACCGGTAATTGCGGCACCAGTACCAGTATAGACTCCATGACATTGCGAATTGCTCCCGATAATACCGGCACAAATTCCGTCCAAACCATTTGTTCAAACCAATCATTGAACTTCACCCCTGTTTCTACTATTTCAGGAAGTACATATTCATGGGCATCATCAGTTACTGCAGGTTCATTAACCGGGAATACAGCAAGCGGAACGGGAAATATTATCGACTCACTGGTTAACTTATCCAGTACGGGCGATGCGGTAGTAATCTATACCATCATACCGTATTCATTTACCCCAACCAACAATACCTGTACCGGAACACCTTTTACATTTACTGTAACCGCCAAGCCAAAGCCTGCTGTTACCATTACAAATAATGCAACAACTATTTGTACAGGCAGTAACACTAATATTCAGTTCAGCAGTTCATTAACAGGCTCTGTTTATACCTGGAGTTCTTCTGTTATTTCAGGAACGGCAAGCGGTAATTCTTCAGTTGCTGTTGCCACCACCACCAATCAGATCAATGATGTACTGATCAATAATTCCACTGCCAATGCAACGGTACGGTATCACATTACCGCTTTTTCCCCTTCAGGTTGCAGCAATACAGATTCAACGGATGTAGTAATATATGCTTTGCCAACAGTGGCCAATGCAGGGCCCGACCAGGCGCTGTGTGATACCACCACCGCTATACTCGCCGGTAACAACCCGGTTTCCGGTACAGGGAACTGGGCTTTTCTGTCCGGCCCGTCAGCAGTAACTTTTGGAGCCCCTTCATCGCCTTCCGGCAGCGTAAATGGATTGATACCCGGCACTTACCAGCTTACCTGGACCATTTCCAATGGTTCCTGTGCAGTTTCAAAAGATACGGTTGTGATCATCAATTCCGCTCAATCCGTTGCCGGTAGCATTTCTGCCAATGCAACTGTCTGTGCCGGAAATAATAATGGCACACTTACCCTATCTGGTTATACAGGCAATATCATTCGATGGGAATCTTCTACAGATGGTGGCACTACCTGGCCAACTGTTATCAACAATACCACCAGTACTTACACTTACAGCAATCTTACCGCAACCACATTATTCAGGGCGGTTGTACAGAATGGTGCGTGCAGCTTTGCCTATGTTAATCCGGTTACCATCACCGTTAATCCAATCTCAGCTCCCGGAACACTTACTTCCGATGCTATAGTTTGTGCCGGCAGCAATAACGGTACACTTACCCTCTCCGGTTATACCGGCAACATCATTCGCTGGGAATCTTCTTCCGATAATGGTATCACCTGGACTAATATCGCCAACACCACCAACACGCTCACTTATACTAATCTTACTATCACTACGCTGTACAGATCGCTTGTACAAAGTGGCGTATGCAGTTCCGCTTACTCTAACGCTGTTACAATCACAGTCAATCCCCAAACAATAGCGGGTTCCCTTGCCGCCGATGCTACTGTTTGCGCCACCGCCAACAGCGGAACACTTTCGCTCTCTGCCTATACAGGCAATATTATTCGTTGGGAATCTTCTTCCGATAATGGTACCACCTGGACTAACATCGCCAATACCACCAACACGCTCACTTATAATAATCTTACCATCACTACGCTTTACAGGTTGCTTGTACAGAGTGGCATGTGTACCTCCATTTATTCCAATAATGCTACCATTACCGTAATACAAGCCGTAACTACTGCCAATGCAGGGTCCGATCAAACACTTTGCTATACCACTTCCGCTTCGCTCGCCGCCAATACACCTGCATCGGGTACCGGTACATGGACGGCGCTGACAGGTAATCCTTCAACGGTTACTTTCACCAATGCTGCTGATCCTGCCACAACTATTAATGGATTGACAACGGGTACTTATTTGTTTGTATGGACCATCTCCAACAGTGCCTGTGCCGATTCAAAAGATACCGTACAGATCACCGTGAACCCGCAAACAGTGCCTGGTAGCATCGCCGCCAGCGCCACCGTTTGTGCTACTTCCAATAATGGCACACTCACACTCAGTGGTTATACCGGCAGCATTATTCGCTGGGAATCTTCCATTGACAATGGTACCACCTGGATCAACATCGCCAATACCGGTAATGCACTTACTTATAATAATCTTAATGCCTCTACTCAATACAGGGCTTATGTGCAAAGTGGTGTGTGCCCGCCACTTTATTCAAGTATCGCTACCATTACCGTAATACAACCCGTAACCATTGCCAATGCAGGGCCCGATCAAACACTTTGCTATACCACTTCTGCTTCGCTCGCTGCCAATACACCTGTATCGGGTACCGGTACATGGACGGCTCTGACAGGTAACTCTTCAACCGTTACTTTCACCAATGCCGCTGACCCCGCCACTACTATCAATGGATTAACTACGGGTACCTATTTGTTTGTGTGGACCATCTCCAACAGTACCTGTGCCGATTCAAAAGATACCGTTCAACTCACCATAAACCCGCAAACAGTGCCCGGCTCCATTGCCGCCAGCGCCACCGTTTGTGCTACTGCCAATAACGGAACGCTCACACTCAGCGGTTATACCGGCAGCATTTTACATTGGGAATCTTCCATTAATAATGGAACAACCTGGAACAACATTGTCAATACCGGAAATACACTTACTTATAATAATCTCGCAACCTCTACACAATACAGGGCCTACGTGCAAAGTGGTGTGTGCCCGCCACTTTATTCAAGTATCGCTACCATTACCGTAATACAAGCCGTAACTACTGCCAATGCAGGGTCCGATCAAACACTTTGCTATACCACTTCCGCTTCGCTCGCCGCCAATACACCTGCATCGGGTACCGGTACATGGACGGCGCTGACAGGTAATCCTTCAACGGTTACTTTCACCAATGCTGCTGATCCTGCCACAACTATTAATGGATTGACAACGGGTACTTATTTGTTTGTATGGACCATCTCCAACAGTGCCTGTGCCGATTCAAAAGATACCGTACAGATCACCGTGAACCCGCAAACAGTGCCTGGTAGCATCGCCGCCAGCGCCACCGTTTGTGCTACTTCCAATAATGGCACACTCACACTCAGTGGTTATACCGGCAGCATTATTCGCTGGGAATCTTCCATTGACAATGGTACCACCTGGATCAACATCGCCAATACCGGTAATGCACTTACTTATAATAATCTTAATGCCTCTACTCAATACAGGGCTTATGTGCAAAGTGGTGTGTGCCCGCCACTTTATTCAAGTATCGCTACCATTACCGTAATACAACCCGTAACCATTGCCAATGCAGGGCCCGATCAAACACTTTGCTATACCACTTCTGCTTCGCTCGCTGCCAATACACCTGTATCGGGTACCGGTACATGGACGGCTCTGACAGGTAACTCTTCAACCGTTACTTTCACCAATGCCGCTGACCCCGCCACTACTATCAATGGATTAACTACGGGTACCTATTTGTTTGTGTGGACCATCTCCAACAGTACCTGTGCCGATTCAAAAGATACCGTTCAACTCACCATAAACCCGCAAACAGTGCCCGGCTCCATTGCCGCCAGCGCCACCGTTTGTGCTACTGCCAATAACGGAACGCTCACACTCAGCGGTTATACCGGCAGCATTTTACATTGGGAATCTTCCATTAATAATGGAACAACCTGGAACAACATTGTCAATACCGGAAATACACTTACTTATAATAATCTCGCAACCTCTACACAATACAGGGCCTACGTGCAAAGTGGTGTGTGCCCCCCACTTTATTCAAGTATCGCTACCATTACCGTAATACAAGCCGTAACCATTGCCAATGCAGGGCCGGATCAGTCACTCTGTAATGTGGCATCTGCAACGCTTGCCGCTAATACACCCACTTCCGGTACCGGTACATGGACTGCCTTTGCCGGTAATCCTTCAACGGTTAGCTTCACCAATATAGCCTCACCTGCTACTACAGTCAATGGATTAACTGCCGGAACTTATCAATTCCTATGGACAATATCCAATGGTACCTGTTCCGATTCAAAAGACACTATTCAGATCACTGTAAATCCTGCAACAAATCCCGGTACACTTGCCGCTGATGCTACTGTTTGTGCCACTTCGAATAATGGCACACTTACACTCAGCAATTACCTCAGCAGTATCCTTCGCTGGGAATCCTCCGTTGATAATGGCAGCTCCTGGACCAATGTGGCCAATACCAGCAATACACTTGCATACAACAACCTTTCTGCCACTACCAAATACAGGGCCTACGTACAAAACGCGGTTTGTCCCTCTCTGTATTCCAACATAGTTACCATTACGGTATTACAACCGGTTACAACAGCCAATGCAGGACCAGACACAACGGTGATCAATGGTATCACCAGTTATAAACTCGGCGCTAATACACCCACTTCCGGTACCGGTACATGGTCAGTTTTACCAGGTGGGCCTTCAACATTGAGTTTTGTAAACCCATCAGATCCTAATACAACCGTGGGAGGGTTGGCTTTTAACCCCGGCACCCCTCCTACAAATGGAAACTATAAGCTTGTCTGGACCGTTTCCAACGGTTATTGTGCTATTTCGCGTGATACCATGCAGATCACTGTTCAGCCCCCTACAAATCCCGGTGTGATTGGTCCGGATGCGGTTGTTTGTACCAGTAATAACCATGGTACACTTGTATTAAGCGATTATCTTGGAACGGTACTTCAATGGGAATCTTCTATTGATTATGGAGCCACCTGGAGTGTAATAGTCAGCACTGTTGGTACCAATCAGGCTACTTATACATACGATAACCTGACCACCACTACCCTGTTCAGGGCCCTTGTAAAAAATGGAGTTGGTGCAGAATTATATTCCGGTATTGCCGCCACCGTTACCGTATTACAATTAGTTACACCTGCGGATGCAGGGCCGGATCAAACACTTTGTAATACAACCTCCACTTCGCTCGCGGCTAATACACCAGTTTCAGGTGTAGGTATCTGGAGTGCACTTGCAGGAAATCCTTCATCGGTCACTTTTAGCAATTCCGCTGATCGCAAGAGCGTTGTTAATGGCTTAACTATCGGTACTTACCGGTTCGTATGGACCATCTCCAATGGTATATGTAGTGATTCAAGAGATACTGTTAACATTACCATACAACTGCCGACCATTGCCGGAACTATAGAAGCTGATGCTACTGTATGTATTACCTCTAATACAGGCACGTTAAGTATATCCGGTTTCAGAGGTAGTATTTTACAAGGTGAAGTGTCAATTGATAATGGCAGTTCATGGCTTGCTATTGCGAATACAGCTAACCTGACTTCTTATATTTATAATAACCTGGCTACAACTTCACAATTCAGGGCCAAAGTACAAAATGGCGTATGCCCTGCGTTGTTTACCAATATTGTTACCATTACCGTTTTACAGGAAGCTACCATTGCCAATGCAGGAACTGATCAGTCACTCTGTAATGTAACCGCCACAACACTTGCCGCCAATACACCTGCTTCAGGTACCGGTATATGGACCGCTCTTGCGGGCAATCCTTCAACAACTACCTTCACCAATCCTAATAACCCCACTACTACGGTTAATGCATTGACCGCCGGTACTTACCAGTTCATTTGGACGATCTCCAATGCACTTTGTGCCGATTCAAAAGATACTGTCCGGATCACGGTGTATTCACCTTCTGTTGCGGGCACACTCGCTGCTGCCGCTACTGTCTGTGCCAATGTTAACACCGGTACACTCACACTCTCCGGGTATGTCAGCAGCATCATCCGTTGGGAGTCTTCTTCCAATAATGGAACAACCTGGAACAACATTGCCAATACCGGCAATACATTTACCTATAACAATCTCGCTGCTACTATTACTTACAGGGCTTATGTGCAGAATACTGTTTGCCCCGCGCTCTATTCCAATACCGTTACCATTAACACCGTGCAGCCTGTTACCATTGCCAATGCGGGGCCTGATCAGTTGCTCTGTAATGTAACCGCCATAACACTCGCCGCCAATACACCTGCTTCGGGTACAGGTATATGGACAGCAATTACCGGGAACCCTTCAACGGTTAACTTCACCAATCCTGCTGATCCTAACACAACAGTTAATGGATTGACCGCCGGTACTTACCAGTTCATTTGGACGATCTCCAATGCACTCTGTGCCGATTCAAAAGATACTGTCCGGATCACGGTGTATTCACCTTCTGTTGCGGGCACACTCGCTGCTGCCGCTACTGTCTGTGCCAATGTTAACACCGGTACACTCACACTCTCCGGGTATGTCAGCAGCATCATCCGTTGGGAGTCTTCTTCCAATAATGGAACAACCTGGAACAACATTGCCAATACCGGCAATACATTTACCTATAACAATCTCGCTGCTACTATTGCTTACAGGGCTTATGTACAGAATACTGTTTGCCCCGCACTTTATTCAAATACCGTTACCATTAATGTGGTGCAGCCTGTTACTATTGCCAATGCGGGGCCTGATCAGTTGCTCTGTAATGTAACCGCCACAACACTCGCCGCCAATACACCTGCTTCAGGTACCGGTATATGGACCGCTCTTGCGGGCAATCCTTCAACGGCTACCTTCACCAATCCTAATGACCCCGCTACTACGGTTAATGCATTGACCGCCGGTACTTACCAGTTCATTTGGACGATCTCCAATGCACTTTGTGCCGATTCAAAAGATACTGTCCGGATCATTGTTTATCCACCTACTATAGCAGGAACGCTCGCTGCCGCCGCTACTGTCTGTGCCGCTGCCAATACCGGTACGCTCACACTCTCCGGTAATAACGGAAACATCATACATTGGGAGTCTTCTTCCGATAATGGAACAACCTGGAACAACATCGCCGGTACCGGCAATACATTTATTTATAACAATCTTACCACTGCTACATTGTTCAGGGTGCTTATACAAAATGGTGTATGTGCAACAAGCTATACAAATATTGTACTGGTAATCGTTTTGCAGCCGTCATCAATCGCTAATGCGGGCAACAACCAGGTTCTATGTAACAGCAGTGCTGCAAAACTGAACGCTACCATACCTTCATCCGGTGCAGGTGTATGGGCCCAGGTATCAGGACCCACCGGCGCAGTGTTTACCAATAAACAGTTACCCGGCACAACCGTCAGCGGTTTAACAACCGGTACTTATCAATTTATATGGATCATTGCCAATGGTATCTGTCCTATCTCAACAAGCACCACCACTATTAAAATTGATCCGCCCACTTTTGCCGGAACGCTCGTTAATGATAATACCGTTTGTACCGGCACCAATACAGGTACATTAACTCTATCGGGTTTTACCGGCAATATAATAAGATGGGAGACTTCTACTGACAGCGGCGCCAGTTGGACAAGTATTACTGATACCACAGTAAGCAGCGTATACAATAATCTGACAGCGACTACCCAATACAGGGTACTGGTACAAAGTGGTGTATGTACCGCTATGTATTCCAATATGGTTACGGTTACAGTTAATCCTGCCAGCGTTCCAGGAAAATTATCAGCCGATGCCATAGTATGTGCAACCGATAATACGGGCACTTTAAACCTGGGTAGCCATACGGGTAATATTACCCGTTGGGAATTTTCAACGGATAAGGGCAGTACCTGGACCTCCATCAATAATACCACCGACACCTACACCTATTCTAATCTTGGTAATACTACCCGATACCGTGTAATGGTACAAAGCGGTATTTGTTCAGCAGCCTATTCTGATATTGCCGTCATTACGGTAGATCCCGCCACAGTAGCGGGTGTGCTTACCGGCAGCGCTATTGTTTGTTTTGGCCGCAACGGAGGTAATCTTACTTTAACTGGTAAAACCGGTAACGTTATACATTGGGAATCTTCTTCTGATAAAGGCATTACCTGGTATATAATTGCTGATACATTAACTACCTATACTTATACTAATCTTACCTCAACTACACAATACAGGGTACTGGTGAAGAATGGTAGCTGTGGTTTACAATACAGTAACATCATCACCATAACAGTATTAGAACCTGCTACTATTGCCAATGCAGGCCCGGACCAGGTATTGTGTAACGCAAATACTTCTACAATACTGAATGGCAATATCCCTGCTTCCGGCATTGGCAAATGGCGTTTTATATCAGGCCCATCTGCCGTAACTTTTGCTGACAATTCATTACCTAACGCTATTGTCAGCGGTTTACAAATTGGCACTTACCGGTTTGAATGGGCGATCTCCAATGGTGTATGCGCCAATTCTACCAGTACCGTTACTGTTAAAGTTGACCAGGTTAAAGCATGGTTCAACTTAACAAGTATGGCTATTTGCGGAAAATCAACGTATCAATTCATTGATAAAAGCCTGTCAGGTTTTGGCATTGACAACTGGAAATGGTCCATCAATCCGGGAGATACCATCCCCACAAAAAATTATACTATTGATTTTACTGAAGCCGGCTCATATACAGTAACCCTTACTGCACAAAGTATTACCGGTTGTACCGGTACAGCGCAGGCTACATTCCCGGTGACGATTTATCAATTCCCCGAAGTAAATATCAATTCCATTGCAGATGCCTGCAGGAGTCAACTGTTCCAACTCTCACCTGTTGTGAATTCGAGGGACTCCATTGCCTATCTTTTATGGAACATGGCAAATGGCCTTAAATCCAAGGACTCCGTTGTAACAGTGCAATATACTAATACCGGTAACTATACGATAAAATTGACTGTATCAACTGTTAACCATTGTTTGGATTCAGCTTATAAAAAGATTACCATTCATTCAGCGCCTGTTCTTACCGTAAACAATAGTGCAACCATCTGCAAAGGAGATGCAATTCAATTACAAGCGAATGGGGCAATGAGTTATATCTGGACAGATCAGTACAACAATGTCATTTGTAATAATTGCAGTTCACCAAAAGTAAAACCCATTAACAATATCCAATTCAAAGTAATCGGTTATAATGAATATGGCTGCAGTGACATCAAAACTACCAACGTAAATGTAATTCAGCCTTTAAAAATGCTTGCCTCTTCAGGAGATACCATTTGCGCGGGTACCACTAAACAGTTATTTGCAGCAGGCGCTGTCAATTATAGCTGGTATCCCGAAACGGGCCTTAGCAGTAAAACCTCAGCAAGGCCCTTTGCTAATCCGCTTGCTACTACAACGTATCGTGTGGTTGGGAAGGATAACTTCAATTGTTTTTCAGATACCGCGGAAGTAAGGATTGTTGTGGGACACCCTACTCCAATACGGCTTGGAAAAGATACCATTATCATGGCGGGGCAACCTTATCAACTGAATGTAACCGCGGCAACTGGCGATATCCGTAAATGGCACTGGAATGGCTCTCAGGGATTATCCTGCCTGAATTGTCCCACACCACAACTTCGCGTTTCAGATGATGTGTGTATCAGTTGTTTGGCAGTTAACATCTATGGATGTGTAAGCACTGATACTGTTTGTATTAAAACGTTCTGTCCTTCCACACAATTATTTGTACCCAATGCTTTCACGCCTGATGGTGATGGTATTAATGATGTATTACTGGTACAGGGAAGTGGAATTAAAATGATAAAGAGTTTGAGAATATTTAACCGTTGGGGGGAAATGGTTTTTCAAAAAACAAATTTCCTTCCCGGAGATCCGGCTTATGCATGGGATGGAAAAATAAGGGGTAATGCCGCACCGCCGGATGTTTTTGTATATATGTGTGAAGTAATCTGTGAGAAAGGGCTTCCCTCAATCTTTAAAGGCAATACAGCCATTTTAAAATGAGTAAAAGAAAAAATATACAAAGGTCAATTATACTAACGGTTTTACTGTTGACCGGTATTTTCAGAACGCATATAAGTAGCGCGCAGGATTTCACCTTTTCGCAGTTTTATGAGCAGCCTTTATTGCGTAACCCCGCATTAGCGGGCCTGTTTACCGGTGACCTCCGTGTATCTATGTCATACCGCGATCAATGGGGCAGTGTTACGGTGCCATTCCGTACCACTTCTCTTAGTATCGAACATAAAATACCTATTGGCAGTAAGCATGACCTGATTACCATCGCGTCGCAAATGAGTGTTGATGCCGCGGGGGATATTCGCCTGAAAAGAACACAGTTCCTGCCTTCAATTAGTTTTCATAAATCACTAAGTGAGGAAAATGATACTTATTTAACAGCCGCATTCATGGGCGGCCCTGTATCAAGTCAGTTTGATGCTACACAACTAAAACTGGGCGATCAATTTCGTGGTGGCTCTTATGATCCTTCTAATTCCAGTGCACAGCCAATAAGGAGTACAGGCTATTCTTACTGGGATCTTAATGCCGGACTTTCTTTCAGTAGTTCACTGAAAAATAAAACCAATTATTACATTGCAGCCGGCATGACACATATTACCAATCCTGTTATCAAATCAGTAACCGGTAATGTATCAGGATTTCTTTCACCCAAAATAGCTGTCAACATTGGCATCAATGTTCCTTCAGGAGAAAGAGGGCATGTGACGGCATTCACAGATTATTTTATACAAAATGGCAATACCCAACTGTTGAGTGGTATTTTATATGGCATTGATGTTACACAGTATGATAATGGCGACCCGGATATTTTTTATATAGGCAGTTTTATGAGATGGGGAGATGCCTTGATACCGGTAGTGAAGATAGGATTCAATCACATCAGCATTGGTATAAGCTATGACATTAATATTTCAAAATTGAAAGTGGTATCCAACTGGCGCGGGGGTATGGAACTGACGGTTGTTTACCATGATTTTTTAAAGATCCGGAATTCTACATTAGACAAACTAAGATGTACCCGTTTCTAAGTCTTCTTCTCCCAATGCTGCCCCCTTTACTTTTTTACTTTAATAAAGTAAATGACCGCATTGTGTTCCAGGTCACTTGAAACGTTTACTTCTGTCCGTTTGTTATCTCCGTCAGTTATAATCATCAGCGCTGAATTAGGTGGCGTTAGTCCAAGGTTTTCTGCGAAAAATATCATTTCATTTTTACGTTGATCAGTATCCAGTTTCACATAAAAGCTGATGGGTTTATTCGTCTGCAATAATTGTTTATAAATAACCAGTTTCTTATTATAGATCACTGAAACTGAATCATAATCGAATACGCCGTTATCATACAGTTCTACCCGCGCAGAATCTGATGCAGAATACACTTCAAATAACTTCCTTGGCGTTCTCCTTGTCATTTCTTCAATAATATCCGGTTTTTTCAGCCTGGGCGTACTATCCATCAATTCTGTTATTTTCAAGTCATTATACATACTGTCAACAGTCATATATGCAACCGGTTTCCCGGATGATTCAGGAAGTGCCCTGGCATAACCCGTTTCCCGCCCGCTGTTATTGCCATATTTGTTCTGATCGCCAGTATTATTATGTACGGATATGGTAGAAGAATCAGTTGGTCTTTCCCGGATATCCAATTCTTTGCCCGATGGCTTCCATTTGGGGATTTGTTCATTAGTTATGATCAGGTCGGACCGCCTGTTAGCAATTTGTTTTTCTTTATTATAAGAACTGTTTTCATTACATGCTATAATAAAATGTTTCTTCCCAAAAAAATCAATATTAATCCTGGATGGATCAATCCCTTTTTTTATTAAATATGCTTTTACCGATTCAGATCTTTTTCTAGACAGCAGTACATTAGCAGACATTGTACCGATACAGTCGGTAAAAGAAGCTACCAAAATATTCAATGCAGGATTATGTTCCAGCATTTGTATAATATTATTCAGTTGCGGATAGTCCGCTTTCCTTATCCTCGCACTGGCAAAATTATAATGTATATACTGTCTTCCAATCGTAACTGCGTTAATGGAATCTATCAAATGCCTGTTTACTGAGTTCTCTTCTGTAACTGAGTCCTGCAAGATTTTGTTTACAGGCTCGTTTTGAATTACCGGAAAATTTTTATTATTTGTACGCCTGTTTAATGTATCGGTGTATGGTAAATGAATAGCTTTGAATAACTCCATACAGCAGGCAGAAGCCCTGTCGGAACTAAGATAAGCCGTATCTGAATGGGGTACTTTTGTATAATACAAATCGTCTTTTACCGAGTTAAGCGGGAACCCCAGGTTGGTTGCGGGGCCGGGCCATTGATTAGATATGGGTTGGCCACTTATTTTAAATATGTCCATCCCACCCATTCCTGTTTTGCCATTTGAACTGAAATACAGGTAACCGGATTCCACATCATAAAACGGGGATGCCTCTCCGGCATCTGTATTCACATGGCTACCCAGGTTCAGGGCCGCTCCTGCCGGCTGTGTTCCATCCATATTTACCATCCATATATCATAGTTACCATAGCCTCCCGGTTGGTCGGATACAAATAATAAATGTTTATTGTCTCTTGTAATAAAAGGTTGCCTGGAATTGAAACCTGCCATATTAACAGGGCCAGGCATTGCAACCATCGTATTCCATTTAGAGTCAATGGAGGTTCGTGTTGTATAGAAGATATGATAGTTTGTTTGTAATGATTTCGCGTCTTCTTTCCATCCTGTAAAATAGAGCGTAAGTCCATCAGCCGATAGAGACGAGGCGCCCATATTCATATCAGCCGCAGAAAATCCGGCAATTCTTTCAACAGTATCATTCCTGAAATTTCCGGAATATAACCTGACCGGGTACCATTTTTCTTTTCTTTTATTCATTTCATGCCTGGAAGTAGTGAACCAAAAAGAACTGTCATTAATTTTTTCCATGGCAAAATCAGACCCGTCTGAAGAAACAGGAAACCGGAGTTTTGTTATAACAGCCCCGGGCGGTAACGATTTATTATGGATGTTAAAGTTACCGTTAGCTATACCCAACCTTGCTTTTTGAGCAAAGCCATCCTCTGTCTTATAATTTTTAAGGAAAGTATTGAATGCTGTAATCGCTTTTTCGGGTTCATCGTTTGCAAGTAAACAGATACCATACCATAACCGGGCCAAAGGAAACCGGGCGTCAGGTGATAAAAGGTATTGTTCATATTGGGGAAGCGCCTCTTTATACTGATTATATAATCTATACGATTCTGCCAGTTGATACAAAATATAACTTCTTTCTGATTGGCTGATCTTTCGGATACGCTTATAATTACCTGGCTGAAAAGGGTACAATATACCGGAAGTTTTTTTTAAGAAAGGGCTATCATACAGTATGGCCGAATACAATTTTGCCGCATTGTAATAGTCTTTGTTTTGAAAACCGGCATTGGCCCTGCGTTTAATTTTTCCTGCGCTTTGGGCATATATATAAACCGGCACACAAAATGCGATAAACAGCATCACGGCACAGGTAATATGAGCATATTTTTTTTTCATAATCTCGGGCATATAAACCTGGCTTCCGGAATTTTCTTTTGATGGGTAAAGCTGATAGATAATTCATATCCCCCATTGGAGGAGGATACCGTTTTCAACTGTGAAATATTTATATCATAACTTAATCCAATGGTAAGGCCATTGAAATGTAAACCGATAGTTGGGGCTATGGCATCATTGAGGCGGTAAGTGCTGCCTAAGATAAGGTCTTTGCCTTCTTCTATTTTTAAATTACATACCATTCCTCCTGCTATCTCACTTGCATTACCTTGTTGCAGGTAAACAGCATGCGGTATCAGTTCAGCCCTGTTACCCAGTTGAAACCGGATACCGCCATGAATGGAATAACGGACCGGCACCTTATTGTCATTCATACCCGAAAGAAACCGGCTGTTAGGCTGTGTAGGATGATACAGGCTCACGCCTATAAAAGGATTAAAGGATTTTGACGGATCACCGTCAAAGTACATAAGCCCGGCGCTACCATCAAGCGATGTAGCAGACTGGTGTGAAAATATTTCGTTGGAAGTGAGTGACGGGTCATACCCTATTACAGGATTAAATTGATTTCCAAACTGCAGTTTGGCAGGGTCTACCCTTCTGTTTAACATCCCTAACTGAAACCCTCCTCTTAAAAATTTGTATCGCGTAAGACGTACCTGGTATGATAAAGACAGGTACCCGCTTGTATAATGATAGCTGCCATCACCGGTTACCTGGTTCAGAATGGTAAGTCCGATACCAATGTTTTTTGGCAATGCTATATCGCCGGTCAGGCCCTGTGTATGTAAAGGAGAAATGATACCGGGTAATTGGCTTCGGTAATTGGCCGTAACGCGCCAATCACCATCTATAGCGCCTGTGAAAGCGGGATTGAGCCACAATGGGTATGCATAGTATTGCGTAAAATGAGGATCTACCTGGGCACGCAGACAGTTAATGGAAATAAACAGACTCACTACTGATAGTAATAAAAGTTTACGCATTTGATTTGTTTTATGTCCATATTTGCCGCCGGGTATCTGCTACCTGATCAGGCTAAGGGACCCGTTCTTTGTAACCCTTTTTCCATCCCGCATATTGGCCTCCAATGCATATACATAGATACCGGCAGGCGCTTTTCCGCCTTTATAGGTTCCATCCCATCCTTTGGTAATATCTGTGGATGTATATACCAGGCTCCCCCACTGATTATAGATCATCAACCTTACAGATGCAATGGCGGTTCCATAAGTAAGAAACACATCATTTACGCCATCCCCGTTGGGTGTAAAAGCATTGGGTACATAAATACCATCGCCAAAAGGGTTAAGGGTCGTAGCCTTCGCCTGAACAGTGTCGCTTTCCTGGCAAGAATAGGGCCCCAGCGCTTTTACCGCTATGTTGATTGTCTGATTGGGAAGTAAACCCGTAATCATTTGCACTAATCCCTGTGGGCCACTCATGGGATTTGTATAAGTGTTCCCTCTGTCCATGCTAATAAGATACCCCGTGGCGCCAGGTACGGGATCCCACCTGAAAATAATGATGGCAAGACCTATTGAATCGGTATGAATAACAGGAGTGGACAGCTTTGTTCTGACAGTAATGGTGATGCTATCCCTGCAAACAGAACTGCCGGAGGTTCGTGTTACCCGGTATACGGTTGTTTGAGAGGGTTTCACCGTAATAGAAGCGGTTGTATCCCCGGTTGACCATACGATGGGTGTAAGCGTAGGGGGAACGGTTGTTGAATCAGGATAATACGCCCATATACCATCATATCTTGCCCATATCATTCTTTTACCAACAGAATCATAGTAGGTATAATTGTTTAACAGCGTTCCCGGCATAGCCGGCGGAACATCCCCTTCTCCCTGAAATTCTACAAACCCGCTATCAATGTTGCGATGAAAGACAAATGTTTTATTGGTATTGGGCAGATTTTGATTTGCCAAATAATTACCTGTTGGCTGGTATCCCCCAAATAAATAAAATCGCGATTTGTCATAATGATAAGCCAGGGCTCCCTCGTATTGTATGGATTGGTTATTTACCGGTAAAATATTTTGAAATGTATATGTTGTCAAATCAAGCTCCCATAAATCCCTTAGCCAGCAGAACCTGCCGTTGGCAGTGGCCCAGGGGCTCCCAAGTGTACAGGTTCCATCCAGTTCATTGCCGGTATAACTACCCTGTCCTGAAAATAAATAAAGTTTTGTACCATCGCCATTGGCGCTTACAATATTCCCGCCTTTGGGAGGGGTTGAATCCATCAACGGGTTGGATTTTTTCTGCTGCCACCCGGTTCCATCGTTTTCAAAAATCCAGCTTTTCATCTGGTTAAAACCATATCCGCCATATAAACCTACCTGTTTGTTGATGGGATTCCAGTACACAGAAGAACCATTAGATTCCCTGTCGATGGTTCCTCCGCCAACAGGGGTCCAGTTACCGCCAATAGCAGGAATGGCATATACCAGGTCTCGCCCACCACGCCAGCATAACAATCGCTTATTAGTGTAATCATAAGTAAATTCAGTATAATCGTCCGGCCAGTTGTTTGCCGGTATTGATGATATGGTGTTGGCTTTTAAATCGAATCGTATAATTTTTTTGTGAATAATGGAATATAAATACTGATTGGCTTTGTCGTAACCAAATGGTTTGATATTGAATAAAATACTGTCGATTGAACTCCCTTTAATAAGCAATTTCCATACACCCGGCAAAAGGGTGTCATTTTTGGGAGGGTTGAGAAGGTTAAGCGAAACGCTTATTCCCGGGCAGATGATCGTATCTTTTTGACGGATGAAAGAAGAACAGGCTGTAGATGATTGACACCAGGCAGGCAAGGACTGTACGGCCAAAATAGTGTACAGCAAAGAAATAAGATATAAATTTCTTTTTCTCACATTGGATTTTAATAGGATATATGTTGGCCGAAAAACAGCTATGAAGATATATAAAAATTTGCATAGTATGCTGTTGATTTGAAATTTCGGGAGTTATTCAGGTGCCTCTTCAGCAAATGTGCTTTTGGGTTCCACCATTTTTCCGTTCTTTCATTTTTGCTTTCCCAAAAACACTACCATTCATCCATTTACTTATATAAATTAAATCATTCTGTTGTGAATACCTGTGCTTTTTAATCGCCTGGCTGAAAAATCAACTACCGGGAAAAATTCGTGTAGTCGGTAATTCAAAAGGAAGGATGACCTAATTTTAAAGCTAATTATATACAAACAGGAGAAATCATTATATACCAGGCCCCGGATGGGCAGACTTCTATTGACGTTAGACTGGAAAACGAAACTGTATGGTTGACTCTTCCGCGCAGATTCTCTTGATAGAGTATCTACATTCCTTCCTGTCAGAATAGGATTCAAACACTTTGTGTTTTTTGTTTTGCAAGCGTTCCGTTTTATTTACCCGGGATGGCATCTGTTTAAAGGACTGAAAATCAACAAAGAACCCTTTTGGAAGGTTTATTTTAGACGAGATATTTACCGTCTCTTTTTTTATGCTGTGCATCAAACTTTTAGTCATTACTTCTGAAAAAAGTGATTTTTCTGATACGTATTATTTATTATTCATTAAAAATAACTAATTTTAAGAACCATACATACTATTTATTCGTATAATGAGTTCGCGAAATACAATATCTAATTGGATATTAAAACTATATCAAAGTCCAAAATCAGTATTCGGTCTTGCTGATATTGCTTTGCTTACCGGTGAATCTGACCCCATATCATTAACTAAAAAAGTACATTATCAGGTATCAAAAGGTAATTTAAAAAATCCCAGAAAAGGTTTGTACACCAAGCCCATTTTTTCAGAAATCGCATTAGCAGGCACCTTATATACACCATCGTATTTATCCTTGGATTACGTACTTCAAAAGGAAGGCCTACAATTTCAATATGATCCCACTATTACGCTGGTTAGTTATGTAAGCCGATCTGTACAAATTGACGGGATTAATATTAAATATCGAAAAATTAAAGACGCTATTTTATTAAATACCAATGGGATTATTGCAAGAGAAGATGGTGTGAATATAGCTTCAAAAGAAAGAGCATTTTTAGATATGCTCTATTTGAATGGCGATACCTATTTTGACACTTTAGATGCTTTAGATAAACAAAAAGTATTATCACTTTTACCTATTTATGATTCTAAAGCACTAACAAAACGTGTAAATAAAATATTAATTGATGAACATAAATAAACACAAATCATACCTGGTTAGAATTTTAAAAGACATCTATGAAGATATTCAACTTGGTTCACTACTCGGCTTTAAGGGTGGAACCGCGCTTATGTTATTTTATGACCTACCCAGGTTTTCAGTTGACTTAGATTTTCATCTAATCCAACCAAAAAAAGAAGTTATCGCATTTGAAAGGATCCGCTCAATTGTACTAAAATATGGTAAAATAGATGATGAAGCCATTAAGCATTATGGACTAATTATTGTGTTGGACTATGGATCAGGAGAAAGAAAATTAAAAATTGAAATATCTACTCGTGCTTTTGAGAATCATTATGAAATTAAAAATTTATTAGGTATCAGCATGAATGTTATGACCCGGCCGGATATGTTTGCACATAAAATTTGTGCACTTTTAGATCGTTCCACTTTTACAAATAGAGATCTATTTGATTGTTGGTTTTTTCTGCAACATCAAACAACTATCAATAAACAGATTGTGGAGTACCGAATGAAAAAATCACTCTCCGAATACTTACAAGATTGTATTACACATTTAGAAAAAATGAATGACCAAAATATTATGCAAGGCCTTGGTGAATTATTAAATGTAGAAACGAAACTGTTTGTTAAAACCAAATTAAGGGCTGAAACAATATCCTTATTAAAAATTTACAAAGACATGCCTTTATTAGAAAAGTATTTGTAAAGCAAGGTTCTACATTCCTGCCTGCCAAAACACGCTGTATTTTTACCTAGTTAAACAGGTTCTGGCTTTGCAGCAGCAGCGTTCTATGCGTGAAGTGACTTAAAAATGAGAACAAACAACCCAAAACTCAGGTTTTTATTGGCTCCTGTTATCTTATTGATAGCAATGGCTTTAATTAACGCCTGCCGCAAACAGAATGAATCATTTTCTATTATTACTGCGTATCCCCTTAGCCAACCCCTTCATTTTTTATTCAATGGTTCGGCATAATTTTGTGGTAGCAGTTCTTCAATGGCGTTTATTTTATGGTCGTTGATGTTTTCAAAGACGTAGGTAAGCCATTGGATAGGATTTACATTGTGTAGTTTACAGGTAGCAAATAAACTGTATAGCATTGCACTTCTGTTTGTACCGATTCAATTATGTACCACTATTCCGAGTGAAAAGTGTACCAGTCTAGCGGGTAATTAACCCGTCCCTTTGCAAGGAACCAAAGGGACATAAATTCATGTTAGACGTGGCGACTAATCATCAGATCATATTACTATTTTTCAGGGAAGGCCTTAGTATTCGTAAAATAGCTAAAAAGCTAAAGATTCACCGTGGTACAGTCAGTGCCCGGATCAAGGAATATGAGCAATTCAAGGCTTCCCCAATAAGTGACCAGGATAATCCTAAATCTCTATTAAATCAATATCTGAAAACTGGTTCTATCTACCACAGCGAGAACCGTGGGAAAAGGAAGCTTTCGGAAGAGATGATTGTCATTATTGATAAATGTCTTCAGGAAAATGAGATTAAAAGACTTGATGGGCGTACAAAACAGCAGGTTAAAAAAATAGACATTCATGAACAAATGCTGACTGCCGGTCATGTGATAATTTTAACAGAAATAATCCATTCTGTATACCATACTATCTTGTAATAAGCATTTCAAGTAGCACTTCTATTTTTCTACAATTTATTCTTATTATCGATATTCAATTTAATTTCCCAATTAAATATGTTAAAAATGGTTCTGCTTTTTTAAATAACGAAAATATTTCTTCTGTAGTCTTTTGGTCGTAGTTGTATGCAGCAAAGTTACTATGAACAAGAATATTTCTTAAATGTCCAATTTCAATAAATGCTTCAATTGATTCATTAAGATTTTTTTTGTCAGCCGTTTGTGCAGGAGTATCTGTATTTTGAGATTTTATATCAATATCAATTTGAACCTTAAAGTTGTCACCAAAAAGTTTGAAAAATGTATTTGCATTTTTACCAGGACTTTCAGGTTTATCCCTTTCCCCCCAACTGAAAAGTGTATGATACTTTTGACTAATTGCTTGTTTTTCAAGAAAACTAATTATCCTCGAATCATTATTTGATTTCTCCCTAACAAAATTAATAAGAATAGTAGTTATTTGATTTTCAAAATAACTTCCCGCTGAGAGAAGTAAAACTTTTCTAAAGTTCTTATTTAAGTCGTTTAATAGAGACGGCTGCTTCGTTGTTAAATACTCAACAAGAGCATCATATTCAAATTTAATTTGTTCAACAGGGTTAGGCATTTTATAGCAACTCTTTGGCTTTGTTGATTCGTAAAATGACATTAGTTGTACTTGCTGTACTAGATTGACTTGCAGCAATAAAATCTTTATCCTCCTTAAGTTGCTGAATTTTAGCAGTATCAGTTTCTTTAATTGTTGTATTTTTTTCCTTAAGTGCATCCTCTGCAAGGGCAACAAAAATTGATTCGTATATAGCTATATTGAATCTGCCAGTTTTTGTGAAGAATATTTTTGTGTCAAGTGCTACTGTTGCTGCTGCAAAGGCTTTAAAAAGTGATTCATAATATGCAATATCTTCTTCTACATATTTTCTTGCCTTCGATGAAAAATCATTTAAAAATTTCGTCAAACTTGGCTTGTATTCGTTATGACTTATAAGCATTGCAAATCCTCTAAGTAAAATTTCAACGTCTTTCATATTCAAGTCAGGTGTTTTTTGGGGGGTCAAGTTTCTCCAATTACTATCGAGGTTGATTCGATAAAGCATATCATAAAACTTGGAATGATACAAACTCGTCCGTATCTCTTGCGGTTTCAAATTTACACCACCAGAATTCAATCGGTTAAAAATTTCAAAGATAACTGAATCCCCATCCTCTGGAGAATTCTGTTTTATAATAATATTTCTAATTGTTCTGTAGTCAAACGCTATTCTGTCATCTTCTGAAAGCGTTGCATAGTTAAGTTTATTGAACTTATTCTTTCGCAGAGGCAATTGCTCAGGCAATGTTAAATTGAAGTCAACAAAATAATTGTTGTCGGCAAGAATATTTTCAGGAATTCCCTTATTATCATCAAATATTTTTCTCAACTCGAAACGCTTTTCTTTTCTCGGAAACCTTTTATTCTTAAAAAAGTATATAGTGAAGTACCTCTGTTGTCCATCAATGACTAAAAAATTATTTTTCCCTTGCTCATATAGAAATATTTGGGGAATAGGAATTCCAATTAATAAAGATTCAATAAGCTTTGAAGCTCGCTTGATGTCCCAAACGTAATTTCGCTGAAAGCCAGGTATTTTTACAATCCCAGAATCAATGAAGTCATAAAGTGTCCTAACATTAAAGTCATTAGGTGAAGCGGAAATTTCATATTCCGTAAAACTAATATCTTGGTCTTGACTGTCATCATCACCTTCATACTTTTGACTGTCTTTGATTTCAATTTCTTCTTCTGCCATTTTGTTATTTATTTGTTTGCAAAGTTAGCATTTATTACAATCAGAATCAAAGTTGTACTGTCACTTCAATATTGGTGGGGATAACATGCCTATTTACGTCTTGAATTGTCACATCTATGATGTAGGAGATAGCCATAAAAAGAAAAATAATCATTAAAACAGTCATTAAATCAGCAAGTGGTATCCAATGGCTATCTTTTTTTGTTGGCATGCTTAAAGATTGGGAAAATTTGATCTATTAAATATCAACCAGATTGATGGTCTTAGTCTATGAGTTATAGCAAAAAATAATTGTGATGTAATTCTGGGTTGCCGCTGGGTGGCATTGCAACTCTTTTGTATTTTCGAAGAGTGAGCGTAAAATTTCATGTCAGATGGTTTTGATGTCTGTTGAAATTACGAAGTTACACCATAGCATGGCGCACAACGATCACGGTTTTAAGGCAGTTGGGTGCACTTTCACCGAACTGGGCCTAATACCGCTGAATAAATATACAAAATTTGATGATGTGTCTTACTAATCAGTCGAGTTGGGGCCTTTCTGCAACAGAAGCTGGATCTTTTACTGTAGATGAAAGACATTATTCTGTCGGCCACAATTGCTTGAGCCGATGTTACCTACATAGCCTTCATCATCCAGTAATTATTTTAAAGTATCAGCTTGTAATACACACCAACAGTATGAATTTGAATCTGATTTTTAGAGTTTCTCCTTGTTAAAAAACTCCCTCATCTTCTTTGCATGCTGACGCATTGGTAATATCAATTGACCCTCCAAAGAGAAATGCTGTTCTATTAAAGGTTGTATAGCGGTTAGGCTTAAATTAATTTTTAACTCTGAAATTGCTTGAAAGAAATAACTTCCAAACTCCGTTGGAATAATCTCATTAGGGGCAGGATACTTTTTTGAACGATTTATTAAGGATATTATTTCCGATTCTGAAATGGCCTGATTAAAATATAAACAGTTTGAACAATTAAGAACTTGCATAAGATTCAATTGAGATACTTCTGAATTATTAGTTATCCAGATCAAATCTTTCTCATCTTCTTTTACTTTATATGCTTTTGAATCATAAAACAATAACATCAATGTTGGTGATAATGGAAGAAACATTTGCAATCCGTAAGAAGTAAATCCTGCCGAAATTCTTTTATATCTGTCAGCAATGATATTATATTTAATTGCAGGATTATCAGAAGTTATGAATGGAGCAGCGGTTTTGTTTATAATTAATTTGCATGACAAATCAAGACATATTCGGGCTATTTTTGGGCTTTGAGCTAAAGAAAAAATTATTGATTGAGTTGCAGTTAGCTTATTATCTAATAATGATTTTATTTCAGGGCTTGATTCATATTTTGCAAAATGGTTATTAAACCCATTATCTGACATTAAAAGTGCCTGTGATTGAACAGGGTTTCTCAAATATAAATTAACTGTGAAATGTAATATTCTGAAGTAATCCTCAACGGGGGTTTTAACAACTGCACAATTTTCACATATTTTATTAAATACTCTTGAAGCGGGACCTTCTATTTCCATTAATATATTTTCAATTTTGCCATCATCGCCATAATAATATGGTTTTTGTGATTGACCCTCAATTGATGCACATTTAATAAAAATGCTTTTGTCTTTTAAAAAAACACCAACACTTCTCTCATCATTTTGATTGGAGAATTTTTTCAAATAAAATTTCGGAACAAAGTGTTGTTTTTCTTTTTCTGATTTCATTAAAGAATTAGCTTAACCCATTAATTATACTGTCAATTTCTGAAACTCCACCATCTACCATTGTCAATAACAACATAAGTATAGAACAGGCTGTTTGAAAATGTATCAATTCAAAATTATAATAGCTACCATCTTCAATTGCTTTCAAATCTAAGCGGAGCATATTGATTGCTCGTTGCCTCGATTCTTGGTAATAATTCTTATAGTTAGCTAATGGCCCTGAAATTTTAGGTGAAACTTCTATTGCTAAGTGAATCACTTGTAATAGATAACTGATAATTTCAGACTTATCTGTTGAATTTAGAATCTTATTCTTTAGATTGTCGATGTCAACAATTATTTTGGATTGTTCTGCTATCATAGCTAAAATTTTATACTCTTAACAAAGATATGCATAATCAAATAGCTAATTTTTCAAAATCAACCCTTTTCGTCCCTTCCACAATCTCAGGAATGTTCACACTGAAATAATGCCTGGTGTTTTCCTCTTTTTATGTTCCGGCATCTTTGTATAAAACTAACACTCATACAATGTCTCATAAAAAGTTAGCCATTTCCGGTTTTCACGCTGTATTATTGTAAAAAAATAACTAATGGAACAATATGGCCGTACCTGGTGGGGGCAGCAATGGCTCAAATCGCTCGATAGGATTGATTTTACCAACCGCCTGCCCAGGGGCAAAAACTATGCAAAAAAAGGCATGGTAGCGTCTATCAGTATTCATGAAAATTCCATACAGGCAAAAGTAAAAGGCAGCCGGCCAAAACCTTATGATATCAACATCATAGTACCGCCATTCTTCGATGAAGAAAAAAAGTTTTTTATCGATGCCATAAAAAAAGATCCCCTCCTCCTGTCGCAGTTATTGAACAGGCAATTACCGGAGGAATTACTTACACTGGCCGGGAACAGGCATATAAAAATATTTCCGCAAAGCTGGCAGGATATCAAACTGAATTGTTCCTGCCCCGATTGGGCCGTACCCTGCAAGCATTTGGCAGCCGTTATTTATATCATAGCCAAAGAAATAGACCAAAACCCTTTCCTCGTATTCGGCCTTCACCGGTTTAATTTATTAGCGGAGCTTTCTACCAACCAACTATTGCTGCAGGACCTGGAAACCGAAAAAATATTTTCCATTCATGACTGTATTCCCGATAAAAAATACAAACCGGTAAAGTGGGATGGGCCAAAAGAAGTACCTGATTTTTCATTGATTGAAAACCTCTTGCCTACACTGCCCTTATTGTTTACCGCCAACCCATTGTTTTATGATACCGATTTTAAACCGGTTATACAAAACCATTACAAACGGCAGGCACGGTATGAAGCCAATTATATTGCCCAATTAAAACAGGCGGCGGATATTTTGCCCAACGACTTCCGGTACTATCATTATACCATAACCTACAATGATAAAGGCCAGGCCGCCATTATTGCCGTTAACGGAAAAGAATACGCAACCACATTGCCTCAACTGCTGATATTACTATCAAAAACTGAGAGCAAACACCTGGAAAGTGGCCATGGGTAATACTTTTATAAGCAAAGAAGCATTTTTATCCCTATCCCAAAAATCCGCGGGACTGATAAAAATCAGGGACCAATATGTGATGATGAACGGGGAGGATATAGAAAAAATTATTAAGAAACTGGATGCCCCTACCCTTCCTAAACCCTTTACTTTATTACAGGCAGCGCTAAGTGGCGATTATGAAGGCGCCCCGGTGCAGATAGATAAATCACTTCAGAAAAAAATAAACGATATTCTTAAAACAGCATCTGTTGCATTACCCAAAAACATGACTGCCACTTTAAGGCATTACCAGGAAAGGGGCTTTGGCTGGATGTATAAAAATGCCCAATTGGGAATTGGTTCTTTGTTAGCCGATGATATGGGCCTTGGTAAAACCATACAGGTTATTACCCTGCTTCAAAAATTTAAGGAAGAAGGAATGTTGAAAAAGAAACCGGCACTGGTCATCGCGCCCACCACGCTCCTGAGCAACTGGAAGGCAGAAATAGAAAAGTTCGCTCCCGGCTTGCAGGCTACCATATTTCATGGCGCTTCGCGCAGTGTGGATTTTAAAGGTATGGATGTAGTGATTACCACTTATGGTATTGCACGCACCGACAATGAAAAATTCAAAAAACAAAAATGGTATACTTTGGTAATTGATGAAGCGCAGAATGTAAAAAATGCCGAAACCGCTCAGACAAAAGCGGTAAAAAAAATTCCTGCCGGTATAAAGATAGCCATGAGTGGTACGCCCGTGGAAAACAGGCTGATGGAATACTGGAGTATTTTTGATTTTGTTAATCCGGGATATCTCGGTAGTACCCATTGGTTTAATGAGGAGTATGCAAAACCAATAGAAATAAACCAGGATAAAAAACGATTGGAAAAGTTCAGGAAAATCACTTCCCCATTCATCATGCGCAGGGTAAAAACAGATAAAAGCATCATTAGCGACCTGCCCGAAAAAGTTGAAAATAACCAATACTGTAACCTGAGCAAAGAGCAGGCGTCTTTATATAAAAGCATGACAACCGATTTATTAAAAGAGGTGGAAGAGGCAGAAGGTATAAACCGCAGGGGGCTTATTTTAAAACTGCTCACTATTTTAAAACAGGTTTGTAACCACCCGGCTAACTACCTTAAAAACACCAACCGAATAGCGGCCGAACAATCCGGTAAAACCATGCTGTTGCTGCAACTGCTGGAAACCATTTATGAAAACAATGAAAAAGTACTCATCTTTTCGCAATACAAGGAAATGGGTGGATTGTTGCGTAATTTAATACAGGCGCATTTTGGTAAAAAAGCATTGCAATTACATGGCGGCAACACCCGTAAAGAAAGGGATGATATGGTAAAAGCCTTTCAAAACAATCCTATCAATGATACTTTTATTTTAAGCCTCAAAGCCGGTGGCACAGGCCTTAACTTAACTGCCGGCAACCATGTAATCCATTACGACCTGTGGTGGAACCCCGCGGTTGAAGCGCAGGCTACGGACAGGGCTTTTCGCATAGGCCAACAAAAAAATGTGATGGTACACCGCCTGATTACCAAAGGTACCTTAGAAGAAAAGATTGATGATATGCTGCGTAGTAAAAAACAATTGGCCAACCTTGCCGTTGCCAACGGCGAAAAATGGATAGGTGAGCTGAATGACAGTGAAATAAAGCAATTAGTAGCCCTGGGATAATTTTATTGGCAGAATCATACGGGAACAAAGTAAATGTACCCAACAAAAAAGCCGGCCATTGCTGATCGGCTGTAATTCGTACCCCAGGTGGAAATTATTCATTAAACACTTCGAGGTATTTGTTTTCTATTGTTTTGATTTCATCTTCTGTCAAAGCCTGAAACTCTTTACTTTTCGCTCTTTCTGATAATACTGCATTTCCCTGTTCTAAAAATCTGATTAGCAAAGACACCATTTTGTCTGGCATATCGAAATGATCATCTAAGAAGGATTTCATCAAATCGTACTTTTTCAGGTATGCCACTTCTTTGGGAATAGTATCCAGTACCGTTTGTTCTACACAGCTATATAAAAATTCTGCTTGCTTTGTTGCATCAAAGTATCTGTATAAATCAATCGTTTCATTCAAAATTTCAACATTGTTGTCCCTTGTAGTTTTCCAGTCTATTAATTCCAGACGTGGTAGAGAAAATGATTCAAGTACCTGGCGGTATTCATCCAATCTTTCTAATATAACAGCGGATACAGGAAAAATAATTCCCTTAGGCACATAGTTTTTCCTTAGCAATACATGATGGATCAGGTATCTATGGATCCTACCATTGCCATCTACGAATGGATGTATAAAAATAAAACCAAATGCAATTGCAGCAGCCGTCAACACTGCATCATAAGAGGTATGTTCCAGTTTTTCATTAGTATCAATCAATCCTTTTATAAGTAGATCAATATCTTTCCATTTTGCTGAAATATGGTCTGGAATGGGGGTTCCTTCCTTTCTGTCGTGCTCCCCTACAAATCCTTCCTGCTCCCTAAAACCCATCTTCAGAAATCTCGGATTGTCAATTACAATTTGCTGCAACCGGATTAATTCCTCTTTTGTAATTGCCTTTTGTCCGGCCTGGCCTATTGCCCTACCCCAGCGCTGCGCCCGGTTTTGAGGTGGTTTTTCTCCCTCGATTGCGTATGATGCCTTGGAATCTTTCAACAAAAGAAATGCAGCGGTTCTTGCCATTACATCCGCATGAATACCGCCTAAAGCCTTCTCTATTTTTTCAGGAAAATTCTGGTCAATGAACTCTTGCAGTTTTATGGTTTTACGGATCATCGGGCAAAAGCCCGGTACACCTGGTAAATTATTGCGGACGTGGTGCCTTTTTGATATTTTACTGCCCCCTGCAAATTGAATTGCTTCATCTACAATATCAACATAATTACCGGCTGTAATGTCCGGTATCATTAGCTGTTCTCCAAGCAGCCATTCATACAAAAACCATATTCTCCTGCTGTATTGTCCTGATGGTTCAGCTTGCACAATATCTATGATGGTTTTGGCTCCTACCTTTTTGAATAAGGCTTTCAATACACCTAAATCAATGCCTTCATATTTAAGCGCCAATACCAGGTGGCCGGCTAATGTATCTTCAGGCATATGTCTCGGAGTGAGTACCAACCATTCCTCTGTTTGGTATTTTTTATGCTTATGACTGATCAATACCAGGCAATAAGGTATAGGAATATCCAATGAATAAAAATCAATCAACGCACCATAGCCAGCTAATAAACCAGTTTCAGTAGTGCTTCTTCCATGAAAAACACTTATTTCTTGTGAAACTTGATTTTGCTTCATTTATTTTATGAATAATGATTATACCGTAAAATTATGAAAAACACTTACAATTCGTGAAAAATAATTACAAAATGTATTTTTACATGAAAAATGATATAAAAGGGAATTCATATACAGAAGGCTTTTCAAGCGGGATCTCTATTCCCGTTTTTAGGAGCATTCCGTAATTTTTTCAACAAATCGATATTCTTGGGTTTCAATTGCTGCGACTGTATTGATTAATATCGGAACACGTTTTTTATCCAATTAATAATATACCGAAGAAGAATAGCCCTAAAAGGCGATAATATTAAAAATTCGCCTTTTTAGGCATTTTTTTATGAAATTCGCCTTTTTAGGTTATATTTGTATAAACATCCACTAATGGCAATAGCAGCAGTGATAACCGCGGATATTGTAAACTCAACAATGCTTGAAAAAGCAGACACAAGAAAACTGACAACAGCATTGTCAGCTATCTTAAAGCCGTATAAGTTTGAGTTTTACAGGGGAGACAGCTTCCAGGTATATATGCCCGATCCTAAAAACGCACTAAAGGTAATACTCCAAACAAGGGCTGCGGCAAAACGGTTGCTACCCGAATCTCCAGAGCCACTTGCAGATGTAAGGGCAAGCATTGGGATTGGTAGTGTGAATGCACCTATTAAAAGCCTGAATACCGCTACCGGGGAAGCATTTCTTCTGTCAGGCAGGCCATTCGATGATATGAACAAATCTGAAAACCGCCTGCTGATGCAATCGCCAAATGATATTGTTAATGTGGGATTGAAAATAACAGCAAATTATATCGACTTGCTTTTTTCCCAGTTAACCACAAAGCAGGCAGCGGTTATCTTTGAACTTCTTTCGGGTTATTCACAAATAGAAATTTCAAAGAAATTTAAAAAATCACAGGCCACCATCAATAAGCATACGCAAGCTGCAAAATGGTCTGAAATAAATACCTTACTAACGGACTACCGATTATTAATTGATAAATTATAAATTATGGCCGTACCAACTATATGGTTAATTAAGCTGTTGTTGTCGCATTTGCTGACCGACTTTGTACTGCAACTGACCGGTTGGGTGCTACAGCGAAAAGAACGGCATTTCAGTTCCCCATACCTTTACTTGCATGGATTGATCACCGCAGTATTGGCATGGGTATTCATAGGATGGAAGTATTGGGGAGTAGCCTTGATCATACTTATCTCCCATATCCTGATTGATGCGTGGAAGTCTTACCAAAAAGAAAAAGTCAGTTACTTTTTAATAGACCAACTTTTACATTTAGCCGTAATTACAGGGTGCTGGTACTTCACTTTTATCAACTGGGAAACCACAAAGACTGCATGGTTACAGTTTAATGGAAATTCTCATATCTGGGTGATAATTACAGCCTTTGTTTTTGTAACAACTCCCGCTGGTATCTTAATTGGCCAGTTGACTAAGAAATGGCAGGAAAAAGTCGAAGACAAAGACAACAGTCTGGCTAATGCAGGCAAATGGATTGGAATAGCCGAACGTATTATTGTCCTCGTCCTTATGCTGCTAAGTCAATATTCAGCTATAGGATTACTGGTTGCCGCAAAAGGCATACTAAGATTCAATGAAAAAGACCGGCCAGAAATAAAAACAGAATACCTTGTCATTGGTACTTTATTGAGTATTGGAATTGCTATTGTTACAGGGCTAATAACGAAAATGTAATAAAAGAGTCAATTCATTTGGCGAAATACAGTTCGGTTATAGTTTCGTCAAAAGTCAACTGTTTTGAAAAAGTATGCTACAATAAAGGCAAACTGACCAAACTAAAATCGTAAATTTAAATACCAAAGTTCTTTTACATCTCTGAATTTTTGTGATACAGAGAAAGTCAATTAGCACAGTTAAAATAAGTTGTAGGCAAATTTGGTCAATCACTTAAAGAGACCGCTGTTGCGATCTCTTTAAGTGATTGATTATCCGTGCCCCAGGCGGGAGTACTAACACTATTGATAATTAATTACTTAATACAATACCCTAAAACGTACTAAACCCTCGGGTTCGTGCCTCTTTGCGACTTGAATCCTGTTTAAAAATACTTCAAAAAAAGTGAAAAATTAGCGGCTATTTTTGCACTGCAACTTGCGCAAAAAACACAAGTTCAATAATAAGGTAACCCTCTATTAAGGCTATTCATATGCAAACAGGCGAAATCATTATATACCAGGCACCGGATGGGCAACCCTCTATTGATGTTAAACTGGAAGATGAAACTGTGTGGTTAACCCAAAGTCAAATGCAGCAGTTGTTTCAGCAGACGAAGCAGAATATGAGCCTGCATATAAAGAACATTTATAATGAAAAGGAATTGGATAGAGAGGCAACTGTCAAGGAATCCTTGACAGTTCAAAAAGAGGGAAAACGATCCGTCAAACGGAAGATTGAATATTATTCTTTAGATGTGATTATTTCAGTGGGTTACCGGGTAAAATCACAAAATGGTACACAATTTCGTATTTGGGCAAATAAAGTACTCAAAAATTATCTGATTAAAGGGTATTCCATCAACGAAAAACGCTTAAAAGAGCAGGCAGAGCAGTTAGAAAGCCTGAAACAGGCGGTAAAGCTGCTGGGAAATGTCATAGAAACACAACCTCTCAATTCAGATGAAGCCACCGGATTACTGAAAGTTCTTACCGATTATACCTATGCCCTTGATGTGCTTGACCGGTATGACCACCAGGTATTGGAAATTGGTGCCACTACAAAGGAAGAATTGTTCCAGATCAATTATGCCGAAGCCATGAAAGCCATTGATGGGTTAAGGGATAAATTTGGGGGGAGTACGCTTTTTGGCAATGAAAAAGACGAATCATTTCAAGGTTCGCTGGCGGCTATTTACCAGACTTTCGGTGGTGAATTTGTGTATCCAAGCATTGAAGAAAAAGCCGCTAATCTGCTTTATTTCGTTATTAAGAACCATTCCTTTTCTGATGGCAATAAACGTATAGCTGCATTCCTGTTTGTCTGGTTCCTGGAAAAGAACGGCATTTTGTACAAAGGAGATGGTAGTCGTAAAATTGCCGACAATGCTTTGGTTGCACTTACATTAATGATAGCAGAAAGTAAACCGGATGAAAAGGATATTATGGTAAAAGTTGTTGTCAACCTGATCAATAATAATAACCAATAAAAATTACAAAAATATTGCCCTTAACATATTCAAAACACTATTATGAATAAAATTGCTTCAATCCATCAAAAAATATTGGACAGTTTTATAAGAAGAATGAAAGATGATCCTACCTTTTATTTTGCTCCAAGAAAGATCAATAATAAAAACCGGTTAACAGAAGGCTATTGTACCAAACAAAAAAGCCGTTCATTTCTGAACGGCTGTAATCCGTGCCCCAGGCGGGAATTGAACCCGCACGACCGTTGCTGATCACAGGATTTTAAGTCCTGCGTGTCTACCAATTCCACCACCAGGGCTTGTCCCGTATCTCATCGGGAGCTTGTCCCGTTTTTCGGGAGCGTTCCAAAAAAAAGCCCATCACGCCACTGGCGGGACGGGACTCAGAGCGAAAGACCGGGCTCGAACCGGCCACCCCGACCTTGGCAAGGTCGTGCTCTACCAAATGAGCTACTTTCGCATTTTATAAATAAGAACTAAGAATTGGGTTGCAAAAATAACCATCCAGCATTCCTGACAAAATTTTTTATTGCAATTTTACTTGTATTCAGGCTTGTATTGAGAACTTTTTTGCACTTCCACAGTGGGCGCACCCTTATAACGCTGATTATACAAACGGTAACAACCGCCCAAAACAAAGGATAACAGGCAGAATACCTGCAGGTAGAACAAAAATTTTGACGAATTTACCCAGCTTTTAGTAAAATCCTTTTGTGTGCCCTCGTTAGTTTCTTGTGACATAGTTTTTAATTGCTTTGCAAAAATAAGGTACAGTTACAAATTATTGAGCCTTCTTTCCAAGAATTTCATGGAATCTTGTTTTTTGGTTGATAAAGTACTGCCAAACAACTGATTGATGGTAAACGCCTTCCAAACTTGTCAATGGCTTGCCCGGAGGTTTTGCCGGGTGATAATCTGTGAAGATACGCTTCAAAACAGCTATATGCGCCTGCAAGATAGCTACAAAAAAAGCCGTATCACCTGTTAAAAGACCTTTCCAGGCAGAGATGGCGTCTAAACCAATCCGAACAGGTAATTTCCAGATTTTCTCCTGCCAGGGCAGGTTTTTACAGAGCATGACCAGGTTATTACGGAAATTAAGAAACACTTTTTTACCTCCCCTGGGCAAAGTACCCGCACCCACATGATAAACCACTGATTGCGGGCAGGCCATAATCCGGTAACCGGCCAGTTGCATCCGCCAGCATAAATCAATCTCTTCCTGGTGGGCAAAAAAAGAGGCATCTAATCCACCCAGTTCATGAAAAGTTTTGGCCCTCACAAACATGGCCGCACCCGAGGCCCAAAAAATGGGTTGGCTATCCTCGTATTGCCCTTCATCCTTTTCACAAACATCAAAAATCCTTCCACGTGAAAATGGATAGCCCAAAATATCTATCCATCCACCCGCTGCACCTGCATACTCAAAGAGTTCAGGATGATACCAGGATAGCATCTTGGGCTGGCAGGCAGCTATCATTATATCGCTTTCCATTAGGGCTATAATGGGTTCTATCCATCCCGGTGATACGGAAACATCTGAATTCAATAAAACATAATAGTCGGATCTAACCTTACTCAATGCCCGGTTATATCCTCCGGCAAAGCCTTCATTAACAGGATTTTTTAGTACTTCTAATGAAGGATAATATTGTTTGATATAATCAAGAGAATCGTCTGTAGAGCCATTATCAGCTATAATTACCCGCATATTTTCATAAGTAGACGCCACCACAGAAGCCAGAAATGTTTGTAAAAACATCCTGCCATTGTAATTTAATATAACAACCGCTACTTCTGGTAATGCCAAGGGAATCATTTTGTGCGAAAATAAGGTATCCTGTAAATTCCATTCCCAATAAAAACCCTTTCAGATATGACCGCTTTTACCCAGGTGCATCTTATGAGTTTACTTTTAAAAATCTATTGTCTAAAGTAAAGATTAAATTAGAAATAATCGCATCCAGCAATTATCTTGCAGATGAATTAACAACTATGCGTTTTCTACATCTCAATCCCGACTTCCTCGATCATCCCTGTTCCTGATAAGACAATTAAAAATTCATAATTAAGAATTAATAATTTGTCTGGCATAACTTACTTCTATTTCTATTATCTTCTTATCAATTATTAATTCTTAATTATTAATTACTCCTCCCATGTCTTATACTATTTCTACTAACACTGCTGCCTTTCTTGCCCTGGAAGACCAATACGGCGCACACAATTATCATCCTTTACCTGTGGTTTTAGATAAGGGAAAGGGCGTTTTTCTTTGGGATGTGGATGGCAAAAAATATTATGATTTTTTAAGTGGCTATTCAGCCGTTAACCAGGGGCATTGCCATCCAGCCATTATTGCCGCACTGATTGATCAGTCAAAAAAGTTAACACTTACCTCCCGGGCCTTTCACAATAATTTATTGGGTGAATATGAAAAATTTATTACCACCTATTTTGGATATGATAAAGTATTGCCGATGAATACTGGCGTGGAGGGTGGAGAAACGGCCATCAAACTGGCCAGGCGATGGGCATATACCCATAAAGGAGTGCCGGAGAATAAGGCTAAAATCATTTTTGCTGAAGGCAATTTCTGGGGACGAACGCTGGCCGCTATTTCTTCGTCAACAGACCCAAGTAGTTATAAGGGATTCGGACCTTTTATGCCCGGCTTTGAAAATGTTCCTTACAATGACCTGGTTGCTTTGGAGAAGGCCTTACAGGACAGCCATGTAGCTGCTTTTATGGTTGAGCCCATACAGGGCGAGGCAGGTGTGGTGATACCAGATGAAGGATATTTAACGGGCGTCCGGGATTTATGCACGGCCCACAATGTGTTATTTATTGCCGATGAAATACAAACAGGATTGGCCCGTACCGGTAAAATGCTTGCCTGCGATCATGAGCAGGTAAGACCGGATATTTTAATTCTCGGAAAAGCGCTGAGTGGCGGCGTATTGCCGGTATCCGCTGTACTGGCGGATGATGTTGTTATGATGAACATAAAACCTGGCGAACATGGCTCTACCTATGGTGGCAACCCATTGGCCTGTGCAGTTGCCATTGCTGCTTTAACTGTATTGAAAGAAGAAAAGATGGCAGAGAATGCCGATGCTATGGGACAATTGCTGAGAACCGAACTGGCCAAACTCTCCTCCCCTTTTATCACAACCATTCGTGGTAAAGGATTATTAAATGCCATCGTAATCAAACACCAAAACCCTGATGCTTCCTGGGAGCTTTGCCTGGCATTAAAAGAAAACGGATTGCTGGCCAAACCAACGCATGGTGATAAAATCCGGTTTGCACCACCTTTGGTAATTAACAGGGAACAGGTACTTGACTGTGTGTCTATTATTGACAGATCATTACAAATGTTGAAGTAATAAAAATCAGGCAGTTCCCCAAGGTTGGGTAGTAGCCGTTTTATGGTTGGTTCTTTATGTCCATTTTAGGAAGCAGTGTCATTAACTGCATCAGGATAGAGAGTCCAACCAATAGATACAGTGCCGGTTTTTTTTCTGGGCATTCACCCATCAGGCAACCGGAAACTAAGAGGTAATTCCGGAATGACCAGGCCAGATTGAGCGCACCAAAAAATACATTTACGCGTTTCGACCATACTAACGGTACTGCAAAAAGGATGAGCATGCATACAGACACAAAAAAATTGAACAGCGCAGGTTTGCCGAAATCGGTACCGGCTGAATTAAACCCACTAATAGTTATCTGCTGGCTGGCGATATAAGTCCAGGGTAAAAAACAAATTGCCAATAAAGCGAGTGAAGCCGCTATTCCAATGGATTGTGAGTATTTCATGTATATTTAGATCGTCTGCTACAAACCTAATACATTTTCACCTTTCACTAAGGCGTATTACTTATTTTCATGCAGGTTAAATTCAACTTCCACCAACTGTTCCATTTTACCCTACACTTGTTTTTCAGCATCTAATAGCCCGTTGGCCAGTTCAAGAAGTGATTCTATTTAATTTTTGTATTTCATGGATAGATAGTATCCTGTTCATCATTTCATGAGCAATGATTTGTAATAATTCAATTTTTGCAGAAGAGATTTTTTGTTGGGTACTATCAAGCAAACAAAGAGACCCCAGGTTAAATCCATCTGATGTTTGTAAGGGGATACCAAAATAATAGGAACAGTTGGGCTCATTGGCAACAAAGCTGCTATCTTTGAAACGATCATCTTTCGACAAATCAGTAACTTCAAAATAATCCTGGTGTAGAATCGTATACTGACAAATTGAATCTTCTCTCGCCATCTGCTTAATGGGTAAACCATAAGAGGAAACCGTCCATTGGGTAAAAGAATCCATCAGGTTAATCATCGAAAATGAGGTTCCTGCAACTTACCTAAAATTCATCTTTAAGGCATCTATCTCCGTCTTCACAAAGATAGATGCCTGCATGAAACAGCTGTAATTATTAAAACAACCGGGTATTATCGCACTTTAATCAATTGTACTACTTTTCTTTGTGGACCCTGAACAATTTCGGCATAATACAGCCCAGCCTGGTAGGTTTGCCCTATTTGAACTGTTGTATTTGAAGTAAGATTAGACCTTGCATCCACTACCCTGCCTAAGGCATCTGTTACCCGTAGCATAATTGGCGTACTATATTTACTATCCAATTTCAGGGTAAAATAGCTGGTACTAGGGTTAGGGGTTACCGTAACTTTCAGCCCATCCGCCATCACTTCATTTTCCCTGGCAGTCTTTATAACTATCGAATTATTGTTTTCAGTTCCGGTTGATTTGTTCCTGGTACTACCCAGTTTAACAGTCACTTTTTGTATAGCGGTAGCAGTATTTTCATTGACATCTGTTACAGTCCAGGTAACATAAGTGGTTCCAACTGAATAAACCAGCGGAGCGTTATTAGTTACACTCTTTACTCCACAATTGTCTGAGGTTGATGGTAGTCCAAGTTTGATATTTGAAACAGTACTAAAACGGCTGGTTACACTTACAGTTTTAGAAGAAGGCGCTTTAATAAAAGGTTTCTGTGTATCAGTTACTGTAACAGATTGTATGGTTGTATTGGTATATCCCGCTTTATCTGTTACCGTCCAGGTAACAAGGGTAGTGCCTACAGGAAAAAAGGAAGGTGCATCATTAGTAACACTTACCACACCGCAATTGTCTGAAGTAACCGGTGTACCCAAATTAACCGAAGCACCACATAATCCGATTGTATTATTTACGGTTACGTTAGCAATTTGAATAGAAGGGAGTTCATTATCAATGACTGTAACTTTTTGCGTGGTCGTATCAAAATTGCCGGCAGCATCCGTTACGGTCCAGGTAATGACCGTTGTTCCCACAGAAAAAAAAGCAGGTGCGTCATTGGTAATCGTTACCGGCAGTCCATTGCTATCATAAGCATAGGGGGGTATCAGTGGTACGATAGCACCACATAAACCCGGATCATTTACTACACCTATTTGACCCATTCGAAAAATGATGGGGTATACATAACTTTTTTTCGTTACCAGGTCTCCAACGGTTGCCGGTTTGGCTACTGAAGCGGAAATAGCAGGTAATTTCTTAACAAAGTCCGCTGCAATTGAGGGCACGGCAAGCAAAAACATCAAACAAAATACAGCGGAATAAATGATTCTGAGTAGACCTTTTTTCATGAATCCTGATTTAATAATTTTCAAATAAGCTGGTTTCTGAAGAGATATCCTCCTCAAAATCAGATGTTAATAATACAGCATGTATATTAAAACGACAAAAAATCATTCCTATTGTGTGTTTTCCATGTAAAGAGAGGGATACCTGGCAAGAAACCCGTGAGTGTATAGCAAAATATTGGTATCAAAAGAAAAAGCCGCTGATAAAAGCGGCTTTTCATTGTATGGTAATCCTTAGTGGGGAGTTTCTTTTAACCTCTTACTTTTATCAGTTGTATCACTTTTCGCTGAGTACCCTGAATCATTTCGGCAAAATAATTGCCGCTTGTATATCCTGCTCCAATCTGGATGGTACTATTCGGGCTGATCTTCGATTTTGCATCTACTACCCTTCCATTCACATCCATTACCCTCAGGTTTACCGGAACCTGGTATTTGCTTTCAAATTTGAGTGTGAAATAGGTAGTACTTGGATTTGGCATTACCGTAATTTTTAACTCCTCTTCTGTGGAAGCAATGTTAACCATTTTTTCCTGGCTTACCGTTTGATTAACAGTATTTACAGTAAAGCTATTAGGACTGTATGCAGAAGCCGCATCACATGTAAAGCTATTCCAGATGATATTTTTACCTTCTGCTTCCACTTTTTCCGCGATAAAGAAGCCTGTCATGTATACGTGACTGTTATCATGCTTTTCATGATGGTCATTATCATCATCATCATGATTTCCTTTATGATTACCGGAATGGTCATCATCGTTACCGTCATGATTATCACCTTCATCATTACCATTGCCACCATTTACTTTCAGTTCGCCGTCAGGAACATAAATATTCGCATTTACTTTTGTATTTCTACCTGTTACGGTGAACTTCTCTTTATCCGGCGAATTATCACCTAAATAGAAGGTTACATTTCGATTATCAGGGTTAATAAACACTTTACTTCCGATACTTACACCTGAGCTAACCAATACTTTAGCTTGCTGTTCAAAGCGAATATAAGAGTATCCGTTATCCGGCCCGTTTTGTACATCTAATTTATCAATATTGATAATGGCAGCGGTAAAGATTACTTCAGCACCTTCTTCCATTTTGATAGATCCGAATGTATTGCCATTTAAAGTTGTGAATGATCCTTTCTTAAGTGTCAGATTCCGATAATTTCCTGTCAATACCCTTGTGCTGTTCCGGTTTACAGTAATGCTACCAGAGAGGCTATTAACGTTAACTGTGTTATTGTACATGGTTGGTAATACAATTCCGGTAGCGGCGCTATAAATTGGGTTTCCGATATTGATGCCGGATCCTTCTTTTTTAATAGCGCTTGCTTTTACAAAAGAACCCGCAGAAGCTATAGAAGTATTGCTGTTTAGCTTTATAACCCCTTTCGTTGAAGTAACGCCAAGACTACCCGTTGCTACAGTATTGTTTTTACCCAGTTTAATCTCTTTAAAGGCAAGTATCGTATAGCTATTAGCCAGATATTGTTTCTGGTATTGGTAGCTGGCTGCCAGACTGGTACATCCATTAGCAGTTACGTACAATTGGTAAGTACCATCGGCACTTGATAGATCAAGTGTGAGTGATGGGTTCAAACCCAAACTGTTGGCGCCAAACATCCAGCTATAGCTTGAGCCGGCTACAGAACTTGAACCGTTAAGCGTTACTTTATTACATAATACATCAGCAGTAGATGGCGTAATAGTTGCCATCGGCAATACAGAACAAATAGGTTGGAAGGTTACGGTAATAAGCGTAGTTACAGCTGTTGTGCAGGTACTATTAGTAACTGTATAAACTATATCAGTGGTTCCGGCAGTTACACCGGTAACCAAACCGGAGGCATTTACAGATGCAATGGCGCTATTACTGCTGCTCCATACACCACCTGCTGTAGCGTTTGCAAGTTGAGAAGTATACCCTGTTGTTACAGAAACATTTCCTGTAATTGGAGCAACAACCGGAATTGAATTAATGGTAACCGAAGTAGTACCAGATGTGGCAGAACATCCATTGGCATTAGTTGATGTTACGGTATAGGTACCGGGGGCGGTAGCGGTAAAGGATGATAAAGTTCCTCCGTTATTACTCCACAAAATAGAACCGGTCGCGTCAGTGCTTACTAATGTTGATCCGCAGCTATTCACAACCGTAATGGTTGGTGTAACAGGAACGGCTTTCGGTGAAGCAATACCAAATGCGGCAGCGCTAATACAGGTGGCTACTGTTTGTGTTACCATATAGGTACCGGCAACCGGCACTGTGATAGTAGCCGTAGTTGAATTGGCAATATCATTCCATTTGAACGTTGCCCCATTCGCGCCGGTAGCAGTTAATGTAGATGTTCCACAATTATCAGCGACCACTATGGAAGGAGCAGAAGGAATTTGAATTGGGGAAGCAATAGCTGTAGCCGCGGTACTTATACAAGTACCCACTGTTTGAGTTACACTATATGATCCCGCATTGGTAACCGTAATGGAAGTACCGGTTGAACCGTTACTCCAGGATAAGGATCCGGTTGTATTTGATGCGGTTAAGGTTGAAAAACCACAACCATTCACTACCGTAATTACAGGAGTAGATGGGATAGCTAATGAAACCGCGGTTCCGGTTCCGGAAGGACTTACACAACCATTTACAGTTTGTGTTACCGTGTAAGTACCGGAAGGAACAGTAATACTGGGTGTTATTCCACCATTACTCCATAATAGGGTTCCTGTTACACCGGAGGCGGTTAAGGTAGATGTTCCGCAATTGTCTGTAACCGATACTATCGGCGCTGATGGTATTGCTTTTGGATTAGCCGTTCCACTGCCTGAGGGGCTCACACAACCATTTACAGTTTGTGTTACCGTGTAAGTACCGGCAGGAACAGTAATACTGGGTGTTGTTCCACCAATGCTCCATAATAAAGTTCCTGTTACACCGGAAGCGGTTAAGGTAGCTGTTCCACAATTATCTGTAACTGATACTATCGGCGCTGATGGTATTGCTTTTGGATTAGCCGTTCCACTGCCTGAGGGGCTCACACAACCATTTACAGTTTGTGTTACCGTGTAAGTACCGGAAGAAACAATAATACCTGGTGTTATTACACCATTACTCCATAATAAGGTTCCTGTTACACCGGAGGCGGTTAAGGAAGATGTGCCACAATTATCTGTAACTGATACTATCGGCGCTGATGGTATGGTTGCCGGGCTAGCTGTTCCACTGCCTGAGGGGCTTACACAACCATTTACAGTTTGTGTTACTGTGTAAGTACCGGCAGGAACAGTAATACCTGGTGTTGTTCCGCCATTACTCCATAATAAGGTTCCTGTTACACCGGAAGCGGTTAAGGCAGATGTTCCGCAATTATCTGTAACTGATACTATCGGCGCTGATGGTATTGCATTTACTATTACCGGTATGGATGCAAACACACCACAGGAATTGGTATACCTAATATCTGCGGTACCGGCAAGCAGTCCTATCACATTTCCAGACTGGTCAACAGAAGCCACTGCCATATTGTTACTGCTCCATGTGCCACCTGTTGTTGTGGTGGTAGTCAAAATAGTAGCTGCCCCAACGCAAATAATATTATTGCCTGAAACAGGCGATACAACTGTTGGTAGTACAGCTACTGTAAATGTTCCGGTAGCGGCATTGCTACTTAAGTCCGTTGCTGTAACAGTTACGGTTGTATTGCCTACACTGAATAAACTACCCGGAGCCAGGCTATACGCAATCGTAACAGGATCTCCTGAATCATCAGTTGCAGTTGCGGTGAAATATACAGTAGCCCCGCATGAAGTAAGAACAGCCGGAACAATGATATTTCCAGGCAAAGTCAAAACAGGTGGAGTAACATCTATCGGTTTTAAAACATTTATTTGCTGTAATTGAGTAACGATCTGTCCATTTTGGTCATCGTATTTCCATAAAATACTATACGTACCAGGGGTGGTGAAGCTTAGGGCATCAGTGGTTGTTCCGGTGATGGTACCTCTGCAATTATCAGTAGCTGTAGGGTATAAAGATACAATGGCAGGGAGATTGTTACCGGGCAACTGCAATGTCATTGGCAACAATTGTGCAATAACCGGCTGTGGAGCCTGGTTATCTATTACGAGAACTGTAATAGGCACAGAAACTAATATATTTTGTCCATTATTAACGGTTACCCAATAATTACCACTTTGACCGGCCACATAGGTATTTGCGGTGGCACCTGCAATCATTACATCTCCATTAATGCCATCATTCAAATACCATTGGTAACCAATACCCGCATTGGGGGTAAGCAGACTCACAGATCCGGAGGGACAGAAAGTAGTAGGTCCGTTTGCTTCAATCGGACTAAGTGCATTTACGCTAACCTTAGTACTTGCCATCACGCTACAATTAACATAATTAGCAGTTACAGTATAAATGCCGGTTGCAGATGTTTGTGCATTTAAAATGGTTGGGTTTTTAATAGTTGAGAATGCAGTACCCTGAGGCCCATCCCAGGAATAAGAAGATGGAATAACCAAATGGTTGGTAAATAATTTAACGGTACTTCCAATACCAAATATTGAGCCGTTGGCTGAAGCGCTTACACCTGGATCAGAATAGGCAGCACAGATGCCTCTAATATATTCTGTTGACCAGTTAGAAGCGGTTCCGGACAATGTAAAACTTTGCAGTGAACCGGTGTTATTATTGCCACTTGCATCAATAAGGGTATTTTCATTGGCATTATTTTCACCAATAAACCCCTGATTAAATTGGTAATAGGCAACCAGGCCATTTCTGGCCACGGTTGAATTGGCTAATTCACAACCCATGTTATTGATGATCTCACACTGGCTCAGCGCCCTGTTCCAGATACGTGCTTCATCAAGCTGTCCTGAAAAATATTCATTATAACCCGTTTGCTGACCGATCATTAAATTATTGATATTCTGTGTAATATTTCCACTCACCTGTTTGGATGCCTGTAAAACGCCATTCAGATAAATCCGCATAAAGAATCCATCATAAGTAGCGGAAAGATGGTTCCATTTATTAAGGGCAGGGTTAGGGAATATGGCTGATAATTTTTGCCAGGCTCCATTTATATGGAGATAAAATACAAATGATTTCCAGCCATCATCTGTTCGGGGGAAAATATAGCCTGTATTAATATCATAAGAGGATTTTCCCATCACATCCTGTGTTTGCCTGATATCATCAGTAGGATATACCCATGATTCAATGGTTATCGTATTGGGAATATTCAGTGAAGCATTTGAAGGAATGGTAACCAGGTCATTATTTCCATCAAAATGCAGGGTACCTGCTCTATTAGCCACTTTAACAGAGGTACTAATATCCTCAATACAACCACCACTACCGGTTACCGAAACAGTATAGATACCACTATTTACAGGTTGGGCATTAGCTATGTTAATTGCCTGTTGATTGGAAGTGAATGCCGGTGAGCCCGGTCCGGTCCATGACCATGCAGTGCCGCCGTTAACCGACATTGTAATAGGCGAGCCTACGGCTACAATTGCCGCGTTACTGGTAACTGATGCTGTAGAGGCAGTAAAGGCGCTGCAGGTATTGCCATTTACTGTGCCACCAACCATCCAGTTAGAAGAGGTACCGGTAAGACTAAAATTATGCAATGAACCATGGTTGCCTGAGCCACTGATATCAGTCAGCACATTAATAGCGGTTGTACTGATTGCAGAAGTAGTAACGGCAGAATTATCTGCATTCGCAAGGCCCTGGTTAAACTGATAATACGCGAGCAACCCAATTTGAGAGGCCAGGGGATTTGGATTAGTTACCGTACCGATTGTATTTAATTCGCAAGTATAATTATTTTGTATTTCGCATTGAGTTAATGTTCTGCTCCATATCCGAAGTTCATCAAGCCCTCCTTTGTAATATTCAATCTGATCCTGTTGCTGGCCAATAAAAATATCATTCGTATTAGAGGTGATGTTACCCGAAACAGCGAGGGAACTTTTTAATATACCATCCAGGTATATTTTCATAAAAAATCCATCATAGGTAGCCGCCACATGATGCCATTGATTTAAAGAAGGGAATGCGGCAGTAACGGCTTTCCATTGGCCATCAATTGCCAGCCAGAAAGAGAAATTTTGCCAGCCATCATCTGTTCTTGGAAAAATAAATCCATCATTCACCAGGAAGGATGATTTTGAAACCACATTCTGAACGGCAGGTGTGCTGCTGGTAGGATAGATCCAGGTTTCAAAAGAGAGATTCTTTTGAGTTACAAAAGCAGTATTATGTGGTATTGAAATAAAATTATTATTGCCATTAAAGTCCAGTGCAGTACCATAAGCTGATACTGTTACGGCAGAGGAAGCAGATCCTGAGCAGCCATTATTGGTTACAGTAGCGGTATAAATACCACTTTCTGCCATTCCCACACCGGTAAGAGTAGGATTTTGAAGAGTTGATGTAAAACCATTGGGTCCTACCCACGAAAAGGAAGTACCTCCTGAAGCGGATAGTGCTATGGTACCACCCATTGGTATATTCGCGAATGTACTTGAGGCCGTTGCATTTATCGTTGCAACTGCCCCACAGGTTACGCCTGTAGTAACTTTTCCCGCTACCCAGGAAGGATAAAATCCGGTGCCAAGAAAACCAGTGAGAGCAGCAGTATTTCCGTTTCCACTATAATCTGTTACCTGTGTAATGGCAGAATTATCGGCATTCAGAATACCCTGGTTGAATTGATAATAGGCAGCCAGGCCTGAGGGAAGAGCAGCCAGATTTAATTCACAATTCATCTGGTTGGCTATCTCACATTGTGTTAAAGCCCTGTTCCAAATTCTAATCTCATCCACCTTTCCAGAATAAAACTCATCAGGATAACCTTCCTGGCTACCTATGGTTAAAGGATTATTATTAACCGCGATCGAACTGGCAAAATGCAATGACCCTTTCAGAATTCCATCAATATACACTTTCATGTCAGTACCATCGTAAGTAGCCGCCAGATGATGCCATTGATTTAATTGAATAAGATTAGATGCATCTGCCTGATAGGGTACCGAAAGAGAAACCCATCCGAAATAATTCATGTAAAGCAAAAATTCCACATTTCTCCATCCGTCTACCGTTCTCGGAAAAATATAACCTGTACCTACACCGGCGGAAGACTTTGAAATAACATCCTGCACTCCTCCATTCGATGTTGGAAATATCCATGATTCCAAAGTGATGGCTTTACTGATATTTAAGGAAGGGCTTGAAGGAACGGTAATGTAGTCGTAATTAGTATACCCACTGAATTGTATCCCACTTGCAGCAGTTTGTGAATAACCAAATCCAACAGAGAAGAGTATGCTACAAAACAATGCCACCGTCTTTCGCGAAGAAATTAGTCCTGAAATTAGTTTTGTGTAAAAATTCAAACGCATCATTACTTCAAAAAATGGAACCCAATAGTTTAACAATTGAGTACCGATTAATTTAATCGTATAATTAGGAATTGGATTTTAATATGGGAAATGACTCTGTTTAATAATAAAAATTCGAGTTTTTCCTCCGCCTCTCCGACAAATACACCGAAGCATTTGTAGGATTAACACTACAAAAATAATATATTTAACATTTAAGAAAGATTAAAATTGGCTATAGTTTAAAGAAAGATATCCACATTTTAAACCTAAGGAGAAGGCAAGGAAGCCTTAAAAGGGCCGATTAGAGAAAAAATTTATAATATATATAATTATTATGTATTAATTATTGATTACCAGTATATAAAAAATAAAACCCGCTCTTAGCGGGTTTTAGGTAACGGTTGTAAGAAGAGGTCCCGAGCGGATTCGAACCGCTGTAGAAGCTTTTGCAGAGCTTTGCCTAGCCACTCGGCCACAGGACCTTTTTAAGCAAATAAACCTGTCAGTAAACAACTACAAACCCCTGAAAAACAAGGCTTTTGTACTTAACCGGCAACGAAAATAAAGCAATCAAAGGAATTTTAAAATTCTAAATACAAAATATGGCTATTTTTCTTACAGAGCCTACTAATCCAGTATCGCTTGTTCGCCAGGTAACCAGGATACTAAAAAACAATAATACTAAGTGACATATTATGACGAAATTTGTTGACTAACCATTCAATGATGAACAGAATAGCAGACAGTGAATTGATCATTAATAGCCGTGGGGCAGTTTACCACCTTGATCTGAAACCGGAAGAACTTGCCAATACCATCATCACCGTAGGCGACCCCGGCCGTGTGCCGGAAGTAAGTGCCCATTTTGACAGTATAGAATTTACCTCCCAGCACCGGGAATTTATTACCCATACCGGTTTTATCGGCAAAAAAAGAATTTCTGTTGTATCTACCGGTATTGGCCCGGATAATATTGATATCGTATTAAATGAACTGGATGCACTCGTCAATATTGATTTTACCACCCGCACCATCAAACCCGTACTAACCCATCTTACCATTATCCGGGTTGGCACTTCAGGCTCTTTACAAGCGGATATCCCTGTGGATAGTTTTGTTGCCAGCACTCATGGCTTGGGTATAGATAACCTTTTGAACTTTTATCGACTGGAAAATAATGAAGAAGAAAAGCAACTTCTCCAGGCATTTGACACACACACGCAGATTAGTCAGCAAATTACAGCCCCTTATATTACCTCGGCCGGTCCATCAATTCAAAAATATTTTGTAGACGGTTTTCACCAGGGCATTACGGTTACCTGCCCGGGCTTTTATGGCCCCCAGGGAAGGGTATTGCGTTTGGGACTGACCAATCCCGCACTGGTAGATCAACTTACCTCATTCAGATTCGGTAACCACCGCATTTCAAACTTTGAAATGGAAACCAGCGCCATTTACGGACTGGGCAAACTTTTAGGACACCAATGCCTCAGTTTAAATGCCATTGTAGCCAACCGTGTAGCAAAAACATTCAGCAAAGATAGCGCGGCAGTAGTTAAGCGTTTGATTGCAAAAAATTTGGAAATAATAGCGAACCAATAAATTAATAACCCTAATGAGCGTAACATTTCACAAATATCAGGGCACTGGAAATGATTTTATTATCATTGATAACCGGGAAGGTAAAATAGAACTTGGCCAGCAACAGGTACGCAACTTATGCGACAGGAAATTTGGCATAGGCGCTGATGGACTGATGTTATTAAATTCAGTTCCCGGATATGATTTCGGAATGAAATATTATAATGCAGATGGCCGGGAAGGTTCTATGTGTGGCAATGGGGGCAGGTGCTTAACCAAATTTGCTTATGATTGCGGGATACACAAAGAATTGTATCATTTTATAGCAGTTGATGGACCGCATGAGGCCTATTTTGGGGAACATGGGTGGATACACCTGAAAATGGTTGATGTAACAAAAGTAGACATGCACAAAGGTGATTTTATACTTAACACAGGATCACCCCACTACATAAAAATTGTGAGCGATATCATGAAGCAGGATGTATATGCGGAAGGCAAGTCTATCCGCTACAGCAAAGACTTTGAAGCGGATGGAATAAACGTGAATTTTGTAGAGACCAACGACAACGCTATTATTGTAAGAACCTATGAACGTGGCGTAGAGGATGAAACCTATAGCTGTGGAACCGGCGTTACTGCCTCAGCTTTGGTTTTCGCACACAATGAAAATGGATTTAACCGGATAGAAGTGCAAACAAAAGGTGGACACCTGGCTGTTGAGTTCGAAAAAACAGGAAGCCGGTCCTTTGAAAATATCTGGCTATGCGGACCCGCCGTTTTTGTTTTTAAAGGGCTTATTGAGTTATAAGTAGTAAGTAGTCTTATAATTATTAATTATTAATTACAACACCCTCTCCCGCATGATTCAATACTTCAAAAATATAAACGGACAAACACTTGAAATTGACAAGCCTGATATGGGCGTATGGGTAAACCTGGTACCCCCATTCAAAGAAGAAGAATTTATTGAGCTAAGTGAGGACCTTGAAATACCCATTGAGTTTCTGCGCGATTCACTGGATATTGATGAACGGCCGAGGTATGAAATGGAAGACAATGTGAAATTTGTTGTTATTAAAACACCAACTGAAAATAATTCATTTAACGATAGTGACGCATTTTACATAACGATACCCATCTGCATCATCTTAACACATACGCAGATTGTTACTGTAAACTCTTTTGACAACGGCGCCATCAAAAAATTCCTTAACTCATTTCAGAAACGGCATCCTGATAAAAAAAATATGATGATCCTGAAAGTTTTTGAAAAGGTAGTGCAAAACTTCATGGAGTTTCTGAAAGAGATCAATCACAGGCGCAACCAATACGAAACCAGTTTGTACAGCAGCAACAGCAATGAGGACCTGCTCAATCTGATGCGGATACAAAAAAGTTTGGTTTATTTTGTAACAGCGCTCAGAAGCAATGAAATGCTGATGATGAAACTGGAAAGAACCAACTTCTTAAGTCTGAATGAAGAGGAAAGAGAGTTCCTGCAGGACCTGATTGTGGATACCAGCCAGGCATTGGAGATGGCTAATATTTATACGAATATCCTGAGTAGTACGATGGATGCTTTTGCCAGTATTATTAGCAATAATCTGAATACGGTAATGAAAAGATTAACATCCATTACTATCATCCTTTCATTGCCAATACTTGTTACCAGTATTTTTGGCATGAACGTAGAATTACCCTACCAGCATTCTACCCATGCCTTCTATATTCCGGTAGTTATTTCACTGATGGTATCACTGATTATAAGCTGGTATTTCATGAAGAAAAAATGGTTTTGATTATGGCGCTTTTCAATGTAAGGGTTTACGGATTATTATTTGACGAGAACAAACGCCTGCTGGTGAGTGATGAATTTATCCGTGGAAATTATTTCACCAAATTACCTGGTGGCGGACTGGAAAAAGGGGAAGGTCCAAGGGATTGCCTGAAGAGGGAATTCCTGGAAGAAACTGGATTAAACGTTGAAGTGTGCGAACACCTGTATACCACCGATTTTTTTCAGATTTCGGCATTCAATAATACAGACCAGATCATCTCTATCTATTACCTGGTAAAAACGGCGCCCCCCATTCAAATTAAAACAAACATCATTCCCTTCGATTTTGCCCCGCACCAAATTGCCGACCCCAATGGCGAAAGTGAAGTATTCAGGTGGATTGAATGGAAAGAATTAAACACAGCGCATATGTCGCTACCCATCGACAAAGTAGTCATCAACCTGATCAGGGAAAAGCCATCCCTGGCTGACGGGAAAAAGCATTGCTCCCTTTGATTAATTGATAATTAGTAATTATTCTTCCGGCCTTCCCATGGCGGCCAGCTTCATTTTTCGGGCAGTTTCGTGGCCTATATATCTTTCAATTTGTTTTTCGATGAGGTAGATAAACGGCGTTAACAGGATGGCCATGGTAAATTTATACAGGTAGTTCAGCAGGCAGATAGCCAATACCAACTGCCAGCTCCAGCCATTCCCAATTTTAAATGCAATGAATAAAACCACGAAACTATCTACTAACTGAGAAACCAGGGTAGACCCTGTGGCTCTCAACCAAATCATTTTCTCGCCGGTTACTTTTTTTATTTTATGAAAAACGGTTACATCCACTAACTGGCTCACGAGGAAAGCGACAAGGCTTCCCAAAATAATCCACATGCCCTGCCCGAAAATGCCACCAAAAGCATCCTGCATATTGGGTATTCCATCCGATTGACGGGAACTGATCCAGAAATCGGCAGGTGGAATTTTCATGGCTCCGTAAAACATCAGAAAAGCATATGAAATAAGAACTATGGCGGTATAACTGATTCTGCGAACTGCTTTTGGGCCAAAGTACTCATTTACAATATCAGTAATAATAAATTCAAGGGGCCATATTAATACGCCACAGGTTAGGTCAAACGATAAACCTTCCTGCCCGAAAATGGTGAAGTTGGAGGGCCCTATACCGAACAATTTTTCCAGTGAAAACAGCTTACCCCCAATACATTCCGCTATGATGGCATTGGCTACAAAAAAAGCAGTGATACCCAGGAATAATTTGGTTGGCCGGTCTTTTAAGATAGCATGTATCATTATGTCAGCATGAAATGAATAAAAAATTGAAGCATCAGAAATAACAGGTTTGTAACTGCTAACCAGGCAGGAAGGTTTACCGCGGCTTTGCCCATGCGCCTGATAAGGTACCAACTATTTGCCGCCAAATTGATAAATGGGGCCAGGAACCAACCCAGTACGATAACAATCCCTTTTATTTCGGTGTTGGTCATAAAATCATCTGTCCTTTGTAATACCAGGCAAAACAGAAAGAGTACATTACAGATCAATGCCAGCCTGGATAAAAATAAAAGCCCCTTCATAAAAATTTTCGTTCAAAATACCATTAATTTGCTTCACTTAACCAATAACCGATGAAAAAATTTCAATGGAAAAATATAACGCCACATGTAATCGCGGTGGTTGTTTTCCTGGTAGTGGCCCTTATTTACTGTAAACCCATACTGGAAGGAAAAGTTTTGCAACAGCATGATGTAACCCAGTGGAAGGGAATGGCCCAGAACTCCTTTGATTTTAAAAAAACACATGGCTATTTTCCATTATGGTCAAATGGGATGTTCAGTGGTATGCCCGCTTTCCAGATTACCAGTGTGGGTACTAATCCGGTTTCGATCGTGTATGCCTATTCCATTATCACCTTAAACCTACCCAAACCTGTCAGTTTTTTCTTTCTTGCCTGTATTTGCTTTTATTTTCTGAGCCAGGTATTAAAAGTAAACCCATATATCGGTTTGTTTGGCGCGCTCTCCTATGCTTATGCAACCTATAATCCCATTATTATTTCTGTTGGGCATGATACCAAAATGCAGGCGATTGCCTATTTACCGGCATTTATAGGATCATTATTGTTATTGTATGATAAGCGATATCTGTGGGGAACTGCCCTGACCGCTTTATTTACCGGACTCCTGATATCAGCCAACCACCTGCAAATAACCTATTATGGTTTTCTAATCGCTTTGATCATGAGCATTAGCCTGGGCATTAAATGGATAAAAGAAAAAGATTTTAAACATTTATTTACAGCCGGAGGTCTTGCCCTGGGCGCTGCCATATTGGGAATTTTGGTGAATGCGGTTATGCTGTTCACCACCTACGAATATTCAAAAAGAACCATCCGCGGCGGAAGTCAGTTGGGTGATGAAAAAGGCAGTGTAACCAAAACCGGATTAAGTAAAGACTATGCACTAAGCTATAGTATGTATAAGACAGAGCCACTGGTAATGATGTTCCCCAGAATTTACGGCGGCAGCAGTGGAAACCTGGAAGTAGCGGAAGAAAAATCAAAAGCCATAGAAGCATTGCAGCAGATGCCGCAACAACTGGGGCAACAGTTACAGGGATACCTGCAATTTTACTGGGGGGGCATTGATGGTGCAGGCGGAACAGCCGGCCCGCCTTATTTAGGCGCCATCGTTTGCTTTCTGGCCCTGCTTGGTTTTGTATGCTTAGATGGAAAACACAAATGGTGGATATTAACTACCTGCATTCTTACCGTCATGATGAGCTGGGGAAAATATTTTGAAGGGTTTAACAGCCAGTTGCTCAATTACCTTCCCATGTACAATAAGTTCAGGGCACCCAGTATGATACTGGTAGTGCCTGCCTTATTGCTAAGCATGATGTCTGTATTAACCCTCAATTTTATTTTGACTGAGTCGAACCGTACATTGCTACTTCAGAAATACCGGAAAGCACTGCTGGTAGTGGCAGGTGTTTTTGTAATAGCATTGGCCGTTTATTTTTCCAGTGACTTTTCCGGTGAAACTGATAAAATGTTATTACAACAGATCAATAGTATCAGCGATCCGCAACAGAAAGCTACCCTGGAACAGCCAGTTAGATCTTTTATCAATGGATTGAAAGAGGACAGGCAAAGTTTATTTATGAGTGATATCCTGCGCTCATTACTATTTATTGCTTTAGCCGGAGCCATTCTCTTCCTGTTTGTTAAAAAGAAACTGAATGCACTGATGGCAACAGTGATCATAGGTGTTATGGCATTTATAGATGTGATGGTGATTGATACCAAATACCTGGATGCGGATCATTACCAGGAAAGTACCGACTATGAAAATAATTTCAAGCCAACGGCGGTAGATGAACAGCTTTTAAAGGATACCGGATACTACCGTGTTTTTGATGTATCACAGGGTATCTCTACTGCTTTTAATGGCGGAGCCCTCCCCTCTTATTTTCATAAATCCATCGGAGGTTACCATCCGGCTAAACTGAGTATTTACCAGGATCTGATAGAGAAACAACTGTATCAGTTTCCAAACTGTTTGCCTGTTATCAACATGTTGAATACGAAGTACATTATCACTTCCTCACAACAAAATGGTCAGCAATTGATGGCACAGCCAAACCCCGGCGCACTGGGCGCCTGCTGGTTTGTTAAGGCAATCAACTATAAAAAAACACCGGCCGAGGTGATGACAGCGTTAACCGGTTTCAGTCCTAAAGACACCGCCCTCATTGAAGAATCACTAAAGAAAAATCTTACCGCCAATCCACTAACTGACAGTACCGCCTTTATCAAACTGATTAAGAATGATAATGATATAATAGAATACCGTTCGTCTTCAAAAACCAATGAGTTCGCGGTATTCAGTGAAGTGTTTTATGATGCAGGATGGGTGGCAACGATTGATGGTAAAGAATCACCCATCATCCGAACCAACTATGTTCTAAGGGGCCTGCAGGTGCCCGCGGGAAACCATCAGATTATTTTTGAATTTAAACCGGCCTCTTTTTACAACAGCAATAAAGCAGCCATTGGCGCTTCTGCTTTTATATGGTTATTACTCTTAAGTTCGGCTATCATTACATTCCGGAAACCAAAAGAGACCACCTGATATGAAGCTACCCATTTTACAGGCCTTATGAGCAATCCTCTCAAAATATCGGTGGTGATCTGTACGTATAACCGCGCTTTGTATATTAGGGAAGCGATGGAGAGCCTGTACCATCAAACCTTATCCAAAGAATGTTATGAGGTGATTATAGTGAATAACAACTCTTCTGATCAGACTGAACAAATCTGTAAAGCGTTTATTGCCTCTCATCCAGATGCCCGGTATTACTATATGAATGAGCCAAAGCAGGGGGCCTCACTGGCAAGAAATACCGGTTCACTGCATGCAAAATCGCCCCTGCTTTGTTTTATGGATGATGACGCGGTTGCGGACAAGGATTACCTGGAAAAAATTGTCGGTTTTTTTGAAAAGCATACGGATGCCGGCGGACTGGGCGGGCGCATTATTCCGAGGTATATTCCTAAGGAACCCGAATGGATGAGTCATTATGTATCTTCGCTGGTGGGTAATTTCCATTACAGTGAGGGAGTAAGTGTTTTCAGCGCCAATAAGTACCCGTTGGAATCGAATATGATCATCCGCAAAGCCGATTTTGATGCTATTAAAGGATTCAACCCTGCCCTGCCCGGCGTGTTGGGTAATTTGCGGATCGGGGGTGAAGGAAAGGATTTTTTTTTCAGGTTAAAATCATTGGGAAGAACCATTTACTATGATCCCGCTATCCGGGTTCAGCATGTGGTGGAAACGGCCAAGCTTACTCCTGAATACATGTACCGGGTTGCCAGTGGTATTGGGAGAGGCGAAAGAGTAAGAATGAAAGAAAAAGGCAAGGCGGCTTTTTATAAAAAAATAGTAGAATATATTTTTAAATTAGGCGCCTCATTCATACTCGGAATAAAATATACATTGCAGGGAACACCTGCCAAAGCATGGCCGGTTATCCGGTTTCGGATAGATGCTTTAAAAGGATTATTGAATCATTGATTATTTATATTGTATGGGCTTACTGCTAACATTAGAAAGAAAAATAAAGGGCACCATCAGCAGGTGGTCCGGTATCAGGTTCAAAGGCCCTTCAGAAACATCCAAAGTACGACATTGGGTACTACCCTATTGCCTGGGTAAAGGTTGTGATATAGGATTTGGAGGCGACAAAATATTGAAAGTAAATTGTGATGGAATTGACTTTGCCCAACCCTATACCTATACCGGCAAAGATAAAGTAGACATTCCCTGCGATGTGATTAACAATGAAATTCCGGTGCCGGATAACACGTATGATTATGTATATACCAGCCATTTAATAGAAGATTTTGCTGACACAAAAGATGCTTTAAAAAAGTTCATACGAATATTAAAAAACGGCGGTAATCTTATTTTAGTATTTCCTGATCAACCGAAATATGAAGTGTATTGCAGGGAAATGGGCGTTCCCATGAATCCCTATCATATTCATGCAACCATGGGTTATGATTTTATGCTTGCCCGGATGAACGAATTACCAGGTATTACTTTCGATATACTGTACCACAATAATTGCGTGATAGATTACAATGTAGTGATGGTTTTGAAAATAACGAAACAATCGTAAATGAGTTGGTTACACAAAATATTTACAGACTGGAAAGCCGGGTTTAATGCCAGGCAAAAAGAAACACAGTTTTTGCAGGGGCTGCAAAATCTGCCGGATGTGCTGCACCCAATTCAGCTAGAAGGCGATGAAATTAATTTTTCGCATAGTGGCCATGCCGGTGATATCATTTATTCGATACCCACCATGTATGCCCTAGCCGCCGGCAGGAAGATCAATCTATATTTATCGCTATACCAACCAAACAGGGATTTTACCAAACAAATGAAGCATCCCAATGGCAATGTAATGCTGACTGAAAAAAGTGTTGCACTATTTGCCCCCCTTTTACTAGCTCAGCCGGCATTTTTACGCTGTGAGGCCCTTACCAATCAAACGATACATTACGACCTGGCTGCTTTCAGAGAATTTCCTTTTGACTACCGGATGGGAAGTATTACCAGGTGGTATTTTCTTACCTATGGCATAAGCTGCGATCTTGGTAAGCCATGGTTACAGGTAATACCAAACGAACGGTATACAAATGCCATCGTTATTGCCAGGAGCAGCCGTTACCATACTCCAAAAATCGATTATGGCTTTCTTAAAAAATATCCAACCCTTTTTTTTGTAGGCATGCCGGATGAATTTGACGACATGAAAAAACAAATTCCCAACCTGGTATATCAACCCGTAACTAATTTTTTAGAACTGGCTTCTGTAATTGCAGGCAGCAAACTATTCATTGGTAACCAATCCTTCCCTTTTTCCCTGGCAGAAGCTTTGAAAGTGAGAAGGGTACTAGAAGTATTTCCGCAATGCCCCAATGTATTGGTAGAAGGCGCCAACGCCTATGATTTTTGTTACCAGCCACAATTTGAAAAAATTGTAACCGACCTGTTGGGCCAATAAAATAAATAACTATGCGAAAAATGATCCGGGGTTTTTTGAATACAATTGGGTATGATATCATAAAAGTGAATGTGCACAGCGAAAGCAAAGCTAAAATAGTAAGGAAGGTAAAAGTGGGTAACTACTTTGTGGATATGCCAGGCAATAACCCACAGATCAGTACCTATAAATATGAGCCTGAAGTGAACACCCAATTGGCAAGGCTTACAGTATGCATTTTCGACAAATACAAAGACCTGACGGTATTGGATATTGGCGCCAATGTAGGCGATACCATTGCTGTTATCAAATCCGCTGTTGATATACCCATCATAGGTGTTGAAGGGGATGCTATATCTTATGGTTTTCTCGAAAAAAATACTGCACAGTTTCAACAGGTTACCATTATCAAAGAATTCCTTGGAGAAAAAAGTCAAACCCTGCAGGTAGCATTGGAAAAGGGCGGATGGAACACTACATTGGTGCCATCTGAAACCAGTGGAAACCAGCTTACCCTTAAAACCCTGGATGAAGTATTGGCAGAACACCGGCTAAGTAACCTTACCCTGAAATTATTAAAAGTGGATACCGAAGGTTTTGACACCATTATTCTGAGAGGCGCATTCGCACTTATTCAGCAACATAAACCTGTTTTGTATTTTGAATACAACAAAAGCAATATGGATGCCATCAAAGAAGACGGCTTATCTACCTTATTATCTTTAGAAAAATATGGCTACCGAAAGGTGCTGTTTTTTGATAACAGGGGAAGGTATATGCTAACCGCACCCATTACCAACCAAACCCTTATTAAAGAATTGCACTACTACGCTGATGAAAGTAACAGTGAAATCGTCTACTATGATCTTTGTCTTTTTCATGAAGAAGATGAAGATCTGGCAACTATTTTCCTGCAGGGAGAGAAGCATTTTTAACGATCCACCCATTGATCATCACCCACCCGAAAATTTATAGAAATAATACTGCTATAATTGCACGTTTCTTGGATGTCCCGGCGTATGATACAAGAAATATTTTGGCGATTCATAATGATTATCCGCGGTAAATGGCCCTGTAAATTTATCTGCTATCAAATCTTCCCTCACAAAAAAAGCATTCACACCCGAAAAAGAACTGGCAACCAGTGTATATCCTTTTTTTAATCCTAATTGATACAAGGCCTCCAGGCTGGCACCGGTATTACTGGTTCCATCCCACATTTTACCGGCATCATACGCAACCACAAAATGGCAACCCGGCCTGAATATGGCATTGTATTCGATAATCACTACACGGGGTTTGAAGGCATTAATAGCCTCCCAAACATGATAATCATTCCGGTCAATATCAATGGATAAAAGGTCGAACTCAGCGGGTACATTTCCCTGCCTGAATAACTGCTCAATATTCTCCGCGGTAATAAAGCCCTGAATGGCGGTAAGATCCCCTTTCGCTATCGTTTTTGAAAAATTTTGATGAATGGTTTGTATGTGCTCACTACTTCCATCCATCCACAATCCTTTCCAGTTATTGTATAGCAAATAGGTTGAATTGGTTTCCACCCCCGTTTCAACGCCAAACTCAACAAAATAGCGGTTGGTAGTACCAATACGCCTGAATATTTCCTGGATAATGCCATCTTCCCCAAACTGAGAGAATGCCTGAAATTCGTAACAGTTTAATTTATCCGGAGCCTGGTAGCGCGGATGATTAAAGAGATTTTTTTGGATATACGCATCAATCTGCAAACTATTAGCATCCGATAACTTCAAATCAATATTCTCCAGAAAAAGTGTGCGGCGGAGTTTAACGTAAACCCTTTCTTTAAATTTTTCAAATGCGAACATGGGGTATGAATGAATAAATGATAGAATGAGTGAATGGTAAAAGTAAACTAAAAATGTAAAGTTCGTTATATTGCCATAGCCTTTACATTTGTATATATGAACAGGCTGAAAGGCATCCTATATGAGATTATTGGCTGGTTAGCCACACTTGGCCCGCGAAAAGGCGGCGGGGTTAAAAAATTGCTGATTGTACGGATTGATGAGATAGGTGATTTTATGCTTTGGCGCCCTTTCATCAAAGAGATGGTATCATCAGAAAAATACAGCGGTTACGAATTTCATTTCTGCGGCAACCAAAGCTGGAAAAGCCTTTTTCTGTGTTTAGACAAAGAACTCATTTCCCGGTTTTATTGGATGGATAAGATACAGTTTAAGAAAAAAATGAATTATCGCTATCATTTTCTTAAACATATCTACAGGGAACGTTACCATGTAGTCATCAATCCCACTTTTTCAAGAGATAAAAGGTATGACGACAGTATCGTTAAAGCTGCCAAAGCCCCTGCCAGTTTGGGTATGGTAGCCAACCGGGAGAGTACCCATTCCTATGAAACCGGCTATGACCGAAACCTCTATACCAACCTTTTTCTTTATCCTGAGAAACCCATTTTTGAGTTTTACAGGAACCGGTTATTTACTGAATTTATTACCGGCAAAGAGTCAGCTATTACTGATACCCGGTTATATCCGGAATGTTTGCCTGCCTTGTCGCTCGAATTGCCGGAAAACTATTTCGTAGTATTTCCAGGCTCAAGAAGTAAGGCACGCATCTGGTCAACAGAAAATTTCATACGTGTCAGTAAGTATCTTTTTGAAAACTATGGGTGGACAGTTATTGTTTGTGGCACCGGGGCCGATGCCGTTTATGCGAATGCTTTTTGCGAAGGATACCGGCACCCGGTAATCAATGTAACCGGCAAAACCTCGCTCCCGGAGATGCTCACTATTTTTACAAAAGCACAATGTCTCTTATCCGTTGATACGGGCTCTGTACACCTGGCGGCGGCAGTAGGTTGCACGGTTTTTGGCATCTTCAACGGATCACAATACAAACGCTTTGCACCATACCCTATGTTTATGGCCGCGAATTTTTATGCGGTTTACCCTGACGAAATTGAAAAAGAATTAATGCAGGATGCCATCGTAAAGCAGCGGTATGAATTTGTAGTACGGGTACCCTATGATTCAGTGAAAGCCGATAAAATAATACTCGCTATCCATCATCATTTCGCTGATAAATTATCCTGAACTCCCCGCGCAACCTATAGATTTTCTAACCCTATCTTTTTTTTGAGGTAGAAAAGCCATTTTCCAAAAGGGGTTTGCAACAGCAGATGCAGCAGTTTGAGCCTTAACTGCCATACAACCAACAGAAAAGAAAATCCGAAATATGACTCATATACCTGCCTGTTTTCTTTCAATGAATCCAGGTATTTCCTGTTACTGATACCGGCATCATCAAACACCACCATCACTTTATCAATATAGAGATAGGGCTCATTGGCCATACGGCACATCAGGTCGTAATCCATGGCAATTTTGTATTTATTGTTGAATGTTCCTATTCTGTCATACACCGCTTTCTTTACAAACCAGGTAGGATGAGAAACACTGCGCATGCCCCTGTAAAGTTTGGATCTCTCAAATGGTTTACCAACTACTACCGACCGCCCCCCCCTGTTCATTTGAATGTTACCACTTGCCCATTGCACGGAGGGATGCTTCCCAAAATTATTAAGAACCACTTCCAACACATCATTCGAAGCATAACAGTCACCGGCATGCAATAAATGAGTGATCTCACTACCTGCTCTTTCAATCCCTTTATTAAAGGCATCTGAAATACCCTCATCCCTCTCATTCATCCATTTCCGGTAAACCGGCTGTGGCGTATACAATAACCATTGTTCAATATCACTGGTAAATGACCCATTGATCACCCAATGCCCGTTAGGCAAATGTGTTTGAGCATCAATCGTAGCGCAGGTTCTTTGCAGGTCGGCCAGATTGTTGAAACAGATGGTGATGACAGTAATAGATGCCATAGGGGGCTTAAAAATATCGAATATCAAACAAGTAATGACGAATAACGCGGTAAAATAATTAATTAGGTGTGCGACAAAAGTTAAAGGCTCTTAAGTTTTTCAAGAAATAAGGTAAGTCCTTTTCGTTTGGCATCATCCAGCCGGTAACTGATATTTTTTGTATAATAGTTTGTGAGATCATACGTAGTATACGAATTTTCGGCAACTACTTCAGCTATATGAGAAACGCCATACCCATTGGCCCGGTTAAAAGCGTCTTCAAATGCTTCACCTAATGGCTTATTGGCTACCCAGGCTGCGAATACAAAGGGCAGGCCGGTAAGGGCTTTCCAGGCTGTACCAAGATCATAGGTATAGGCAGATAGGTTACGCTGCTCCAATGCCCTGTCGCCAATTACAATACCGGCAGTGGTTCCGGTAATACTTTTCCTGAAATCTTCTTTGGCATCGGCGAGAACCGGGTTAAATTTCCAGTATTCTTTCAGTAAAATCCTGGCAAGATTTACAGAGGTTCTGCTCTGGTAATCAAGTAAAACAGATGTCACCTGCTCAATGGGTACTTCACTGAAAAGGGCAACAGATGCCACTTCACCATCCCCACCAATACAATAATCTGTTATAATATGTGATTCGGTTAAAAGCGGTATAATGGCAACCGGCACCAACCCAACATCTATCTCATCGTTTAATAACATATCCGCCACCCTGGCCGGATAAGCTTCCACCAGGTCTATCTTTTCCATCAGTCCTGAACGCTTCAAGCCATACAGTAAAGGCCTCGTATTCAAATAACTTACTGCCCCAATGCGTATTCTCTTGTTCAATTCGGTTAATTTTGCACAAAGAAACTTATAGTAATTAATAATTAAAAATTAATAATTAATAATTAATCCCCCCTATGGAACTAAGCAACCTCACAGCCATCTCCCCCATTGATGGCCGTTATCGTAAACAGGTGAACCACCTTGATGAGTATTTTTCTGAATACGCATTGATCAAATACCGTGTTTTGGTAGAGATAGAATACTTTTTCTTCCTGGCCGACAGGAAGTTCTTTAAACTTCCCCTTAAAGCCCGTCTGCAACTAAAAAAAGTAATGGATGAATTCAGTTTGGATGATGCACAGCAGATCAAACAGATTGAATCGGTTACCAACCATGATGTGAAAGCAGTTGAATATTTTTTAAAAGAGCAATTAGACAAAGCTGCCATCCCACAACTGAAAGAATGGATTCATTTTGGGCTTACCTCTCAGGATATTAATAACACCGCGATTCCTTTAAGCTGGAAGCATTGTATGGAGCACGAATACCTGCCTTCTATCATCAACCTGCAGAACTATGTATACCAACTGGCTGCCCAATGGAAAAATATTCCTTTGCTGGCACGTACACACGGGCAACCTGCCTCACCAACCAGGTTAGGCAAAGAGTTGATGGTTTTTGTAGAAAGATTGAATAACCAGGTGGAATTATTTTCAAGTATCCCTTATGCGGCTAAGTTTGGAGGGGCAACCGGAAATTTTAATGCCCATCATATCGCTTTCCCAAAAAAGAACTGGGTTGTATTAGGCAATCAATTTGTAGAAGAAGTATTGGGATTACAGCGCATGCAGTTTACTACTCAGATAGAACACTACGATAGCCTGGCCGCACATTTGGATGCCATCAAACGCATCAATTCTATTTTGATTGACCTGTGCCGTGATATCTGGACCTATATCAGCATGGATTACTTCAAACAAAAAACAAAACAAGGTGAAGTAGGTTCATCGGCCATGCCGCATAAAGTGAACCCGATTGATTTTGAAAACGCGGAAGGTAACCTGGGAATGGCCAATGCTTTATTGGAACATTTATCCGGAAAACTTCCTATCAGCCGGTTACAGCGCGATCTCACAGACTCAACCGTTCTGCGCAACCTGGGTGTACCGGTGGCACATGTGGCCATTGCGTTAAAATCTTTGGAAAAAGGTTTGGGCAAATTGGTTTTGAATGAAGCCAAATTGAAAGCAGATCTTGAAAATAACTGGGCAGTGGTAGCCGAAGCTATTCAAACAATTCTGCGTCGTGAAAAGTATCCTAATCCCTATGAAGCGCTGAAAGACCTTACCCGCGGCAACCATACCATTGATAAGAAAACAATGCATGATTTTATAGGTACACTCAAAGTAAGCCCTGCTGTAAAGAAAGAGTTGAAAGCCATTACCCCGTTGAATTATGTGGGTGTGCATCCGGAGTATTAGACTGGTAAACCCTTTTTAGTTATCGCGGAGAAAAAGAGTAGCAGCGGATACGCGGAGATTAGTATTTTAAGAAAGCATATCCTTTCAACTGATAGGTAGTTAGGGTGGTAATGGCAGATAAGGCAGGTTTTACTTCGGGCGTAACCCCTTCTATGGGAACGTTTCTTTTATTCAATGACTGACCACAAACAAATATTTTTACCCCTGCTTCCACTAATTCTTTAAACAATGGAATATTGGGATTATCTGTTCCAAACTTTTTTTGGTAGCCTTCATTCGTGAGTACGAACTGTGCAGCGGGCCCATGAATAACCATCACCACCTGCAATTTTTTTGCCGGAACGCCCCCCAGCGCGTGCAGGTTAACCACCGCGGCCACTTTATCAAAAAAATCATGAACTACCGCGGGCTTTGTATTGTCGGCGCTAACTTCTACCACAATTTTATACCCCAGTCCGGTAACAGGGTTCTCAACAGAAAAAGGCACTTCCGTTACTGTGCCAAAATTTTTGATAACAGGGTTAACTTTTGTTTGTGCGGTAACAACCATTGCGGAGATAGATAGCAGTACTGCAAGAATCATTTTGTTCATATGATGATAATTAAATGCTAAGTTACTAATTTTAAAACAATGAATTTATTTTCCAAACTTTCTCCTCAGCAAACTCAAAGCATCCCCCACACTCAATTCCTCCTCTTTTTTGACTTTTACCTTTTGACTGTTGATTTCCTTACCCGCCCCTTCTTCCGTTTGTTTAACCGACAATGCAATCCGCTTCCTTACCATGTCTACTTCCAGCACTTTTACGTTTAGTTTTTGTCCCAGTTTCAGTACCTCCCCGGGGTCAGTAATATATTTATTGGCAATCTCACTTACATGCACCAGGCCATCCTGTTTTACCCCTATATCAATAAAAGCTCCGAAGCGGGTGAGGTTGGTAACAGAGCCGGGAATAATCATGCCTACCTGAACATCTTCTATTTTATAAATATTGGCAAACTCAAATTGTTCCAGTTCACTACGCGGGTCGAGGCCGGGTTTCTTTAATTCATTTAGTATGTCTTTGATGGTTAATTCGCCACATTTTTCCGAAACATACGTTGCGGGATTAATTTTTTTCAGTATCGCCTCATTGCCTATCATGGTTTTTACATCAATACCCATATCCGCTGCCATCTTTTGCACCAGGGGGTAGGTTTCAGGATGTACCGAACTTGCGTCTAATGGATTTTCGCCGTCTTTGATACGCAGAAATCCGGCACACTGTTCATAGGCTTTACCACCCAGCCGTGGCACTTTCAGCAATTGTTCCCTATTTGTAAACCGGCCTGTTTCATTTCTGTAAGTAATAATATTATCAGCCAATGAGCCGCCGATGCCACTTACGTAACTCAACAAATGTTTACTCGCTGTATTCAGGTTCACCCCCACCGTATTTACACAACTAACAACAGTCTGATCCAGTCTTTCTTTCAACCGATAAGCATTTACATCATGCTGGTATTGTCCAACGCCAATACTCTTTGGATCAATCTTAACCAATTCGGCAAGAGGGTCCATCAATCTTCTGCCAATACTAACTGAGCCTCGTACCGTTACATCCTGCTCAGGAAATTCTTCGCGGGCAGTTTCAGAAGCAGAATAGACAGAAGCTCCATCTTCATTCACCAAAAAAACCGGTAACCCAAGTTGCATTCTTTTAATAAACTGTTCTGTTTCCCTGCCTGCCGTACCATCCCCTATAGCAAATACTTCTATCTTATATTCTTTTACCATTATCCTGATCTTGTTTTCACTTTCCTGCATCCGGTTGGCTTCATGTACAAAAATCAGATCCGTTTTTTTGAGTTCCCCTTTTTCGTCCAGGCAAACCACTTTACAACCACTCCGGTATCCCGGATCAATGGCTAAAATTCTTTTACTGCCCAAAGGCGGGCTTAATAACAACTGCCGAAGATTTTCCGCAAATACATTAATAGCATCTTCATCCGCTTTTTGTTTTAGCGCGGTTCTGAATTCACTTTCCAGGCTAGGCTGCATTAAACGGCGATACGCGTCTTTGATCGCTTTTTTTACATGTTCAGTGGATGGCGTTAATGCTTTCACATATTCTTTCCCGAGTATGGCCAGCGCCTCTTCTTCAACAGGCGAGATGGTTATACGCAAAAAGCCTTCTAAAAACCCGCGTAAAACAGCGAGGATACGGTGCGAAGGAATCTTGTGGATGGGTTCAGAAAAGTCAAAATAGTCTTTGTACTTTATCCCTTCTGTTTCTTTATCAGTAAGCAGTTTACTTTGCAGCGTTGCGGTATCTTCAAACAGTTTTCGCATTTTGGCACGAAGCAATAAATTTTCATTTACGGTTTCTGAAATAATATCACGCGCGCCCTGTAATGCTTCGTCTGTTGTTTTAATTTTTTCAGTAAGGTATTTTTCAGCTTCTGTGCCAATCTCAATGGCAGTTTGGGCCAACATCAGCAGGGATAGAGGTTCCAGGCCATTTTCACGCGCTGTTTGTGCTTTAGTTTTTCGTTTTGATTTATAGGGCAGATACCTGTCTTCCAGTTCTGCCATGGTAGTAGCTTTATCAATCTTGTCCTGTAAAGCCTCCGTCATCTTTCCCTGTTCGGTAATCGATTTTTCGATGTAGGTCTTACGTTCTGTAAATTCTTTTAAGAATTTTGCTTCCTCCTGAATCTGTAGTATCTGTACTTCATCCAATCCGCCTGTTATATCCTTCCGGTAACGGGCAATGAAGGGAACAGTGGCGCTTTCATCAAACAACTGTAAAACGGCTTCTACCTGTTTTTTACTACTATTAATTTTTGATGCAATAACTGATGCAAATGGGAACATGAAATATTGAAATTTTAGCAGTCAATTTTTAGGGATGCCGGAGTTGGTTTTTTTTTCTTTCTTCAACATTTCGCTGATCACTAACTGCCCATTATTTTGCAAAACCAGGTCAAGCACTTTTGTGGTGGCCAATGCATCCCCATAGGCCCGGTGCCTGTTCTCAACCTGGATACCCAATTCCCTGCAAAGATGACCCAGCCCATATTTCCGGAAACCGGGAAAAACTTTGCGACTTAGCCGAATGGTACAGAGTTTGGGTGTTTGCAGATGAAACCCGGCTTCCAGCAGGTAATGTTTTACAAACGAAAAATCAAAATTTACATTATGGGCAACAAAAACCCTGTTTTGCAGTAACTCAAAAATCCGGGGGGCCACTTCTTCAAATGAGGGGGCCACCGCTACCATCTCATCAGAAATACCCGTCATATTGGCAATAAATGGCGGAATAGGCTGGTGTGGGTTTACCAGGGTCTGGTATTTACCCTCTACTTCGGTGCCATTATGCAAAACAATGGCTATCTCGGTAATACCGTGCTGCCGGGGGAACCCTCCGGTAGTTTCAATGTCTACAATCGCATACTGCATAGCTACAAAATAACGATAGTAAATCCGTGAAAAGAAAAAAGAGATGGATTGTACCAAATCTTCCGGTAAGGGTATTTATAAAATATTCAGCGGGGTTGTAACTTTTTTTTAAAGCAAACGTTAGTAAATATTAACAATAATTAAGTAAAAATCAGGTGTAATCTGAATACTTTTGATCATGAAGTCAGTAAAATGAAACCAATTCTATCCCTTTTAATAATTTTGCTGTTAGGTAGCTGTAGCTATCAACCATCTACCGCCAGAGCCGTTGAGATAGGGAATACAGTAAAAAAATGCTGCACTTCACTGTCTATGGCCAAAAGTTCGATAAGCCAGAATGCAGGTACCACTAATGAGGCAGTACCCTCCACCGAAAATAAATCTGTATCTATCCTTGAAAGGGGTTTGCAGTTGCTTACCTGGTAAGTGCATGGCGAAAAATGACATCTTACAAAATATCCTGCCCCCCCTTTTCATCAGGCCCTATATGGGTTTTCCTTACTTTTGCACTTTTCAAAGCTGTCCGCTAAAAGCTGAAAGCAGAAAGCAGCCCCTTGAAAGCTTAACGCTTTTAGCTTTCAGCGTTAAACAGTAAGCGTTAAGCGTTAAGCGTAAAACATGGAACTAAGCAAAAATTATATCCCAAATGAAGTAGAAGCCAGATGGTATAAACATTGGTTGGATAACGGGTATTTCAGCAGCAAACCAGATGAAAGAGAAGCTTATACAGTAGTGATACCCCCACCCAATGTAACCGGTGTGCTGCATATGGGGCATTGCCTGAATAATTCTATACAGGACATTCTCATCCGCCGTGCAAGGATGCATGGCAAAAACGCCTGTTGGGTACCGGGTACAGACCATGCTTCTATCGCTACTGAGGCAAAAGTAGTAGCCATGCTGCGCGAAAGAGGAATTACCAAATCATCACTTAGCAGGGATGAATTTCTGGCATATGCCTGGGAATGGAAGGAAAAATATGGTGGTATCATTTTACAGCAATTAAAAAAACTGGGATGTAGTTTGGATTGGGACCGTACTTCTTTTACCATGGATCCGGTATACTACCAATCTGTTATTAAAGTATTCATCGACCTCTATCAAAAAGGAATGATCTATCGCGGCAAGCGAATGATTAACTGGGATGTGAGAGCAAAAACGGCATTAAGTGATGAAGAGGTAATTTATAAGGAGGTACAGGGTAACCTTTATTATTTACGGTATGCGATAGATAACGGTTCATCAACCAGGGATACTACTAAAAATGAGGTATCTGCAGACTATATCACTATAGCCACTGTACGACCAGAAACGATTCTTGGAGATGCGGCTATTTGTGTAAATCCTTCGGATAAACGATATAAACACCTGCATGGCAAATTTGCCTTTGTTCCGTTAATAAACCGGCGCATACCCATCATCCCGGATGAATATGTGACCATTGATTTTGGTACCGGCGCCCTAAAAGTAACGCCGGCACATGATATGAATGATTACCAGCTAGGACAGAAATACAAGCTGGAAATTATTGATACGATGAATGATGATGGCACGATGAGTGAGGCCGCGCAATTATTTATAGGTGAGGACCGTTTTGACGTAAGAAAAAAAATTGTTCCGCAACTGGAAGCAGCCGGCCACCTGGTAAAAACAGAAGCGTATACCCATCAGGTAGGGTTTAGTGAAAGAACGGATGCGGTGGTAGAACCAAGGCTTAGTTTACAATGGTGGGTAAGTATGAAAAATATTTCCGAACCCGCGCTGCGTGCCGTAATGAGTGAAGAGATCAATTTCCACCCTGCTAAATTCAAAAATTTGTACCGGCACTGGATGGAGAATATTAAAGACTGGTGCATTAGCCGTCAATTATGGTGGGGCCATCGCATACCTGCTTATTATTCGCCTGATGGAAATTTTGCAGTCGCTGCCACTAAAGAAGAGGCTTTTCAACAACTCAAATCTAACGATTCACCACTCACGATTGACGATATCCGGCAAGACGATGATTGCCTCGATACCTGGTTCTCCAGTTGGCTTTGGCCATTCGAAGTTTTCAAAGGATTGTCAGATCCGGGTAATGCTGAAATAAAATATTATTACCCAACGAATACACTGGTAACCGCTCCTGAAATTATTTTCTTTTGGGTAGCCAGGATGATCATGGCAGGTTTTGAATACATGGATGAGAAGCCATTCAAAGATGTTTATTTCACAGGCATTGTTCGTGATAAGCAGGGAAGAAAAATGAGTAAAAGCCTGGGAAATTCTCCCGACCTGCTTGGCCTGATAGATCAGTATGGCGCGGATGCCGTTCGATTTGGCATTATGATCGCCTCTCCTGCCGGTAATGATATCCTCTTTGATGAATCGGCTTTGGAGCAGGGAAGAAATTTCAATAATAAACTTTGGAATGCGCTGAAATTAGTCAGGAGTTGGGAGTTACGAGTTAGAAGTCAGGAAAACAATACTCCAGACTCCAAACTCCAAACTTCAGACTTCGCGATTGCCTGGTTCCAGCACCGCCTCAACCAGGTTAAAACAGAAGTTGAGGAAATGATGGTCCAGTTCCGCCTCAGCGAAGCCTTAAAAACCGTCTACTCACTGGTATGGGATGATTTCTGCAGTTGGTACCTGGAATGGATCAAACCGGGATTTGAACAGCCGATAGACGCGATTGTGTATGAAAAAACAGTTGTGTATTTTGAAGAGCTGATGCAACTGTTACACCCTTTTATTCCATTCATTACAGAAGAGATCTACCATTTATTGAGAGAACAGAAAGAGGATCTCTGCATCAGGCAGGTTGATGCTTTACAGTCATTTGACAAACCCATACTGGAAGCAGGCGAATTATTGAAACAGGTAATCTCTGCCCTGAGAGACGCCAGGAATAAAAACCAGTTAAAACCGAAGGACCCGATCACATTACATATACAGGCTAATCATATAGCCGGTTATAAGGCCATAGAAAATATTCTGATCAAGCAGGTAAACGCGGCAACGGTTAGTTATACAACCGTTACCATTCCCCATACCATTGTGGTAGCGGTGGAGAAAGATAAATTCTTTATTGAAACAGAAAAACAACTGGATAATACTACGCTTAAAGCTGAATTACTAAAGGACCTTGATCATCAGCGGAAATTTCTCGAATCGGTAACCAGGAAACTCAGCAACGAACGTTTTGTACAAAATGCCAAAGCGGAAGTAGTGGAAATGGAAAAAAAGAAACAGGCAGATGCGGCAGCAAGGATCCAGACTATCCAGGAAAGCTTACAAAGTATGTAAGCGCTGATTAATTAGATACCTTTCACCATAATCAGTGCACGAGCACATGTGTTTGTTTAATGATACCCATTACAAAGACACTCTGTACATGACCAATATTTTCGGCCTGGCTTAATTTATTTACGTGAAAATCGTAGTAGGCGTCCATGCTTTCTGCCACTACCTTCAGCATAAAATCAAACTCGCCGGAAATATTATAACACTCAATTACCTCATTCATTTCCTGGATACTTTTGATAAATTTTCCTCCGGCGTTCTTGTTGTGCTGTTTTAGTGATACATAACAAATGACCATCAATCCCTTTTTCACTTTCGAGTGATCTAACAGCGTAGCGTATTGCCTGATCACACCAGACTCTTCCATTCGTTTAATCCGCTCATGAACAGGGGTGGTACTCAGGTGCACCGTATCAGCAATTTCTTTCACCGTTGCCCTGGCATGTTGCTGCAATACCCGAAGTATGGCCAAATCCTTTTCATCCAATGAAAGGGCGCCATTAGTGGATTCGTCTTTTTTAATTGTTTTTGCCATGGTAAAAAGGGATTATATACTAGTTTAATCTGCGAAAACAGCCTGTTTATTCCAAAAATAATAATATTTATGCTATTTTATTCTATAAAACTACTTTTGTGCTACACAAAAAATAAACTATGTCTACTCTTACCAAATCCATTGATTTCAGTGTTCCCAATAAGGTTGCTGATATGAGTTTAGCCAATTGGGGTCGCAAAGAGATCCGTTTAGCTGAAGCAGAAATGCCGGGCCTTATGTCTATCCGTGCCGAATACGGCCCAAGCCAGCCTTTGAAAGGGGCGCGTATTGCAGGTTGCCTGCACATGACTATCCAGACGGCTGTGTTAATAGAAACGCTGGTAGCGCTGGGCGCTGAAGTAAAATGGAGTTCATGCAATATTTTTTCTACACAGGACCAGGCTGCCGCCGCTATTGCCGCTGCCGGTATTGGTGTATTTGCCTGGAAGGGTCAATCACAGGAAGAAGCGGATTGGTGTATTGAACAAACATTATTCTTTGGTGGCGCCGACCGTCCTTTGAATATGATTCTGGATGATGGCGGTGATTTAACTAATATGGTATTTGATGTTTACCCGGAACTGGTAGCCAACATCAAAGGCTTATCTGAAGAAACCACAACAGGTGTTCACCGTTTATATGAAAGAATGGCGAAGGGGTCTTTACCAATCCCTGCTATTAATGTAAATGACTCAGTAACCAAATCTAAATTCGATAACAAATATGGTTGCCAGGAATCATTGGTAGACGCGATCCGTCGTGCTACCGATGTTATGATGGCCGGTAAAATTGCGGTTGTTGGTGGATATGGTGATGTTGGTAAAGGTTCTGCCTTATCATTGAAAGGTGCGGGATGCCGCGTGATCGTTACCGAAATTGATCCTATCTGCGCTTTACAGGCCGCTATGGAAGGCTTTGAAGTAAAACCAATGGCTGAGGCCGTTAAAGAAGCCGACATCATTGTTACCGCTTCCGGTTGCCGCGACCTGATTACTGAAAAACATTTCCGTTCAATGAAAGACAAAGCAATCGTTTGTAATATCGGTCACTTTGATATTGAGATTGATGTTGCCTGGCTGAACCAGAACTATGGTCATACCAAAGACACCATTAAACCACAGGTTGACCTCTATAATATTGAAGGCAAGGATATCATCCTGCTGGCAGAGGGCCGTCTGGTAAACCTGGGTTGTGCCACAGGCCATCCAAGTTTTGTAATGAGTAACTCCTTCTCTAACCAAACACTGGCTCAAATAGAATTATGGAAAAACCATAGTAACTATGAGAACAAAGTGTATGTGTTACCTAAACACCTGGATGAGAAAGTTGCCCGTTTACACCTTGCCAAAGTAGGTGCTGTACTGGAGGTATTAACCGATGCTCAATCTGAATACCTGGGCATTCCTAAGTCTGGTCCGTTTAAAGCTGATCTTTACAGGTATTGATCAATTAATAATTAGTGATTAATAATTAATGATTTGGCCCGCTTGTTGAAGCGGGCCTTTTTTTATGGGTGCCCCCTTAACTTACAACAGGTGATTAGTATTTATGCATGAATTTGACGCTAATTTGTTATTTTCACTAAGCGCTATTGAATGGTATCGTTGTTTTACAAAACAGGTAAATTTATCAGGAGTCCAGTATTACATATGCTTATCTTTCTTATGCTGGGAAGTATTGCCCATGTATTTGCCAATGAAAATCCCCTGGCAGATACCACTCCCCTGTCTACCAAAAAACAGGCGCTTATTTACCTGGAAAAAAATAAAGAATTAGCTGCCAGTACTTTTTGGCCAAATGTACCACCTGTATTCTTTCTGCAAAACCTGAAGAAAAATATTGATAACCCTTTAAGCATTTATGAAGGTATCAGCACCAATTTTTGTGGGTATGCCGCATTTTCTTATTTACCGCTGCATGACGATCCACTGGGATACCTGACATTTATGATACAATTGTACAGGAATGGGAAAGCCATTTATGGAAAAGAATATTTTGAACCTTCAAAAGAAGTAAAATTAGCCGCCGGCACACTTAGTTTTAAAGGAGAGCTCGACATAAGGCCCGCGGATCAACTTTGGTTTTTGGCGCTGGCTGATCATTTTAAAGGCTATCTGAATTTTTTTGATAAGCAATATCATACAGGAGATGAAAATAAATTATGGGCCTGTGTAAATTTCGCGAAATTCAACAGGATGGTACGGAACTTATTTAATTACCAGGTAAGTGCCATTGGTTCAGACTTATTCAGACCAGGCATAAGGGATATGTATGAGTACCTGGCCAACAAATTACAAACCGGTACAGTGGCTTTACTTGTAAACAATGTTGAACTATTTAAGCGAAATCATAACCGGTTAAAAGTGGGCATACCCTCCCATTTTATTATTTTACTGGATGTAGAGGAAGTGAATGATAAGATCGCTATCACTTATTGGGACTATGGTTTTAAAAGCCGGCAATTATTATCAGCTTCTTTTTTGGGGAAAATCATATTTGGTATTACAACAGCCGTTAAAAAAACAACCCATGCCCAATAAAAGCGCTAAACTCGGGTTGATTGTATACTGCAGTGTATTGCTATGGTCCTGTACCTCCATGAAGAAGTTTAGCAGCAACTACTTCTATGAAAATGAACAAACACTAACAACCATTGAACAATCTTATAAAAAGCTTTACCAGGATAACCAGTTTTCAGTTGCTTTTACCGACAGGACGTTTAATAATATTTCGTTTGAAATCATCACAGACTCCATTAAACTTATCTATGAGTTTGAAGTAACCGAAACCAGGTTGCAGGATACGCTGGTAAAATATAAATTTCCCGTTAAGGAAGTTACCGGCTTAATTATGCAAATGCGCGCTGTTAAATGTATCTGGATCAATAACCTGGATTATTATTCGAACCAGCAAAAAAGGTCACTGGTCTATATGTCGTTCAGACCCGTAACCTTTCGACTGCCATTTAACAACGAAAAATACTATACCCTTACTTTTTACGCACAACCCCAGTATTTCGACAGTGAAGGAAGATTGTTTGCCACCCGGCAATTGAGGAAGCATCGAAAAATCAATGACGAAATTTTCAGACGGATCAATGACAGGGTATGTTATACCGTTTCTGAACGGTTTAGATGAGGCTGGTATAGGGGTTCTGTTCTTTGTGGACAAATACGCTGTTACATTGCTTCCCTTTTCACAGGTGAGGATAAATAAACAACCGCCTAAACTGCCCACCAGCCTATCTTTGATTTGAAACAATGCATAAACCATGAATTTGATTAAAATGATTTCCGGAGTAGTCTTCAGTGTTTTGGCTCTGGTTGCAATTACCGGTTGTAATAATGGTAAAACAGATACTAAAAACGCTGATTCATCCAAAATAGCGGTTGGGAAAGAGGTACCGGGAACACCTATTAAATATGACAGTTCAAAAAGATATATCTACCTAACCTGGGATGATTCCCCGCAACCACCCGGAACGGTTAATTGCCGTTCAGTTTTTAAATCTGAAGGTGTTAAAGCCACTTTTTTCTCGGTTGGCTTTAATAAAGTTGGACCTTTGAAAAAAAGGTTAATTGATTCGATTCGTAACGACTATCCGCTATTCTTATTAGCCAATCATAGTTTTAGCCACGGATTTCAAGATAAATACAGCAAGTTCTATTCGCCCACTATGATGGATAGCGCTTTGAATGATTTTTTAAGAAATGAAAAAGAATTGAATATCCCTGTTAAAATTATTCGTCTCCCAGGAAATAATACCTGGGCTTCCAATGGAGATATCCAAGGTCAAAAAGCAGGCAATCCCTTGGTTAAAAAACTGGATTCGCTGGGCTATAAGATTATAGGTTGGGATTTGGAATGGGGGCAACAAAGGAAGGCCAAAGCGCCAAAGGAAAGTGTAGATGAAATGATCCAAAAAATAAATCAGCGCTTTGACGATGGAAACACCAATCAATTGAATTCGATTGTGATACTTTCGCATGACAGGCTATTTGAAAAACCGCGATACGCCGATTCATTGAGAAGGTTTATCTCGCTTTTAAAAGCAGATAAACGTACTGTTTTTGAAACTATCGACCACTATCCTACTGTTCAAAAGAAATAATATAACTGTACCCGCTATAAAAAACCGTTTCATTAGTTTGAAACGGTTTTTTATTTCCGGGTATTAAGATACCACGATGATAAAGCCTGCTGTATTTATTGTATAGGGCCCAACAGCATCACGTCTTTTGCCATGGCATTAAACGCGGGTACTTTGGTATCCATAATTAATTTGAGTTTAAGTAACTGGGTATCAATTTGGCTACTAAGGCTATAGTAAACAGTATACATGCTTGCCGTTGGTCTGGTATCAGACGCTTGCAATAAGTTATTCATAGTAGCCAGTTTTTCTTCCAGTTTTAGAGGAAATCGAAGATTATCTTCATTAGCCTGTATTTTTTCATTGTACAATTCGTTTTTTACCAGGTTGAGCGAATCAATGATTTCATTGCCTTTCATAATAAACGGTTTGGCAAAAACAGGATCCAATATTTTTGTAAGGAACCCATTGATTTGAGCAGTTACTTCTTTTATTTGAGTGGTAGCTTTTGACAGTTGATTCAGCTTGGCACAAATGCTTGTATTCAAATCAAACTGTGCTTTTAAATCGTTGATCGTAGCGGGATTTCTTGGGTCTGAGAGAATAGAGAAGGGCTGCTCCATGAATAAAGTATCACCCACAAACATTTTTACAGTATAATTACCCGGAATAATTTTCGGTCCTTGTAAGGAAGCTTCAAAAGTAGCGCTAGTATCGCCCTTTGTTTCAGGATAACGCAGATCCCAAACAAACTGATTAATTCCTTCTTTAACAGGTAATAATCCAGAAAGTGTTTTTGTTTTGTGCTCATGAAACTCTTTAGCAATTGGCACTAACTTTCCTTTATTATCATAGATGCTGGAATAACTGATAATACGATCTCCGTTCGTAGCATAAAAACTCAGTTTTACTTCAGAGGTAGGTTTCTGCTTAAAAGCATACCGAACGATTAAACCATTGGGAAGGTTTTGCCCTTCCTGTGGATGCTCCACTATTGCACCACCACCAGTACCCGGAAATCGGTAAGTATTCCTGGGTTTAAATAACCATGAATTTGCTTTGGTATATTCGGCAGACATTTGATACAATGCGGTAATATCATCTAAAATCCAGAATGAACGTCCGTGTGTAGCGATTACTAAATCATGTTCACGGTTTTGTATTTGAATATCATGAACGGGTGTATTGGGCAAATTCAACTGCAAACTTTGCCAATCAGCTCCGTCTGTAAAAGAAACCATGATACCGGTTTCTAATCCAGCATACAGCAACCCTTCATGTGTTGGATCTTCACGTACACAGCGGCTATAAATATGCTCATTTAACCCATTCGTAATCATCACCCAGGTTTTACCAAAGTCGGCAGTCTTTAATAAATAAGGTTTTGTGTCGCCAAGTTTATAACGTGTTGCGGAAATATAACAAGTAGCCGCATCATAGTGTGATGGCTCTACATAACTGATCATCGCCCATTCAGGTAATATAGATGGTGTAACATTGGTCCAGGTTTTTCCATTATCCCTACTAACATTCACTAATCCATCATCACTACCTGCCCATAAAACACCCGCGGTAACCGAACTTTCAGCAAAAGCAAATACAGTGGCATAGGTTTCGGTTCCGGTGATATCCAGCGTAACGGGCCCGCCACTGGGTTGTAATGTTTTAGGGTCATGACGAGTTAGATCAGGACTAATATCTTCCCAACTTTGTCCGGCATCAAAACTTCTGTGAACCCTATTTGAAGTAGCGTATAAGCATTTTGGGTTATGGGGAGAGAAGGCAATGGGAAAGGTCCAGTTAAATCTATATTTATATTTTTCAGCGGCTATACCATAGTTCTGTTCCGGATAAACAGAGATAAATCTATACTGGTCATTCTTTTTGTTATAGGTACTCATAATACCATCATATTCACCACCGAACGTTATGTCACTATTTAATGGATCAGGTACTATATATCCAGCTTCTCCACCTCCAACCGGATGCCAGTCGTTTTTTAAAATAAATTCCCCCGTGGTACGGCTTTTAATTTTGATGCTGCTATTATCCTGTTGCGGACCATAAATATTGTATGGAAAATCATTATCCAGGTTAACATGATAAAACTGTGCCGTAGGTAAATGCTGGTCCGTAAAATGTTTACCACCATCATAAGTTATTTGAGGGCCCCCATCATCTCCAACGATATAGTTATTGGCATTCTCCGGATTAATCCACATATCATGATTATCGCCATGCCTGTTTGCAATTGTTTTCCAGCTAATGCCCCCGTCAATTGATTTCCAGAATTCAACATTTAAAATATATAAAGTATTTTCATTTTTAGTATCAGCAAACAGCTGACTAAAATACCAAGGACGCTGTGTTAGGTCATTCAAAGTGCTAACTCTTTGCCAACTATCTCCGCCATCAGCGGAATGGTAAATTCCATATTGTTCATTCTCTACAATGGCCCATAGTTTATTATGATCAATAGGGGAAACAGTGCAAATTATTTTTCCTTTTAAACCTTTAGGCATTCCGGAATTTTCTGAAAGCAAAGTCCAGCTATCCCCGCCATCTAAAGATTTATACAAACCACTTCCTTTACCACCACTACTCAAAGAATAAGGTGTGCGCCAGGCTTTCCACATAGATGCATAGAGAATAGAAGGATTTACCGCATCCATTTTTATATCTACACAACCAGTGGTATCATCTATAAATAAAATTTTATCCCAGGATTTACCGCCATCTCTAGATCTAAACAATCCTCTTTCTTTATTAGGCGTAGGCCCCCAGATTTTACCTTGTGCCGCTACATATACCAAATTAGGATTAGAAGGATGCACGGCAATTGTTCCAATGGCATTAGATGCTTTCAAACCCATGTGTTGCCAGTTTTTACCGGCATCGATACTTTTGTAAACCCCATCTCCAAAAGAAATATTACCACGCATTTCAACCTCACCCATTCCGGCATACACAATATTGGGATTACTCTTGGCAACAGCAACAGCGCCAACAGAAGACGAATGAAAAGCAGTATCAGAAATACTCTTCCATACATTACCACCATCGGTTGTTTTCCACAGTCCACCCCCAACCGTTCCCGCGTAATAAGTCATGGGGTCTCCTATAACACCCGTAACTGCCAGGCTTCTCCCTCCCCGAAATGGTCCGATACTCCTCCATTGTAATCCTTTCAGCACAAATGGATTGTTTTTCCCCAGGTTTACAACCGTTGGCCCAACGGTTGATTTTTCAGGCTGACTATAGCCGGCAACAAAAAATAAAATAAACACAATTAAAAAAATAGCGCGAATCATAACATGCAGGTTTTTATATAATGGTTTTGGTCTGCCCAGATGCTTATGGGTAATTTGCTTACAAAGAGACTATTTAAAAACCATAAAAATACCTTGTATAGGGTATATTTTGTGTGTATGTAACCGCTATTACCCCGGGAAGCTGATCTTCCCCATACTAACCGAGGGAATATCTGAAGATCCGTTACCAATGGCTATATCGCCACCGGCGATGGTTTCATTGGCCAGAACAGCAAAGAGTAAAGCCTCTTTGGCATCAGGGTTTATCTGCAAGGCATTGGTTGTCTGGAAACTGTATCCGGGCATAAGTAACTGAATCTGCTCCATGAGTAATGGATTATGCATCCCACCTCCGCTGGTATAGATCGAATAGGAAAGCTGATCCTGCAAATTTCTTTGTATGGCTTCTGCAATGGTAACGGCACTGAAGCGATTAATCGTTGCCATCATATCAAAATGAGAAATGGATTCAATCCCAGACAAAATAAGCGCGGATTCTAAATAAGCCAGGTTGAATAATTCAGGCCCTGTTGTTTTTGGAAACCCTTTTTCAAAAAAAGGATGCAGCAGCAATTGTGCTAACAGGTTTTCGTTCACTTTTCCTAACCTGGCAATGGCCGCATTTTTGTCGTAAGGCAGTTGAAAATGCTGTTGAACATAGGCATCCATCAGGGTATTACCCGGACCGGTATCAGTGCTGAAGATGGTACGGGCATCCAGGTTACCCGGTAAATAAGTAAAATTGGCAATCCCCCCTATATTCAGCATAATACGGTTCTCCCCTTCTTTGCTAAAAATAAAATAATCCCCATAAACCGCTAAGGGCGCCCCCTCGCCTCCGGCAGCAATATGTTTCTGTCTGAAATCACTGATAGTAATGATACCGGTGGTTACGGCTAACTGGTCTCCATCCCCTATCTGTAAGGTTGCATTGCCAAACTTGTCATTGGGGTGCAATAATTTAGGGGCATGGTAAATGGTCTGGCCATGACTGGCTATTAAATCAACCTCTTCCGGCCCTATATTCCATTTAGTAAGGCAATGTAAAATCATTTGGGCATGTTGCTGCGCTACCCATCCATTCAGTACACAAACCTTTTCGAGTGAAACACTTTTTTTTGAAAAAACCGATTTGATCTCCACTGTAAAGTCATTTTCATAGGCAATCGTCTCAAATTGAAGTAAATCAATTTTGGTTTTGTGTCCGCTACCGGTAAAACGGCATAAAGCAATATCAAGTCCGTCTAATGAGGTACCACTCATCAATCCAATAATAATTCTTGAATTACCGGATGCAATACTGCAAAGTTTGTCTAAATTTTTGTTCATTATTGCGGCTTTTTGTAAATTTCTTTTGGAAATTATGCAACAATTTGCGGTTTTTTAGTTGTTTTATAAAAAAAAATAGTGAAATTGTTTTAGAATTAACCGCATTCTATGCTCAAAAAAGAACGTCAGGCCTATATTTTGCGACAGGTAAGCCTGCATAATAGTGTATTATCTGCCGACCTAAGTACTTCCATAAACGTATCTGAGGATACCATACGGCGTGATTTGAATGAACTGGCGGAAACAGGAAAAATAATAAAAGTACATGGTGGCGCGCTTTCAAAATCTTTTAATAGTTTTTATCTAAGGGGCGATGTGTATAATGTTGACAGTAAAAAAATGGTAGCAGAAAAAGGGGCGGCCTTAATAAAGGATGGTATGTTCATTCTTACCGGTGGCGGAACAACCATCATAGAAATGGCCAGGCTGCTGCCGGAGAATTTAAAAGCAACTTTTTTTACAGTAAGTATCCCCGCGGCGTATGAATATGCGCAACACCCAAATATTGAAGTAATCTTTATTGGTGATAAGATTGCCAAAAAATCACAGATAGCAGTAGGCGGTGAAGCAATCAGCAAAATCAAACACATTAAGGCCGACCTCTGTTTCCTGGGCATCAATGCCATAGATCCGGAACATGGCATAACAGATAATGACTGGGATATTGTACAGGTAAAAAACGCCATGATAGAAGCTGCCGCTAAAACAGTGGTCATGACCATCTCGGAAAAATTAAACTCCTCGCAACGAATCAGGGTTTGTGGTGTTCAGGATATTGATGTACTGATTACAGAGCTTGATCCGGAAAACAACTTATTAGACCCATTCAGGCTGAATGGGGTAACCATTCTTTGATAGCATAACAATGAAAGCACTCTAAGTGATCGGCTATTTGTTAATAGTCATTTCCTTTTTGAAACAGTTCCTTCCCATTTGCTCATTTTGAAATAATTTCGTGTGATCATTATTCATTTGCCTAATTGTTTCGTTGTATGCCTTCACAAAACAAAATCTCCAGCGTTACCAATAAAGATATTAACGCCATTGATCAACTCGTAAACAGCGCTTACCGGGGAGAAAGTTCTAAAAAAGGCTGGACAACAGAAGCCGACCTGCTGGATGGGTTAAGGACCAACCCTGGTGCATTGAAACAACTTATACAGGATCCCGACGCGGTACTTTTGAAATACACAGATGGCGATGATACCGTGATGGGGTGCGTGTATTTAAAAAAGAAAGGAACCAAACTTTACCTTGGCATGTTAACTGTTAACCCGGTTCTGCAGGCAAAGGGCATAGGTAAACAATTATTATTGGCCGCTGAAACCTATGCCAGGCAACATAACTGCAATGGAATTACCATGACGGTGATTGCTATCAGGCATGAATTGATTGCCTGGTATGAACGCCATGGATACCGGCCAACCGGAGAAACAGAACCCTTTCCCGCAGACCCCGTATTTGGCCTGCCCAAACAGGCTTTGTATTTTATAGTGATGGAGAAAACGATAACAGGCAGCAGCATGGAACTTAATTAGCCAATACAAACGTATACCAGGTGTCTTACCGCATGATTTATCTACCTTCAAAGCGTTAATAATTTCAGTAAGTTACGAATGATGCATTGGCCTTTACTTCATATCAGTAAAAAAATAGTTTGGTTGCTGTTGACAGGTATTAGTATGAATTGCCTGGATGCGCAGGTTACACCATCCAAAGACTCTGTTTTTTTCCTGGCAAATGGGAAAGGATTATTAGGAAGGGTTGGCAAGAGTTTATCGGTTAATCACCCTGATATTCTTTTACCTTCGGAAGGTGCTATCAAAAATGAAGCTGTTTTTACTCCCTACAGGGGTAAGATCATCCGGCAAATTCTGGTTCGAAAAATCGGGTTCAATACATCGGTGAATGATACAGCAAATGATAACAGAAATATCTTCAACAATATTGGCGATGCCCTGCATACCAGTACTACTAACAGGGTTATTCTCAATAACCTTTTCTTTTCGCCGGGAGATACACTATACCCTTATTTACTGGCCGATAATGAAAGATTTTTACGGGAATTAACTTATTTACAGGATGCCAGGATTACCGTACAGAAACCCTCTGCGGATGCTGATTCCGTTGATGTTATCATTATTTGTAAAGATGTATTCCCTATTGGGGGAAGCTTTGACCTGGGTTCAGCTAAAATGGCCGGTTTTGAAATAAATGATGATAATTTATTCGGACAAGGCAACCGGATACAGGTAAAAAATATTTTTGACGCTGACAGGCGCCCTCAATATGGTATCGGTTTCGAATTTCTGAAAAGAAACCTGTTTGGAAGTTTCATTAACCTGGCGGCAGGTTATCAAAACCAGGCACCTGCCTTCAACAGTGGGAGAAGAGAAGAAAAAAGTCTTTACCTGCTGGGAGAGTTACCATTGGTAAGCCCATACCATGTTTGGACCGGCGCCTTTGAGATAGCCCGCCATAACACAACGAATGCCTACCTGCCCGATTCTTTATACCGTTCTGATTTCAAATACCATTACCGCATTTTCGACGGGTGGTTTGGCTATAATATCGGTGCAAGAAAACAATTGCAACAGAATTTTAAATCAAGGTATAAGCAATTAATTTCTATCCGGGGTATTCACCGGAGTTTCCAGGATTTACCAGACCTGTATAAAACCAATTATAATATTAATTATTCCAATCTTATTTCGGTGCTCAGTTCCTTTACCATTTTCGAGCAGGATTATTATCATACCAATTTTCTCTATGGATTTGGCCGTAACGAAGATATACCGGAAGGATTCAGTCTTTCCTTTATTGGGGGATGGTCAAACCGAAACCTGGTATCACGGCCTTATCTTGGTTTCGATTACCAGCGAAACTATTTCACCAACAAAAAAAATTACCTCAATTATATTATCCGGTTGGGTACCTATTACCAAAAAGGCCGTTTTGAAGATATCAGCCTGTTAACCAGCCTTGAGATGTTTACCAAGCTAAGAAGATTTGGTAACAGTAGCTGGTATATCCGTCATTTTATGAGTGGTAGTATCACGCAATTAATAAATACTTTTTTGAATGATCCATTAAGGCTATCCAGTGATTTTGGTATCCCGCAACTGAACGATCCTACATTAAAGGTTTCCACCCGTGCTACCATTAAATATGAATCAGTATTCTATAATACCTGGAAGTTTGTTGGATTCAGCTTCGCGCCCTTTGCCTTCGGTAATGTCAGTTTTCTTAAAGCAATTGGCCGTAGGATAGACGTGGGCGATATATATACCGCATGGGGTGGTGGTGTAAGAACCCGAAATGAAAACCTGGTTTTTGGTACAATGGAATTAAAAGCTTTCTATTATCCACGTATCACTTTAGGTGTGAACCATTGGAACGTTACTTTTAATACCGACCTTCGTTTCAGGTATGTGAGCCAGTTAATAAAGCGGCCTGATTTTGCGGTGGTCAACTGATTGGTATTTTCCTGTTTTTTATTCGCACAAATAAGAACCTTGCTACTGTTGAAGGTCATTATTAATCATTAATTACTCCATTCCCTGGAGGCTGCCGCCTTTCATGAATAGCCGGTCAATTCTTTTTTCAACAGTTGGATCTTTTTCAACAGGTGGCGCATGGTGAGGTTTGATACGGGCATCCATCACCAATGGGCCACGGCATCCCCAGTGTTTGTTTTCTGTAAATGAATCTATTCCATACATATCATGCGATGGGTTGCATCGGGTATAGGTTACCCATACATAGTTGCGGATGTTGCCGGCCGTAAAACCGGCATCATCACATATCACTAATAACACTATACCCGTTAAAGAATCCATGGTTGATTGTAATTGCTGATTAAGATCAGCTATTTCTGTATGAGCCTGTTCATACGAAATAAACTTACCTGCCTGCAATGCAATAACACCGGGCATAACCAGTTGGGCATTTTCAAAACCAGTTAGCCCTTTCAATACCTGCGGAACATCTGTAACCAGTTCTCTGCACACATCACCATAGGCAGCCAGCACCACTTTACTCCCACTGTTCAATCCGGTACCTGAATAATCTAACGTATCTATCGTTGTATTGGTATGGAAATGTATATCGCGGCTCAGGTTTATCCGGCGGAATACATACTCCATAAATTCCTGTACATGATGTGTACTTAGTTGATGGCTGTCATCTGCCGTTATAAATAAAAATTTGGCCAGGCTTAACTGACCGGTTCCTAAAATATGATTGGCGATGGTTAATAGCTCTGACGGCTGTTTGGCAGGCATATAAGGCGTATAGCGTTCACTACCGATAGCCAGCAGCAATGGATGCACACCCGCCGCATCTACCGCATGCACTTCTTTTAAACCGGGTATTTCCTGCGGAATGGCCGCACCGGTAAGTTCATGTATCAATGCCCCAAAACTGGTATCCTCCTGGGGAGGGCGACCTACCACTGTGAACGGCCAGATCGCATTTTTCTTCGCATATACTTTATGTACACGCATTAACGGGAATGGATGTTGCAGACTATAATAGCCCAGGTGATCGCCAAAAGGACCCTCTGGTTTATTCTCACCGGGATATACTTCTCCTGTTATCACAAAATCCGCATCAGTACTGATACAAAATCCATCCCGGTAACAATACCGGAATCTTCTTCCACCCAATACTCCTGCAAAAGTCATTTCGCTAATGCCTTCCGGCAAAGGCATTACGGCAGCTACTGAATGCGCGGGTGGACCACCCACAAAACAACTCACTTTCAGGGGTAGTCCTTTGGCATTGGCCCTGGCCTGGTGTACGCCAATACCGCGGTGTAACTGATAATGGAGGCCTACCTCTTTATTTAAAATATATTCATTTCCGGTTAACTGTATACGATACATACCCAGGTTGGCTTTCATGATACCGGGTTGATCCAAATCTTCCGTATAAACCTGTGGCAGGGTTATAAAAGCCCCGCCGTCTTTTGGCCAGTGTTGAATAAGCGGTAGATCAGCTATCTGTATCTCTTCGTATAAAACGGTTTTTTTTATTGGATTTTTTAACGGAAATGCTTTAGCCGCGGCAAGCGCCGCCTGTAGATTATCAATGGGATGTTTTAAAGCGTTGATAGGATTATCTTTTAAAGTAATCAGTTTTTGTACCAATTGAAAAGTATCGCGAAAAATAAACCGGCTTCTGTCCATTGTTCCAAAAATATTGGAAGCGGCCCGAAAGCGGGATCCCTTCACTTTTTCAAAAAGAAGTGCCGGACCACCCGCTTCATATACCCGCAAATGAATAGCGGCCATTTCGAGGTAAGGGTCCACTTCTTCTTTGATCCTTATGAGATGACCATTCTTTTCCAGATCCAATAAACATTCTTCGAGGGAAACATAGCTCATTGTGTAGTAACCATTGAATGAAGAAAAAGTTTGATTGGCAAAGCTAAGGGAAAGGTGAAAAAACTCCTAACTTCTAACTATTTTCCGTACATTCATATTCCCTCTCTTATTATTTTAAGTACAAAAGACTATTTATCCGGGCATTGCTGTGGATGGGTGTGAGTGTATGTTTTGAAAGTAGCATTTTTTTGCTGATTTCGTTTTTTGGGTTGATGGATTTCGTTTTATAAGTTACTTACGTTAGCAAGTCAAAAAAACGAAATAAAACGACATTGATAATCAATAAGTTTAAATAATAATTTTCGTATATTTATTGTTAGCGGCAAGCCTATTGAGCCACTTTCATATTTAAGTACCTCTCACTTATTTAATTGAGAAAAATATTGCATTAAGGGACAACTTAGTCAGGTTTTTTACGCCTGCCTTGCTTGATTTCACTGTTGTTGAACTCCTGCCATTCACCAATCAATTCAATTAGTGATTCACCAAATTGTTTCAGCTCATCAGGCGTATCGTCAATAACAACACCTTCTTGTTTTTGCTTATAAATTTCACTAGTTACTGTATAATACCTTTTTTCAAGGGTTTTCCATTTATTCCAGATATCATCAGAGGTATCTCTATAAGTGGAAACACCCATTTCGGAAAAGGCTCTTGTTAATCTGGACTCAAGTGAATCAGTTGAATTCATTATTCTAAATGCCTCATTACATAGCCCATTTGAGTATACATAACTCATACTTTTATTTTTTTTACAAAAATAGAGCATTTCCCAGCATAGTATCGAAAGCCTGTAGGTAATATTGGGTCTGCTGCAAGCCTATTGAGAATTCACGATCATGCTATTTCATTTTTGCTTTTAGCTCTTTTATTTTTTCAGGGAGATAAGCTTTGTCGAGTGAGGCATGAAACTTATGACCTAACTCAGATGTTTTGTAAGCGACCTCTGTTCTATCTGGTAAGTCATTGAGTGGCTTTTGGTAAGCTTCAACAAGACCATATCCGACGAACTTAGGAGCAAGCACACTATATAGGTAGCCCCCGTCATCAATGTTATCATCGAAATCAATACCCTTATTCAAGTATGAATAATACATTTGAAAGAGGAAAAGTAGATTATCAGTTGGAGCCGGCATGCCTAACATTTGCATTCTCATTGTTGTAACGGGGAAGGTTTCTGTAAATAGAGTATTATGCAATTCCTTAAAAGTATAATTTCCAATTTGTTCGTCCCAAAGCGGATCCTTACGCTTTCTGAAAAGCCGAATACAAACTTTGACAATAAAGTAAAGAGCTACGATTGACAAAAACAAATAGACTGGCAGCTTAAACGATAATACTCCCAAAACAAAATCATATATCTCTTTCCATGAGTGATTCGTAATTTTTGCCCAGGAAATAGTAATAATTGCAATTATTCCTACTGATATTACTTTACTCCATACTGGATCTTTCCAGATATTTAAAACCACTTCTTTAAATTTTTTCATTTCAAATCATTGTATAAATGCAAGGTAATAATATTTAAGAGAAGGCAACCAAAGAAGGCCTGCAGGTAATCGAGTAGGCGGCCTCACCGCTTGTAAGCGATGAGGTGCGCCTCTCACACCACTGTACCCTTCCTTACGTCAGGGCAGGCCAGGCGGGTCTCGTATACAGCGGTTCATTAAGTTGCGGAGCTACTTTGGCGTAGTAATCGAGCATGGATTCATAACCTCTTTATTCTCCGCATAGTCTCTCGAAGAGGACTTTGCGTTTAAGAATTGACAAATATCCATGATGCAGAAAATTTGATGAGAATTTCTGGTTTTGAAATCATTCCTTTGCTATTTGCGTGAAATTCCGTGAAACCAATCTTCCGCAGCTTTCAAACCGCAAAGTCCTCTTCGAGAGACTATGCGGAGAAAAAAAGTCAAAAAAACGAAATAAAACGACATTGATAATCAATAAGTTTAAATAATAATTTTCGTATATTTATTGTTAGCGGCTATTTAAACGTACACTCCATAGACAGCAATCAAATAAGTTTTAACCATGGCAAACTTTTCTTACAACTGGTATTCTGGTGAAAGTCGAATGAGCCAATATGGCAAATATTTACAAAACCAGAACTATGTCAATCAAATTGACAATGCTATTCGCCAGACAGGCGAAATGAATGCGGCAGTTGTTGCCATACAGACTAAGGAAGTTCAAAACGCAATTCAGGTTTCTTCGCAAAAACACAGAGAGGCAATTGAACATGCAAGTGATGCTATTTGCTCAACACTTGAAAGCGGATTTACTGACCTTAATTATAACTTAGAAAATATTAATGACGGAATTCACGGCTTGTCCAATTTAGTAGGACATGGTTTCTCATTAGTTGTAGAAGGGCAAAAAATAACTCATGCATATTTAGGACAAATCCAAAATTTATTGCGTATTCCTGACAGTCAAAAGCAAAGAGTATATCACATTGACGAGGGAATGAAATATTTACAAAATGCTTTTAGACAAAACTCAGAAAGTGATTTTTATACAGATGCGTTGGAAGAATTTCAGGCAGCACTTGAGAAAGAGAAAAAAGATTTCTTTTCATTATATCATATCGGCTTTATTTATTTAAAATCGACAAAGCATCTTGACCCAAAAAATGCCGAGATTTTTTTTAAAAATTCAGCACGATACTATTTAGCAGAAGCGTTAGTTAATGGAACAAATGTTTCAAATAATTTATTACAATTTCATAAAGGATTTCTTTTAGAGGCAGCAGAAGCCTTACTATTTGGAGCAGAAGCATGTTACTTGCAAGAAAAATTTTCAGCCGCAGTAGAACTTGCAGCGGAAGCATGGAAAACATTTCCAGATATGACTAAGGCAGGTTTGATGCAAGCAAAATATTTAGCAGCAAATCAGCAAGTAGCAGAAGCGGTAAAAATTTTAGAAAAAGCAATAAGGATAAATCGCTTCTTGTCTATGGAAGTGCTTCCCGATTTAGACCTAAATTCCAAACCAGAAATACTAAATCTTATAGAGAAACTGCGTATTGAAGCAGTGCAAGAAGCAAAAGCAAAATATGAATTATGTAGCAAAGTAATTCTACCCAATAGTATTGCGACTTCACGTCTTTCATTAATTGACAAACTAATAAAACATGAAACATTTTTGGAAGCAAAAGAAGCTACCGACTTGCTTTTGGTTTCAAATACATGGACAATCAGTTCAGGAGCAAACATTAGTTCACAAGGACAAGTTCTTGCTAAAATATCTTCGCAAGAATTTACTGGCTCAATCATTGACTTTGTAAAGTTTGAAAGAGAAAGAGTTTTAGCATTACCCAGGGCAAATAATTTAATTCGCATTGAAGAAATTGAAAGACAAAAGGCAAGCATACAAAATGAAATTAATGGCTTGCAATCACAAGTAGACAGCCAAAATTCTGAACTTGGACAGAAATGGAAAATGTGGGGCGGAGGATTGCTTATTTGGCTCGCAGGATTAGCGATTGCAATTGCTATAGGTTCTGCTCATGGTTTAATAGAAGTATTATTGGTTTTGCTTTGTGCTGCTATAATTTATCTTGGCGGTGCAGTGTTGGCAGTTGCATTAGTTGTCTTTATCGTTAATAGTATGTCAACAGGAGTTGCAGTATCTTCCCTTAATTCAGACATAGGAAATAAAAACAACACAATCGAGAAGCTAAACAAAGAAATTAGAAAACTACAATGACATGTTAGACAAAACAGCCGATAACAAAAATATTTATTCCCCACATAGTCTCCCGATAGGGGACTTTGCGGTTCCCGCATAAGGACTGCCGGCTAAAAACAGTAAGCGTTAGGTATAAACCGCAATATATTGTTTTGGTTCTCCCTATAAATTGCATTCATCAAACAAACAGATGAGTGTACGAACAAAAATAGGGGAACCCGATGGGGTATTCTTCATCACCTTTACCTGTGCCAGGTGGATGCCATTATTTCAAATAACAGATGGATACAGTGCCTTGTATACATGGTTTGATTACCTGAAACAAGCGGGTCATTATATTGCCGGCTATGTGATTATGCCCAATCATGCGCATGTACTTATCGCATTCAGCGCCAGCCAGACACCCATCACTACTGTTGTAGCCAATGGCAAACGCTTTATGGCATATGAACTGGTAAAACGATTACATGAGCAGGGTAATAATAAGATACTGGAACAATTGGCATCATGGGTAAACAAAACGGAGCGGTTGCACAACAAAAAACATCAAGTGTTTGAGCCCTCATTTGACAGAAAAGAATGTAGAACGATTGCGTTTATGAAACAAAAGATAAATTATATACATCTAAACCCCTGTAAAGCCGGGTTGGCAACTTTGCCTGAGCATTATGCGCACAGTTCTGCGAAATACTATTACACGGGAAAACAGGGAGTGTATCCTGTGATAACCTATATGGAATTACAGGATATTAAATTAACTTTATAGCAATGCTCATGAAGAATTGGTATAACATGGAGATTGATCGTTCTAAGCGAAAAGTCCCCTGCGGGAGACTTTTCGGAGAAGGGAGTATTTAGACAAACTGCCGTTAACGGTCATTGTAAATGGATCCGGTGCATCATTAACAACCTGACAAGCTAAAAAATACAGATAAAATGAAACGAAGGACATTTTTACAAAGCCTGATATTGACAGGTACATCACCTTACCTGCTTGCATTTGAAATAAATAAAAAGAATAAACAAAATAGTATCCAATTAATCAGACACGCCACAGTTTTAATAAAAATCAATAACCTGACTTTTTTGATTGACCCAATGTTGTCTTCAAAAAATGGGTTAGACCCCATTCAGAATTGTGGAAATGATATTAGATTTCCAATGGTTGAATTACCGGTAAACAACGAAGAATTAGATAAAATGCTTAGTGAAGCGGATGCTATTGTAATTACGCATACTCATCGTGACCATTGGGACACGACCGCCCAAAAACTAATAGACAAAAACAAAACGATTTTTTGCCAACCAAATGATTATGAAAAAATAAAGGACCAGGGATTTAGGAATGTAACCTCAATTGATTCAAAATCAGACTGGAAGGGAATTTTGATCAGTAGAACAAAAGGACAACATGGCACTGGCGAAATTGGAAAAAAAATGGGAGATGTTTCAGGCTTCGTTTTTAAGCACGGAAAAGAATCTGTTTACGTAGCCGGAGATACTATTTGGTGTGAAGATGTTGCAAAAGCGCTTTTAATCCATAAGCCTAAAACTATTATTCTTAATGCCGGCGGGGCAAAATTCCTGACCGGAGACCCAATAACAATGACACCGGCTGATATACAGAAAGTTTACGAACAGCTTCCAAAAACTAAAATAATTGCAGTTCATATGGACACCGTAAACCATTGTTTCATAAAAAGAACTGACCTGGCTAAAGCGCTTTCTGAAATGAATTTAGAATCAAAAGTTCTCATTCCCAAAGACGGTGAACTTATAAAAATATAGACAAGGGCAAAAATAAACTACTCCTAACTCCTAACTCCCAACTCCAAACTCCTAACTTTCCAAACTCCTCCGTATTTTTGCTTATGACCAGGCTCAGTGTAAATATCAATAAATTCGCCACTATCCGCAATAGCCGTGGCGGCAATAACCCGGATGTGGTAAAATCAGCTATCGATGCCCAGCGTTTTGGCGCCGATGGGGTTACCGTGCATCCCCGTCCGGATGAAAGGCATATCCGTTATGATGATGTAAGAGCCATCCGGAAGATCATCACCACAGAATTTAATATTGAAGGCAACCCTACCGAACAGAAATTTATTGATCTGGTGCTCGAAACAAAACCGCACCAGGTAACACTGGTTCCCGATGCGTTGGGACAATTAACCAGCGACCATGGATGGGATACCATTCAACACAAACAATACCTTACCCATATTATTGGTGTTTTTAAAAAAGCGGGTATCCGTGTTTCCCTGTTTGTTGATCCGGTGATTGAGATGGTGGAAGGCGCCGCGCAAACCGGAACAGACAGAATAGAATTATATACAGAAAGCTATGCCAGGCAGTTTGCAGCAGGCGATCAGCAGCAGGCGATTGCACCTTATGTAACAGCAGCGCTGAAAGCAAAAGAATTGGGGTTGGGGCTGAATGCAGGACATGATCTTGACCTGCAGAACCTCAAATTTTTTAAACAACAGATCCCCTCACTCGATGAAGTGAGTATTGGACATGCATTGGTTTGTGATGCCATTTATTTGGGGTATGAAAATGCGGTGCAGATGTATAGGAGGAGTTTGGAGTTAGGAGCCTGATAGAAACGCTATAACCAGCTATTGGATAAACCAGCCATTGGTGAATAGTAAAAGCGTCCAAAAATCCAGTACCTTGCAGGAAGTATTAAACATACGTTATGGCACCAATACCAATCATTGGCATCATCATGGGAAGCGACAGCGACCTGAGCATTATGCAGGCCGCCGCCGATATCCTGAAACAATTCAATATCCCGTTTGAACTGACCGTTGTTTCCGCACATCGTACACCACTTCGAATGGTTGATTATGCCACCACAGCAAAAGAACGTGGTTTACAGGTGATCATTGCAGGCGCGGGAGGCGCCGCGCATTTACCGGGTATGGTGGCATCCATCACTACTTTACCTGTTATTGGTGTACCCATCAAATCATCCAACTCCATTGATGGATGGGATTCTGTATTATCTATTTTACAAATGCCCAATGGGGTACCGGTAGCTACCGTAGCATTAAATGCCGCTAAAAATGCTGGCATACTGGCTGCACAAATTCTTGGCTGTACCGATAAAAACATAGCCGCAACCATTGCCCATTATAAACAGGAACTGGGGCATGAAGTAAGTGGCAAAGTAGCCAAACTGAAACTTGACTGGCCCAACGGGTTCGATGAATAACTTATAGCAGAAATGAAAAATTCCAAAGGAGAAGAAAGAAAGAAAAGTAAGTGAGCGCCTTTACGGCTCACTCTGGATACTGATAACGCCAAATCCCTTGGTCAGTCCCGAAGAAACAGTATATACCATTTGAAGCCATGCCTTTCCATCAGCACTGTAATAGGTTGAAAAATTAGCTACCCTCTCCTGCAAACTATTATTTGGGAAGAGATCCCTTTTAAGTTTGGTTATTTTATTTTTCTGAACATCGTATTTTACTCTTTCAGCGCGAAGTAACTTTTTTTCAAGTTCCGTTAAACGTTTCAGCGACTTTTTTTCCAAAGCCATTACATGTTGCGATAATGTTTTATCTACCGCATCGGTAACTTGTCGTAAATGATTGTAATAGTCATGAGCCTGCTGTATTTCGGCAGAAAAACTCAACTGGTGATGACTTTCGCGTTTTACGAAAGAATTGATCAACGTAAACTCATCAGTAAACAGGTCCGCTTCGCTAAAACCGAGCGAATGCAGTTTAGCGGACTGCGCTGAACTTAGCAACAGAAAAGAATTCCGCAACAGTAAAACCGGGTAGGGAATCTGAACAGCTTCAAAAACTTTTTTGAGTTCCAGCCAGTAAGCCAGTTCTCCTCCCCCACCAATGAACGCGATATTGGGCAATACCGTTTCCTGAAAAGCGCCCCGCAATATTACATTCGCACTAAACCGTTCAGGATGGTTCAACAGTTCTTCTAATATTTCCTCTTTTGTAAAACTTAATCCCAGTGTTCTCACTTCATACTTTGGTTGCTTCTGCCCTGCCGTCAGTACCTGCATTTCAATCCGTTCTCTTTTATCAGCTAAAAGATAAAATAGGTTGATCTCTCTGCCCCCGGCCTGCACTTTGTAATGCTGTCCTAATTGTTCAATAGTTACTGCCACTTCTTTATGCGAGAACCCTTCTGTTAATTCTTTTTCAACAACGCTATGAAAGGCATTTTTTAAAGAAGCGTTATCCGGAATTAACACTACTAACCCATACTCCGCGAATAAGTTATTCGTTAATTCAAGCGTTGCCTGTTGTATACTTTTCCCCTCCGTATAACACTGCCTCAATAAATCCGTTAGCTCATTTCCAAAAGGCAGTACACCTACCTGTCCATGAATGGCATCAATTAATTTGAGCAAAGCCTTATCCACTTTCATCCTTCCAATGGCGCCCGTTTGTTTGGTTTCCCATACCAGTTTTTGTTCACCTACGGTTACAAAGCCCAGTTCATCCAGGTCCGCATCTTCACTACCCATATAGTAAACGGGTACAAAACGATAATCGGGTAATTGATGGTTTAACTCATCAGCCAGTTTTATCGTATGAAGTATCTTATAAATAAAGTACAAAGGACCGGTAAAAATATTGGGCTGGTGCGCGGTAGTAACCGTAAAGGTTTGCTTACGGGCCAGTAATTGAATGTTCTGTTTTACTTTTTCGCTGGTAACAAGGGTTGCATATTGTTGCGTTAATACATCAACTAATAAAGTTCTGGGTGTATCAAATTTTTGTCTTGCGGTAATAGCGTCTTTGATACCATGTATATCCGGGCTATGCTGATAAAATGGCTGTAATGAGGGCGACTGTGACAGATAATCTGAAACGATTTTAGAAAAATAGCCGGTTTGGTCGTATGGTAAGAAGTTAGCTGTCTGATCCATAATAGTTGGTAAAAATACAATTTAGCTGCCACTCAAATACCCGCTCATCATTTAAACAGAGCCGGGGGCATTTTGTTCTGTTATTGAAACCGATCAGGATTAAAAGGGGAAATATTCATACTAAGCTCCTCTTCATTCAGGATTTCGCTGACTATTTTACCAGTTCCGGCACCCAGGCTCAACCCTACCATGGCATGGCCGGTAGCCATCACCACATTTTTCCATTGCCTGGTACGGCCCAGGTAGGGTAATCCGTCTGCCGAACAGGGCCGGTAACCATACCACACTTTATCCATGGATGGCAGGGGCACTTTAAATTCAGGATAAAATCTTTCAACAGCTTTTAGAATACCTGCTACCCTGCTGATTCTTGGGGGTGTTTGGGTAGACGTAATTTCCATGGTACCGCCAAAACGTATCTTATTACTATCCATCGGGGTGAGCGCTACACGACCCTCAATTAGTACTGCCGGATAATTTATTTTATAAGGAGAATCCTCCAGGGTAACAGAATAGCCCCGTCCGGGCACCATGGGAATTTTCACCTGCATCTTTGCAGCCAGTTCCCTGCTCCATGAGCCTGATGCTACCACCACAGCATCGGCTTCATAATTGGCTTTACCTGTACTAACCCGGGTAATAGAACCATTTTTATTTTCAAACCCAACCACTTCTTCATTTGCCTGAAACTGAACCCCTTTTCGTTTTAGGTCGGCCAGCAACTGGTGCATTAATTTATTAGGATACAGATGGGCATCACATTTATAATGGATGGCTCCTAAAGCATGAATCCTTGTTTGCGGTTCCAGCTCCTGCAGCGCCTGGTGATCGAGTAATACCGTATCTGACAAACCCAGCTCAAGCGCCTTTTCCATTACATGCTTTGCATGATCACCGCCTTGTTCTGTTTGAAATATTTCCAATAATCCTTTCGTTTCATAGGCAAAACCAAACTGTGGCAACCGAACCCACTCTTCATACATCTTTTTACTGATAATGGCGATATCACGCAGCGGAACCGCCGCTTTTTCAACCCGTTCAGGCGTAGCGGCATGCATGAATTTTAGTCCCCAGTCAATCAAACTCCAGCTCAGCCTTGGCTGAACGTAAAAAGGGCTTTTCGAATTAAACATCCATTTCAATCCCTGTTTTACTATACCCGGTGTGGCAAGGGGTACAAAATGGCTGGGACAAACATAGCCTGCATTGCCATAGGAGCAATTAGACAACATAGCTGTTTTATCAATAACGGTTACTTCATGCCCCGATAACTGTAAGTAATAGGCGCTGCTTAACCCAATAATTCCTCCCCCTATAATAACTACTTTCATCTGATTATATTAAACCGCGAATTTCGCAATTATTAATTATTAATGGTTAATTATTAATTAATTATTAATTAGGATCAAATTACCTGAAACCCCCTGGGTTCGAACATGAGGCCTTTGCGTATCCAGTCGAATTCACGCAAAAAATGTTGTCGCTTTTCACTCATGGTATTTCCCTTTAAGGCGGGGCCGCCTGCTGCCACTACCCTTACGGGATTACCGCAGGTATGGGCATCAATACAAATAAATTCGGTACCGTTTAAATTATGGGATGCGGGGTACAGATAAGGGACTGGAGCTGTAGGCATGTATTTTTAAACTTTATTTAATGAGCGGTTGTTAGTAAATTGATCAGTTCTACTTACTTTTATTTTTACGATTGACCATATGGAAACTTACGGAAAAATAGTATTGATTGCCATGCCGGCTTTTATTCTCCTCGTTTTATTTGAAAAATGGTGGGGCTGGCATAAAGGAAATGACACCGTCAGGAATATGGATATGGTGTCCAGCCTCAGTTCCGGTGTAACCAATGTAACCAAGGATGTATTAGGATTGAGTATTACCATTCTCAGTTACGGATGGTTGGTAGATCAGGTAGCCATCATACATATACAATCCACTGTTTGGTTATACCTGATCGCATTTTTGGCGCTTGATCTAACCGGATACCTGGTACACCGGATTGATCATGGATATAACTTTTTCTGGAATAGTCATATTATCCATCATAGCAGTGAAGAGTATAACCTGGCCTGTGCACTCAGGCAGAGTGTTTCTTCCATAGTAAGATTATTTACTATTTTTTTATTACCCGCCGCTTTACTGGGTGTACCGGCTGAAGTAATTGCCGTTGTGGCGCCCTTGCATTTATTTGCCCAGTTCTGGTATCATACCAGGCATATCAATAAAATGGGGTTGCTGGAAAAAGTTATTGTAACACCCTCGCATCACAGGGTTCACCATGCGTTTAATAAAGAGTATATAGATAAGAATTATGGGCAGATATTTATTTTCTGGGATAAATGGTTCGGCACCTTTCAGGAAGAATTACCGGATATTGAACCCGTATATGGCATTACCCGCCCTGCTCAAACCTGGAACCCGATAAAAATAAATTTCATGCATCTTTGGCTTTTGATGAAGGATGCCTGGTATGCCAGGGATATCAAAGACAAATTCCGCATCTGGCTCATGCCCACAGGCTGGCGGCCGGCAGATGTTGCGGAAAAATATCCTGTAAATACAATTGCAGATGTACATCATTTCGATAAATACGAAACAAGCGCCAACCGTTTTTTTGCTGCCTGGATATGGATTCAATTAGCCGTATTACTTTCAGGTGTTAGCTACCTTTTTGCAAATATCGCTACAATCGGAAGCCCTGGCATGTTTGTGTATGGCGGTTATATTTTTTTGTATGTATATGCAATGACGGACCTGATGGACCGCAACCCGAATGCCTGGTTTTGGGAACTGGCAAAAAATGCGATGGGCCTGGGTATTATTTATTACCTGGGAGATTGGTTTGGCATCAATCAATATATCAGTTCATTCAATTTTATTTTTATCACCTACTCTTTAGCTTCGGTTTTTGCCTCCCTCTATTTTTCCCTAAGCCACCCTCAAAAAGGCGCTACTCTATTTATCCAAAAATAAAGTCACCCTATCAATAATTATTAATTTTTAATTACCCTGCTGCTACCTTCAAATATTCCTGCACCCCTGGCCTTGTTGCAATCCCTTTATTAACAGTGGTTAATACCTGGTTTCTTTTTCATCGGTAGTTAATACACTCGCTTCTCCCAATGTGCCACCGAGAACTATACCGTTTACACCCGCGGCACGTTGTAACTGAAGGTTCTTTTCAAACAAAGTCAAATCCAGCTTGTCGTCTGCTGTAAACTTGGTAGTAAGCGCGGGGAATACCCCCTTCCGGTTAATTTGCATATGCGTTGTTTAGGTTGTAAAAATGTATACTACTTCTCCTTCCAAATCATAATCATAGGCTTTGGTAATCTTTACCTGTACAAATTCACCAATGGGTAATTTTTGGTCGGAATAAATCACTACTTCATTATCTACTTCCACACTGTCATATTCAGTTCTGCCCAAATAACGGCCCGCTTCTTTTTTATCAATGATTACCTTGACTATTTTTCCAATTTTTTCCTGGTTTTTTTCATAACTGATTTCCTGTTGCACTTCCATTATCTCTTGTGCCCTTTCCGCTTTTACTTCAGCAGGTACATCATCCACCAGGTCATACGCTGAAGTATTTTCTTCATGGCTATACTGAAATATGCCCACCCTGTCGAACCGATGTTCCTGAAGGAATTCTTTCAGTTCCGCTACATCTTCTTCTGTTTCACCGGGGAAACCCGCAATGAGTGTGGTTCGAAGGCAAATACCCGGCACTTTTTCTCGGATAGCCCGTATCAGTGCTGTCATCTCTTCCCGCGTAATATTTCGTTGCATGGCACTGAGCATTCTATTACCGGCATGTTGTAAAGGCATATCCAGGTATTTACAGATATTATCTCTTTCGCGCATTACATCCAATATTTCCAAGGGAAATTTACCGGGATAGGCATAATGTAAACGAATCCATTCCAATCCTTTCACATCAGCCAGGGCATTCAGTAACCGGGGCAGTTCCCGCTTCTTATAAATATCCAGCCCATAATACGTTAGCTCCTGTGCGATGAGCATAATTTCTTTCACCCCTTTTTTAACCAATCCCTCTGCTTCGGCTACCAATGCTTCAATCGGTTTGCTGATATGTTGTCCGCGCATCAAGGGAATAGCGCAGAACGAACAGGTACGGTTACATCCCTCACTGATTTTAAGATACGCATAGTGTTTGGGTGTACTCAATAACCGTTCCCCCAGTAATTCGGTTTTATAATCAGCGTCAAACTGTTTCAGTATCAAGGGCAGTTCCAGCGTACCAAACCAGGCATCTACTTCCGGCATTTCCAATTCCAGGTCGGCCCGGTACCGTTCGCTTAAACAACCTGTTACATATACTTTATCCAGCTTGCCCCTTCTTTTCAATTCTAACTGATCAAGAATAGTATTAATACTTTCTTCTTTCGCCTTATCAATAAAGCCACAGGTATTCACCACCGAAATATTGTGATCCAGTTTGGTATTCTCATGCACCACATTAATATCATTCGCTGCCAGTTGTCCGCTCAACACTTCACTATCCACCAGGTTCTTACTGCAACCGAGTGTAATGATATTGACCTTATCTTTCTTTAATGTTTTTGATTTCATACGAAGGGTAAAAGTACCATTAAGTCTGAACTAAGTTGTTTTGAATATGATTCGTGCTGATCAGGGTCTGTTTATATAAAAGTGTTCTACTATTTTATCATTTTCGATAAGCCGGCTTTGGGGAAGGAACCCTGTTTTTAATAAAACCCTTTGTGATGGCGCATTGGCAGATTCAGTGATGGCATACAAAGAAGCATGATTTGTTTTTTCAAACCAGTGAATGATGCCCGCTTTTACCAGTTCAGTAGCAAAACCTATACCCCATACCGCCGGTAAGAGCGCATACCCAATATGAAAATCAGCTTCTCCCGATAGATACAGCAATGAAAAACTACCACAAAAACTACCGGATGATTTTTCAAAAACCGCATATCGTCCAACAACCGACCCATCCTGGTATAAACGGAGATTTTCCGCCAAAAAAGCATCGCTGTCATCCCGTGATTTTACGGGTCTGATATAGCGCATCACTTCTTCATTACCATTTACCTGAAAGAAGGCTTCCGCATCTTCCATAGTAAATTTCCGTACGATCAATCGCCCTGTCTCAAAAAGAAACAAGGGATCCATTTTAGGCTGTAACTGTTGATTTGATTTGTTCACTGATATGAGCGACAATTTTTGCCGCATGGTCTCTTGAATTTTCTATGAACAGGCTATGTGTATTCATTCCTCCGCAAATAACACCTGCCAGGTAAATGCCTTTGATGTTAGTTTCATGCGTGGCTTCGTCGTAGTTAGGCTTGCACACTTCATCATCAGCTAATTCGATACCCATATTTTCGAGGAAAGACAGATCGGGTTTATAACCTGTCATGGCAATCACTTTGTCATTATCAACAGTGATTAATCCATCCGGTGTATTGATATCCACTTCATGATCACGAATTTCTGCTACCGTAGCATTGAAATAGGCTTTGATGGATCCTTCGTTAATACGGTTAAGAATATCCGGCCTGATCCAATATTTTACACGCTCCCCAATTTCTTTATCCCTGATTACCATGGTAACAGTGGCCCCTTTGTGAAAGGTTTCAAGGGCGGCGTCTACCGCAGAGTTATTGGCCCCTACTACCACTACTTTCTGGAAAGAATAATAATGCGGATCATCATAATAATGGGTCACTTTAGGTAATTCCTCTCCTTTCACATGTAACAGGTAAGGTGTGCCATAAAAACCGGTGGATACAATGATATTTTTTGTTTGGTACGTTCTTTTAGCTGTAGTGAGGGCAAACAAACCGTCCATCTTCCGGATAGTATCTACGCCTTCAAACAGGTGTATATTGAGACCTGCGGAAATAGCCACTTTCCGGTAGTATTCAAGCGCTTCATTACGGGTAGGCTTAGGGCTATTACTCATAAAAGGGATGCCACCTATCTCCAGTCTTTCCGCAGTGGAAAAGAAAGTCATGTTTACCGGATAATTAAAAAGGGAATTAACCAGGCAGCCTCTTTCAATGATAAGGTACCTGAGGCCATTAGCCTTTGCATGTAAACCACAAGCCAGGCCAATGGGGCCCGCTCCAATAATGATGATATCGTAAGACTGTGAATGCATTTGATTACTATTTAATTTTTATTGGTTTAAGATTTGTGTATCTCACTTGAAAAGTGAAAAGTAATATCCGGGTTATTCGTGATTTCTGTATTCAAAAACCATTCACTTTGTGCCAGGTAAACCGGGTTACCATCCTTGTCTTCTGCTGAATTCTGTTGTTTAAATCTAAGAAAATCTTCCAATTTTTTAGCATCCTTACTGGTTAACCAACAGGATTTATAAAAAGGAAGGGATCTGAACTCACAGGCAGCCCCATATTCCTGCAATAGGCGGTATTGAATTACTTCAAACTGCAGTTCACCTACGCAACCAATGATTTTTTTATTGCCACCGAACTGGGTAAATAATTGAGCAACCCCTTCATCAGTAAGCTGACTAATCCCTTTCTCCAGCTGTTTTGTTTTCATAGGATCCCTGTTTACCAGTTCTTTAAAAATTTCAGGCGAAAAAGTGGGAATGCCTATAAAATAGAAGTCCTCTCCCTCAGTAAGGGTATCCCCAATTTTAAAATTACCCGTATCAAATAAGCCTACTACATCCCCTGCATAGGCATCGTCAATAATGTCTTTGCTGCGAGCCATGAAACTGTATGGATTACTAAAACGCATGTCTTTATTCAGCCGAACATGATGAAAGTATTTATTTCTTTCAAAACGACCACTGCAAACCCGCATAAAAGCAATCCGGTCTCTGTGTTTGGGGTCCAGGTTGGCATGTATTTTAAAAATAAAACCGCTGAACCGATCCTCGCCCACTTCTACTGTTCTGGTAGAAGTTTCCCTGCTTCTGGGTACGGGGGCAATGCGGATAAACGTATCGAGCATTTCTTTTACCCCAAAATTATTCACGGCGCTTCCAAAAAAAACGGGGGCGATTTTTCCTTCAAGGTAATCCTGTGGGTTCAGGCTTCCATATACCCCATCTATCAGTTCTACATCTTCGCGAAGCTGGTAAGCATCCCTTTCTCCTACTTTACTATCCAGCAATTTGTCTTCCAGATCACTGATAGCAATAACATCATCTTCCTCAGCTTTGGTACTCGCTGTAAACAGTCGCAGACTTTTATTATCAACATTGTAAACACCTTTAAATTCTTTACCGCTATTGATGGGCCAGGTCATAGGATGCAATGAAATACCCAATTCTTTCTCAATTTCTTCCAAAAGATCGAAGCGGTTTTTGCCATCCCGGTCCATTTTATTAATAAAGACAATCACAGGCGTATTACGCATACGGCACACTTCCATCAGTCTTCTGGTTTGGGCCTCTACCCCATTCACACTGTCGATAACCAGGATAACGCTGTCTACAGCCGTAAGCGTTCGGTAAGTATCTTCCGCAAAATCTTTGTGACCGGGTGTATCAAGGAGATTAATCAGGATGCCCTGGTATTCAAAAGTCATTACGGATGTGGCTACAGAAATACCTCTTTGTCTTTCAATTTCCATGAAGTCACTGGTAGCGTGTTTCTTTATCTTATTACTCTTAACAGCGCCGGCAACCTGGATAGCGCCACCGAATAACAGCAATTTCTCTGTTAAAGTAGTCTTACCTGCATCCGGGTGCGATATAATTGCAAATGTTTTCCGCCTGTTAATCTCCTTCTCGTATTTCACTTATTTATCTATATTGTATTTTAGCCACAGTCAACTTGCCGGATGATCCCGCAATTAGCGATCACCCATTTTCGTGGCTCATTTCAGATTATTAGCCCGCAAAGGTAAGGGATAGAAGGTTTCGTAAGTATTCTTCCTATTGAGAGGCTTTACCCATAAGCAGTTGGGATTGGAATACCCGAAATCCATAAAAAAGGTATTGTTTGGGGTAACACTTAAAAAGTTATAGCAATTCATTCACAGGTTCCTGTTGGTATAGCGGTTAGTTTTGTTATAAACCGGAATGGGTCAGCCCCTTTGGCACAGTTTTTACACTTACATAGAAAACAGGCATATGAAATATTTATTTACCCTCTTTTTGTTGGCTGCTTACAGTATGCATGCAGATGCCCAGGGACTAAAAGGGCTGCTCAACAAGGCCAAACAGGCTGTTACCGGGAATAGTAGCGGTTTGAGTAATGATGATATTGTAGCCGGATTAAAAGAGGCCCTGGTAGTGGGGTCTGAAAAAAGTGCCGGCTCACTTTCAAAACCGGACGGTTTTTTTGCCAATGCAGCCCTTAAAATAATTTTGCCGCCGGAAGCACAAAAAGTTGACAATACTTTACGACGAATAGGCCTTGGCTCACAGGTTGATGAAGCCATACTCAGTATGAACCGAGCCGCAGAAGACGCCTGCAAAAGTGCCTCTCCTATTTTTGTTAATGCCATTAAACAAATGAATTTTCAAGATGCATGGGGTATTTTAAAAGGGGGAGATACGGCAGCCACCGGTTACCTAAGGGGTAAAACAACGGCCGAACTCACCACAGCCTTTAGGCCGGTAATTGAACAATCCTTGCAAAAAACAGATGCCACTAAATACTGGAACACATTAATGACTACTTACAATACATTCAGTCTCCAAAAAATAAATCCGGACCTTTCCGCTTATGTAACAGAAAAAGCGTTGAGTGGGATTTTTTACCAGGTAGCCATCGAAGAAAAAAATATCCGGAAAGACCCATTGGCAAGAACTTCGGAACTATTGAAGAAAGTGTTCGCAAAATAGTTTACCTGAATACTTCGTCATCCATTTCATTGGCCTTGGTAACAATAGCCCTGATCTGAACATCAAGCTCTTTAGCGCTTTCAATCAGGTGATCAAACAATTCAAGCCCTTTTAGGGCACCACTGTTTTGTAATATTTCGAGTACACCTAAAATATTGGCCAGGGGTCTGCGTACTTCGTGCGACTGAATAAAAGCGATATCGCGTAATACCTTGTTTTGTGCCTTTAATTTTTCCTGTGCCAGCACTGCATCTGTGATATCGCGGTTGGTTCCTATGAGACTATCAATAAGACCGCTTTCAGATTTTTTGATGATGGCATGCGATTCAATATATCTTATCCTCCCATCCGGAATGATGATCCGGTATACGATACCATTAATATCCTTTTTTTGGGCACGGGACTCCTCAATAATTTTAGTTATCATTGCCTGTTCTTCAGGATGGATGGCTTTATTGAACACTTTAAACAGGTTCAGCCCTTCCTCTTTTTTACAGCCATATATTTCATACATCCTGTCGTCCCAGATTACCTGCTTATTGGCAAAATCCATTTCAAAAATACCAATGGCAGCCGAACCGGTTGCCAGCGATAAGCGTTGTAATAACTCTTCCTGTTCCTTTAATATTTGCTTACGCTGGGTAATATCTGTTTCGATGGCCATATAGCCCAAATATTTACCCTGTTCATCCCGCATGGGTTGGCAATCTACTTCAACCCATATGGGGTTCCCATTTTTATGGAAGCTCATAAGCTCGTCTTTATACGGCTGTTTATTATCGAGCAATTTGTGTACTTTTTGCCTGATGTCAGGATCACCCCCGGGGCCATCCAATGAGTATCCAATTTTTTTACCGGCAATTTCTTCCAGGGTATAGCCACTGATTCTTGTATAGCTTTCATTTATCCAGATAATATTTTCTTCCGAATCAGTAATCATCACCGCATTAGTAGTGTTACGCGCTACTAAGGCAAGCCGTCTTACTTCATCTTTCGTAATAGCCAATGCGGCTTCTGCCTGTTTACACCTGGTTATATCAAAAATACAGCCATCCACGAATACCACCTTTTCATCCTCATCATAATTACCCTTCCCACTTTCAAAAACCCATTTCAACTCACCATTTTTGGTTACAATCCGGTATTCAATCTCATATTTAATTTTGTCGGCTATAGCACAACGAATCAATTCCGTAAAAGCATCCCTGTCATCCGCATAAACCAGTTTCGAATATCCGTCTTTCGTATTCTGCATGAAATAATTAACAGGATACCCCGTGAGCTTTTCTATTTCATCACTAAAAAATTCAAGGGTAATAAATTTATCACCCCTGCAGCGATAAATGGCGCCAGGTATATGATTAACTAATGAGCGTATCTTCTCATTATTCAAACCTGGATGACTGGTGAAAGAAGGTTGGATGGGAATATGATTCATAGAAAATTTCAGGTTTGTAAATATACAGACGCTAAACGCTTATTAATCGTTTAGTTATTTAGTGATACAGAATTCTCTACGCTGCATATCTGACGTGGCTTACATGAAAATATTTTTGCACCTGCTTTCTGTCATTTTTCCTATTGTTCATAAAATCTTCAACAT
>Ga0265292_1000120_pt1 | contig 156146 bp, 141 predicted proteins | sample Munlanlewell296A_FD_189080 | JGI IMG/M metagenome (GOLD analysis project Ga0265292, IMG submission 189080) | Leachate microbial communities from a municipal landfill in Southern Ontario, Canada - Leachate well 296A | ecosystem: Engineered > Solid waste > Landfill > Unclassified | place... | reverse complement strand
CGATTATTTTTCTTTACAAATCAATTTTCAACCAAATTTGAATTTGCAATCTTCCAAAGTCATATTTTTATCGATAATCAGTATTTTTTCATTTTTAATAAATGTCCCTTTTTAGAGGGGGCTCAACCTTAAAACTTAAACCTCAACACTTATTCCGTGCTTCCTTCCAGGATCTTTTTCCTGATCTCTTTATATTCATTCCTATAAGAACTAAGCCTGACCCCAAAAGTAGGAAGTCTGGGAACAACTTTGGAATTATGGAAGACGTTGATCGAAAATTTGCTTCTATATTCCTGCAGGTCTTTGGTTGATTTGATGCCATTTTTCGACATGTTTTCACGGATCCATTCCTCAAAGTCAATCCCGGGGTTGATTCCCAGTTTCTGATTCACCAGGGAAATAATCTTTTTGATATTGCTCAGCCCTTTGAGCCACAAATACCATTTTGGTTTTCCCTCAATGAAACCCTGGACCAGGTCAACATATTGGTGCCCTTCAACATCGAGTACATCTGAATAAGCCTTTCCTGATGCTGCAATTTTTTCAGCCCTTGCAATGATCTCAGGCATCCCGGGTTGCTTAATAAAATCATTGATTTGAAAATTCGGCATAATTCAATTTATTAAATTGATTAATGATATTTTCTGTTCTATATATGTCAGGTTCGAAAAGTGAAAATTTTGCCACCAAAGCACTAAAACTCCAAAACCCACCAAAGTTATTTGCTTGATAATCATTGTTTGGTGAAATTTGGTGATTTAGTGATTTAGTGGCATTTTTAATTATTCTTCTTTTTAGAGTGAACTCAATACAATAAATTAATTATAAATAAATTATGAGATCTCATGCGAAGTTCATAAATATATTCGACTAAAATATTGGATATCAATATTTAACAATAAATTAACAATTTGCGATATTGTTATTATTATTGCATATTGAATTCTCTTAGAATATGGGACAACATTCAGATTGGATTACCAAAGAAAATATGACCACGCTCGAAATCAGGGTAGGGGATATCAATTATGGCGGTCATATGGGCAATGATAAAGCACTGCTCGTTTTTCAGGATGCCCGGATACGGTTTTTTGAATCTCTCGGGTTTTCCGAAAAAAATATCGGCGGGCCGGGGATTATTATGCGTGATGCGCATGTTTTATTCAGAAAAGAGGTTTACCTTCATGACGTATTGACCGTGGATGTGGGTATAGAAAATGTAGGCAGTTCTTCTTTTGAAATGCTCTATACTGTCAGAAGGCTCAGTGATGATGCGGTCGTTTTTACCGGCAGCACCGGGTTGGTGGCTTTCGATTACGATCTGCGGCGTCCGGTGCGGATTCCGGAGGGGTTTTTGGAGAAGATCGCAGGTAGGACGGTAGGACGGTAGGACTGTAAGACTGTAAGACTGTAAGACTGTAAGACTGTAAGACGGTAGGACTGTAAGACTGTAAGACTGTAGGAACACCACTTAATGACCACTTTATGACAACCATATGACCACTTTATGACAACTTTATGACACTTATGAAAAAGCTCCTTTTGTTATTTTTACTATCACTCCCTGGCTTGGTGCATTCCCAGGTGACTTTCGTAATTGATTCCCTTCCTGCTTATACTACGCCGGAGGACTATCTCTACATTGCCGGGAATTTTAATGGCTGGGACCCCGGTGATGCCGGATATGTTCTTGCAAAGAATGAAGACCAGAAATGGTTTATAACATTGGCTGCAGCGACGGAAGGTACGGTGATCCAGTTCAAGTTCACCCGGGGAAGCTGGGAAACCGTCGAAAAAGGACCCCAGGGCGAAGAATTGAATAATAGGTTGTTCACGTACGGAAATGGGGACACTGTTGATATTATCATTTACAACTGGGCGCAGGGCAGTGGGGTAGGGAGTACGGCTGCCGATAATGTCTATATCATGGATGATGACTTTGAGATGCCGCAGCTTGGCCGGACACGGCGGATCTGGCTTTACCTGCCGCCCGATTATGAGACTTCCGGGATGAATTACCCGGTTCTTTACATGCATGACGGGCAAAACTTGTTCGACGATTCCACATCTTTTGCCGGTGAGTGGCAGGTCGACGAAACCCTGAATACATTGTACCAGCAAGGCTATAATGTCCCTATTGTCGTTGGCATTGAAAACGGGGGAGACTTAAGGATTGCCGAATACACCCCCTGGGCACACCCGCTTTATGGTGGCGGCGATGGCGACCTGTATATGGAATTTATCGTACAAACCCTAAAACCATATATTGATTTGAATTACCGTACCCTTCCAGGCCGGGAATACACCGGCATTATGGGCAGTTCCCTGGGCGGGTTGATCTCTCATTACGGCGCGTTGAAGTACCAGGATGTTTTCAGCAAGGCCGGCATATTCTCACCATCTTTCTGGTATTCCGACAGCGTCTGGTCATTTACCCGTGGAGTGGGCCGCCAGGATGCCATGCGGATTTACCTGATGTGCGGCGGCAGTGAAGGGCAGGGGACGATTAACGACATGATGGATATGCAGGATTCACTGTTGCTGGTTGGTTTTATGGAAGATGAAATCAGCCTGACGGTCATTCCCGGCGGGCAGCATAACGAGAGCCTCTGGAGCGAGGATTTCGGCGAGGCCTACAAATGGTTGTATGCCTCTTATGCCAATGATATATTCGAGCCTGTGAAAGTAAATATCATCCGCCTGTTCCCCAATCCAACCGGCGATAAACTGATGTTGCCGGCTGATTTCCCGGATAATTGCGATAGTTTGGAAGTGATTGATATGATGGGAAATGTGGTGCTCAAATCGGTGCCGTTTAATGGGAAAAATATCAATGTTTCCGGCCTGGCACCGGGGATTTATATTGTTTCGCTATCTACGAATGGCAAGTATTACCAGAGGAAGGTGGTGAGAGAGTGAGGGCTACAATTAGTTCAAAGTTCAAAGTTCAAAGTTCAAAGTTGAAGTTTGTCAGTTCAAAGTTTTAAAAACCTTATCAAAGCTAGGACTGATCAGAGGAATTGAAAATTACCAGCTTTTCCCAGTCTCATTTTTCGTTTACTATTTTTTTAATTTTTCTTTTATTGCATCAGATATTGCATCAAACCAATTTATATTTTCAGCAATTTTATCTTTGATTTCTTCAATTTCTTTATCAGTTAATTCCCTGTTTAATTCTTCAAGGGCAACCGTCTGCATATCGGTTTTATTAAGCGAATAAACTATTTCCTCATTCATATTGATAAGTATTTATTTGAAAAGAATATTTTCTAGGTGCCATTTAAAGTCAGCGGGAGTGATTCGTTAACAGTATCTCAGAAAAGTACTAAATACTGCTTTTTGCTATTTTTCAATAGCTTTTAGAATTCTATCCTCTTTTAATAATACATCACGCATTAATAAATTGTATGGTAAGACAGTATGCCTCGACTTCTGGAAACCTTTCAGAATACATAATAAAGAATTGGCAGTAATCAATGAAAGGTTCAATTCGTATTCCAGTTCACAATCTGCGACAAACTCATCTGTGAAATCCGGGGCAATAAGTAATGACTTGACGACTTTAAGTCCCTGGTTATTTGCAAGTTTGAAGTAAGATTTTAATTGCCTTGATACTGAACTGAATTTATTATATCCACTTTCTTTTACTGTCTTACATTCAACAACTATGATATCTCCATTTCCCAGATTAATAATGATATCAACCTTATCCTTAGAAGTGTTTAATTTTTTACGAAGCTTCTCATCTATATGGAATCCAAGTTTACTAAGGATTGTTTTCGTCAACACCTCAAATTTAATTCCAATTTCACTTTCTTTGATATTTATACCATTCTCTTTTAAAGCATTGTAATTACGATACCCAATATTTACGTAGTTATCCAGAAGGATGTTTTCAGTGTCTTTATATGCCTCTATAATATTTTGAAGGATATTTCCTCTAGTCTTAATATTCCGGTCTTTACAGAACTTTCCCAGGTCTTCCTCAGATAATAAATCGATGATATCACTTGGCTTTACACCTAATTCAAGTAAAAAATCTCCTATCAATGCATTTTCTTCTTCAAGTTCAAAAACTTCTTTAATGATAACGTTTAGTTTTGGCTGGAAGGAACCCAAATCAATAAGTAGCTTATTATAACCATCAAGAGTAATTCCGATCTTATCATCTTTGTCCATCATTTCGAAATGGGTAATCAGATTATTGATCTTTTCTTCAATTGTAACACCTTTTAGATTCGGCGTGATGTTTAGTCCACTATTAACCAGATCGTTAAAGAAATTCTTTTTCTCGGTCAAAGAGGTGTTATCTTTAAAAATATCCTGTAAAAGAATTGATGTAAATGAGATTCCTTCCTTAATGATTTTCTTTATTTTCTCTTCTTTATCTAATTTAATATTAATAGTATGCTTTCTGCAAACATTATTTATTTGTGGTTCTTTCAACAGTCGAAGGACTCTTCGAAGGTATTTATCTGCTACTTCCTTCCTTCGTAGTTTCCTGAGGATACCAATGACTTCGTCAGGAATATATATTATGCGACTTTTTTTAGAATAAAAAAGAATCCCTAGATTTCTTAAGTAATTTATAATTTCTTCAATATCAACTTTTTCAAAGGGGAGGATTGAATAGTTTATTAATTTGACTTCTTCTTGAGACAGTTCCAGTTCTTTTGAAAGTGTGACTAAAATTGATTGCTCATCCTTGGTGATTTTGTTTTCCTGGTTATTTCCTCTGTCATTGATATAAGCAGTCTTTATGCAGGCAGAGTAGACTCTGTAATCACGTAATCGTGATGGATCAATATCAGATTTTTTACCATCAATTGCCTCTTTAAATTGTTTCAGACTATCTTTTAACAGCTTTAATTCTTTGTCATAGAGTTTATTGAACCATTCGCGGGTCAAAACTGAATTTCCATCTCTTATTAAGATATCTACCAAAACATCCAGTTGACTTGTAATATTGACGAATTCGTTTTGAAGGTGATTAGCAAACTCCTTTTCGATAAGTGTAAATACTCTGGAAATATTAATGTTATCAGCGTTTTTTAGTCCTTTGTCAGTTTCACTCAGGATTTTTTCTATTTCCTTTTGATTGGAAGGATTTGATGTTATAATAGTGTCGACTATCTTCAGGAAAGCATTCTTTTCCAGAGAATTCAGCTTATCAAGTATTTTATCTAGTTTCATGTTAATGATACTTAATTGAAAAAAAAATCTGCCTAAAGTTAATAAAAAGACCAGTTGAATTCTTACAAAATACTATTAATCTCTAAATTTAAGAACTTTAAAAGATCATTCTGCGCCTCTGCATTGGAAGACGTGAGAAGTTGAAGCGAGGTTGCATGGAAGTGTGGATGCATAGGCGAATAGAACTCCTCGTTTCTCAAAGCCCGATTCTTGTCAGGACAATTACGCTTAACAAGCTGAAAAAGAGAGATTACGAACCGATGCTCGACTATTATCTGAAAATTGCTCACCACAACTTAATGAACCGTCCCGATTTAATCGGGATAGTGTGAGAGGCGCATACCGTCAGCTATTGCTGGCTGGGCCGTCAGCTCGCATTAGTGCCAGAAATTCTATTTCATTTCAAATTCGGGAATCATGATATTAAACTTTTCATCTCCATCTAGAGGTAGTTTTTCATTATTTTCTAAGATTAGTAATAAACTAGAAACAGTTTGCCAGGGCTGATAATATAAATTGTAGGCTTGATTTGGAATCGAATAAAATTTCGAATCTTCAGATTTAAAAGCATATGAAGCATTAGCAGTAAATACTGACGCAATTGCGGCATTGCCACCACTAGTTATATTAGTTCCATTAGTTGTTGAGAATATTCCACTTTCAATTACATTAAAACTCCTTAAAATGTAAATATTCTGGTCTGAAGGTTGTAATTTTAATTTAGCTATTAATACCTTTCTATTTGCATCGTCTAAAGAGGTAATTAGAGTTGCTGTGCTAACTGTATTTGTATAAGAGAACCATAAAATATCACATTTTACCATACACAAATTAGAACTAGACATATTTGCTTCTACGCTGCCATAAATTGGAACGGAAATTTTCAATCCGGATACTATAGACTTTTCTGTAACTGCTGTTTCTTGAATAATTGAAGGTTTATCGAAAGTAATTTCAAATTTTTCTAATTGAATATAATCTTGAATAATTAGTTTTTCATCTACTTCTTTTCCGATAATTAAGCACCCTAATAAAGGTCTTATATCGACCAATCTACTAAGTGTTGAGGTTGAGTCAAATTTCAAATCTGTACCCAATTGTTTTAATCTTAGCTTACCGTCAGTAGCGTCATACATTACTAGACCAGTTAGGGGTTCTTCTCTATACACATCATTTTTTGAATCTGGAATGATAATAGGTTCTATAGTATAGCTCGTGCTCGATATTGTAGGGTGATATTTCATTTTTATATTTCCACCTTTATAACCATTTGTAACATAGATTTTATTGGTAGGAGTAATTTGTTTTGTGGTTTGGTCTTTAATACCTTTCCCAACTGAAACAGATTCATTAACCTTCAAACTCCCCTTTTTAGTATAACTTTCAATATTTACAGTCACATCCGCTTCATTGTAATTCTTGAAAGTTACAGTTGTTTTAACAGGAGCACAACTATTAAGAACTAGTTCAGTTAATAATAGACCTAAGAGTAATTTTGTGTTTTTCATTTTTCTTTTAATTTAAGTTAATACTATTCTTGGTTCTAATGTTTGAATTACTACACTAGTTGGTTTATCCACCCAAATTTTGGTTGAGAAACATACTTCATTTTATACCAATAAAAATTTCAAAATAACAATCAGTTCCTTCATAAAACCAACTATTGCATTGATTTTGAGTCGGTTTGTAAGAAGAACTCTAATGGATGGTGGCTTAGCATGACAAATATAAAAAATGATTTGATATGTACAATAAGGGAGGAAAAATAAGTTCAAAGTTCAAAGGAAAAAGGGCAAAGTTGAAGTTAGTAAGTTCAAAGAGGCGTGAGATGTGAGGCGTGAGTGGTAAAGCGTGGAAGCGTGGAAGCGGTGAAACGGTGACCCTCTGATGAAACGATGAAACATCCTATTCCATATCAAATAATATTTTCAAATTGTCTTTTATTTTTAGAATTATATCATTTGGAGCAATGCCAATTCTTTTTAACATCCTTTTATTATCAATCGCCCGAATCTGGTCAATCATTATATCACAGCCTTCACTTAAACCACAGCAACCTTTTTTCAAGTGAACCCTTAAAATTTCACTTTCCTTCTGAACATTAGTTGTTATCGGGCAAATTATTGAAGAAGAATGGTGTTTGTTCAAAAGATCAGTTTGAATAACTATGACTGGCCTGACTTTGCCTGGTTCTGTCCCTGACGTAGGATTAAGGTCAGCAATCCAGACCTCAAATTGTTTGACTTTCATAATCAATCATTTCGAATTCATGAAGAACTTTTATAGATTCATCCTTAACAAGTTCCGATTCTTTTGCCAACTTGTCAGCTAAGATTTTTCTTTTTTGAACTTTATTATAAAAGTCTAATGCTTCATTTATGTATCTGTTTCGGGATTTCTTAATTTGATTGATGACTTGTTCCGTATCGGTAAATACTGAATCATCTAATTTTAGCGAAAGTGTTTTCATAATATTCCTTTGTATTATACTGCAAAGGTATATACATTTTAGGTATACTCCAAATGTTTCTTTTTAATGTTGCATGATTTAGATAGTCTGGTTAAAATTTTTTGAAATTAAAAGCGTGAGTTGAACGTCTGGACCTCCCACTTACTCTTACCTTCATTCAATGTTGCGCAGAGGATCTTGTTACCGTCTGTCCGCACATTGACCAGGCCATATACAATGGTATCGACCACCTTTATTTTATCCAGGTTTTTGAATTTATCTGAAGCGTTGAGTGCACCTGAGGATCTTTGCTTGTAATAAATATTGGTTTTGGCTTTATCCTCTAATCTGACATTAATAGTTTGACTGCCGACAGGATAATCCTTGCATTCAATTTTGTAGGGATCTCCCAGTTTATAACTCCTGGAAATTTCTGTGCTGTAGATCAACGGCGTCAATACCTCATCATCTTGTATTATCCTGTAGCCGGTGATGCCACAGGTTGCGACGATATTTGGACGGGGATGGGAATGTGCTTCATCATCCCCTGATGATATGACATTTGCTGATGCCTGTATGCACTCCATGAATTCGTAGGAACAGTCATCGCTCCCGTGATGACAGGACTTGGCTACATCGGCAGATAATTCCAGCCGGTTGCCACTCATCTTATCCAGGATATACTGTTCGCTTTTCTTATTAAGATCGCCGGTCAACAGAATTTTTGCCCTGCCATAATCTACCCTGAGAAGGACAGAGTTTCCATTGGTGTTTTGGGAATCACTGCCAAAGTCCTTGAGCTTTGACTTTCCGCTAATAGTTTGCTCTATCGGACCCAGGATTTTAATTGCGGTTTTTTTATCTTGTTCAAAACCGGGCAGGTATTCGAATCCTTTATCCGGGTTGTAACTGATACGTTTTATGTTAGCTCCGGAGTTAAGGATGCACTGCATAAAAGTTGCCCAATTGCCTTGAAATTTTAATGCAGATGATGGGTCTAAACCTTTTTGAACAGAATCTTTGCCTTCGATCAATTCGTTCAGATAGCCGTTATCTTTGCTACCAAGAAACCTGGAGTTCGATGCCGATTTCCACCACGAAACACCGGCATGATAAAAATTTTTCAAAGAGACAGAGGAACAATCAATATTCAATTTCTCAGCAGGATTGAAAAGATCCCATAATCCACCATAATGATCAGCATCACAATGCGAGGCTATCATTACGTCCAGGTCGATTTTATCCAAACCATAATCTTTCTTGAATTTCCAGTCGACAAAATCTGCGGCACTTTTTTTATGAGGCTGCACAGAACGGTTGTATCCCCCATCCAATAGGATATGCTCCCGGTCAGGAGTAACAATCAGAATACCGTCACCCTGCCCTACGTCTATTAAATACAGTTCGAGCAACGGTTCTTCACCATAAACAGATTCCTTGATGAATCCATACTTTCCCCTTGCCTTTGCTTTGACTCTCCCGTCAGTTACGGTTGTGGAAAGGATCTCGATCCTATCACCCCATAAGAGTTCAGTTATGACTTTATTTGAAGTTTCGTCACCATAAAGGTTTGCTGTTTCTGTTTTCAAATATTTAATTGGTGCCATGATGTGATGTATTAAGGGGTTTGTATTATTAAAAGGCTGAAAATAAAGTTATTGCACTTGAATCTTTTAAATAATTATTAAAAGGAAATAATCATTATAGAGTGTCGATAAAACATTCAATTGCTTTATGACTTTGGGTTATAAAAAGAGGAGAATAGACTTAGGAAAATAAAAACGTTAGGGGGCCTGTCAAAATCAGGGTTAAAGATAATGAATTTATAGCCAGAAGTCAATTATGAAATGACTATTTTTAATTAAAACTTAGCACTCAAAACTCCACACTCAGAACTACCTTCTTCATTGTATATTTCGTCTCCGAATCTGGTAAATCTATGGTAAGAGTGATGATATTTCCTGAAATATCCTTGATCTCTATACCTTCAACCTTATACTTATCCGGGTCCGCTGCCCAGACTTTCAGATCATATTGCTTTGAATGCAGCCCTTCAACGGTAATGCTGTATTCTCCTTTTGAATAGGTTGTATTAATGATCCGAAGCCCTTCCGACCTGTCCCCGGGCTTTGGATGCGATATAACGGGCAATGCCGTGATGCCGCCTTCCCAATAAATTTCGACGGTAGCAACGCTGTCCAGCCAGAACCCGAAATCCGGGATTACCCAACCCTGTTCTGTTTCCCTCAACCCCGGGTCCTTCGCCGGCAATCCGTTCACCCTGATCTTCTGAATAACACTCCCCGGTGGAAATACCGGCTGAAAATGCATATCAAGACGACCTGTTGGCTCTTTAGAAAAATAATATGTGCTTACAAAACCAACCTCTTCCCCGCTTCCACGCTTCCCCGCCTCCATGCCTCCATGCTTCCATGCCTCCATGCTTATTTTCTCATCTCCAATCCTAATCCCGCTCACCTTTACAGTGCTCCAGTCCGCCGGAAACCATGGTTTAAGACTAATTTGGTGCTTCAATGCATCCGGCTGGTAGCCAAGCATCCCCTCAATGGCCGGCTGCAGGGCCATGGTTTCCGACCAGCACTGGTGATGGCAAACCCCGAACGGTTGAAAAATTTCGCCATGTAATACTTCTTCAATAAAGCCCAGTCCCCAGTACTGATAAATTAAAATATTGCTCATCAGGTGAGAAAAGCCTTGCAGGTAATTGTTATTCCTGAACTCGGCCAATGCGGCCCAGCCGGTGAAAAGCGGCCATACGCTGCCGGTATGATATCCGCCCGGGTTGAAATGTGGACTGCCTTCTTCCACAATCCGGCATCCCCAATCAGAAGTAAAGCCATTGGCTGCAATGACCGGAAGGACTTTTTGCGCTTTATCACGGTCTGCCTGGTTAAAAAGCATCGGAATGCACGGCATGATGGAGACATCCTCCATATAACTCCCGTCAGGCATCAGGCCATGGTAGTAATAATTATTTTGCTTGTTCCAGAAATTTTGGTTGATGGTGGTTTTAACTATGAGTGCGTCTTTGCGATATTTCTGCTCTTCGTCAATCAGTCCAAGGTTTTTAGCCAGGTATGACGCTTCATCCAGTGCAGCGGCCCAGCATGACGCCAGGTGAAGCGAAGTGTGTGAGCCGAATAAATGCCCGCCTTCAACCCAGCCATGGCCTACATTGGTGTTTTCAATCAGCAGGTCGCCATCGGTATCTGTGCTGTAACAGAATTCAATGGCTTTTTTGATATACGGCCAGCTTGCACGTATAAACGCACTGTCGCCGCTGTGCCGGAGATAGCGTCCTGCAAGGATTATATATAATGGCGTAGCATCCGCCGCATCATAATGAACGATACCTGAAGTGCTGAGTTCGTGAAATATCTTGCCATTTAGATCCTGGTATCGCTGAAAAGTTTCCAGCATGAGCCTGACTTTATCAAAATCGCCGTAATGAAGCAGGGCAAAGCCGCTCCATACTCCATCCCTTCCGAAGTACCAACCGTAGCCGGGTCTGCCACTGACGGCATGCTGCCCGTCCCAGCCATTGTCGCTGGTAGCATAACCGGCAACAAGGGAAGATCCGACACCCGGAGTGTTAACCTGGAAGTGGTCGGTAGCCAGCAAAGCCCAGCGATAGCCATCATTGAAGTCTTTCTCCGGGCTTTCAATCAACATGGATCTTTGAAGGATGGAATCAGCATATGCCTGGGATTCAAGGAAAACAGATGATAGATCAGAAAGCGCCTTTAAATAGGCCTTCAGGGTATTATCGTAGCCTTCTGCGGAAGATGCTATAATGACATCAAACGAGCCCGGGCCGGGGAGTCTCAGCTCGAAAGACATGATTTGAGATGTCATCCCGAGGTTTCCATTCCCCTTCTTTCCTTTGTCATAACTGGTATTTGAAAAACAGGAGATGTCATCTCGTGTTTTGTTAACTCCAACAATCGTCACAAAATCACCCGACTGATCGCATGCTATAAAAGCCTGCAAATCTTCATTCCAGGAGTAATGTAAATTCCCCAGGACCTTTTCAGAATAGGGCCACATCAACCGGAAGAGTACCCGGAATGAGATATCAAAATTAATGGGCGCATTTCCCTGGTAATCATAATGAATGACCGCATATGGCTGATTTGGAGATACGGTAATGGATTCACCTAACAGGTCACCTGTGAGGTTGTACTTTCTGACATAAGCCGAGGGCAGGACTTCAATTTCCGGGTTTAGCAGGTCAATATTCCGCAAACTGTCCCCGTCTTTCATTGCGTAGTGTACTTCATAATCACGAAGGCACAAGGCAGGATGCGCCCAGATCTCGCGGATACCCCCATGATCTTGCCCCATTAGCAGAAGTCTTTCCCCTGCAAGATCCCAGTAATTTCCTGTGCTATTACCCGGTTTGATGCTCAGCGCTGATTCCAGGTCTAAAAGCTTATTGGAACCAGCGTGGGGAATTGGCTGGTTGATCTGAAATGGTGTCTCTATCACGACTGGTTTATCGTAATTCCAATAAAAGCTTTTTACATCATGTGAATCCTTTGCCAGGTACCTGAAAATATTTATTGTAAAGGTTTCAAGATGAATACGGTTCCTGTTAGGCAAACTATACAGCAAATAGCCGCCAATACACAAAACTTTCCCCTTACCTGGTTCATAATCAATAATAAGTTTATTTTCTTCCCTAAGGAAAATATAGTCCCAGTCCACCCCGATAACCCTGCCATTAGCTGGTTTATTATTACCAAAATAACCCGTCTGCAGGACTATGGTGTCTTTTAACGGTTTTAAAACATAGGCCCCGCCATGCATGCCTTCAAACAATGGATGCTCCCGGAAAGCATGGTAACCAAGTTGCCTTCCGTATCCTTCATCGATGGTTTGTTTTAGCCTTGTTTCAGGCTCCTTTTCATCAAGCCCAAGTAATGGGATCATCATGCATGCCTGGTTAGCAAGGACGAGCTTGCCGCCTTTCTCGACAAAGCTGGTTAAAGTGCTGAACAACTTCTGAGAATCCGTTGATTTTAAAGGAAGTGTGTCGTTTTTATAAACCCAGATAATATCGGTTTCTTTCAGCAGTTTTGGTTTTGAGATCAAATCATCTGTAGTCAGAATCTGAAGTCCGGAAAAATTCAATGTTTTCAGGAATTCTATCAATGCTTTAAATTCTTTGTCATCCACAGAATTGCCATTTACAAGCAAGACTCCAAGGGTATGACCGTTTAATTCACCTGATTGTCCTGATATTTTTCCAATTGCCATAAATATGCAAATAATGATGAGGATTGTTTTCATTTTCATCTGTCTGTGGATTTAACACATCTGAACCCCACCGTGGCGTTCCGGTCGAATGATGGCGAAACCAGCAAGAGCTGCTGATGCCAGGTGCTCGGCTGCGGGCCTCCCTTCACATACCACCAGGAGGAAGTTGGTTTGTAAAAACTCCCTCCTTTCATGATGACAAAATAGTAAGTGCCATTATTATAAACATCGCTGGTCAGCTGCCAGACATTTCCTGTCAGGTCCATAACCCCAAACGTGCTTTTACCCCTCGGAAAATCATCCACTGCTGATGTTTTTCCGGAGGCATTGTTACACCGGGTCGAATCAAACTCATTTCCCCAAGGCCAGATCCGGCCTTCACCGCCCTGGGCTGCATATTGCCATTCGACCTCTGTCGGAAGGCGTTTTCCGGCCCAGGTGGCATAGGCACGGGCGTCTTCAAGGCTGATATAAACTACCGGGTGATTTTCCATTCCGGCCGGGATTTTCCCATTTACCCAATGCTTAAGGAAATTGACCGTATCTTTTGGAAGATAAGCCGTTGCTTCAAGGAAGCCGGCAAATTGCCGGTTGGTAACCGGGTACTTATCGATATAAAAGGAACCAAACTGCATGTTGACAGGTTCTTTACTATCCGGGTAGGGGATAAACTGGTCGGTATTTTCGGCTATGAAGTCAAAAGAACCTGCCGGGATAAGAACCATGCCATCAGGTGTCTTCATTGCAGTAGGTGTTTTTGCTGTTTTGCCCATCAGGCGAGGTGTTCCCGGTTCAAGTGTGACGACCTTTTCATCCGTCAGTTCATTGTTTTTAAATAATTGAATGACGAATTTCCCTTCATAACTCCCGAATATTTCCAGGACGTTCAGCTCGTGGGACCCTGGTCCCAGGAATACGCAACGGTCATTTTGATAGGATGGATTGCTTGCCCAGACACGGATTTCATCGCCGTTGACAGCAACAATTGATAACAATCCATTGGTAAGTTCTGCCCTGATTAATTCTGGTAACAGGGCTATACAGTCGATGTTGCCTTCTGCGCGGGTATTCAGGTCATAAGAATTAAAAGATGATGTCGTCACCGGAATAAATTGTTTGCCATCTTTTTCAATCCATTCCAATTCCTCGTGATGCCACAGGCTGACCAGGTGAAATCCGGCAATTGGAGGCTCTTCAAACAAAGGCCCCTGGAAACCCTCCGGTATCAGGCTGAATACAGTATAAACAGTTTTGCCTTCCAGTGGCCATTTATTGACCCAGATGCTGTCGGTTAAAGTTGGCAGCAACGGCGTCCATAGCCAGGAGAGGAAATTGGATGTGTTCTCACGCAATATCCGGGTTGTCATACCCAGGTAAAGCAGATCTTCCTCCATGTTATCAAACTGGCCGGGGGCGAAGGTGTTCAGCTCAGTGCCGTAACCATTGAATAATGCAACGGAAGCTTCTCTTCTGATTCTTCCATCGCGTACCTGGCAAACGCGGAAAATAGCGAAATCAGGCCTTATCAGCTTGTTCAGGTTCAGCGGTGGCGGCAGGTAAATGGCATCATGGACTCTTCCGGAAACGATACCGGGCATGTCTTTTACTACCGCCATGCCTTCACTGTACATGATCACACCAGGCCTGATGCTGTCGGCCGCTTTTTGTAGCTCATAACTCGAGGCGCCATGACAATCCAGCACAACTCCATCTGCATCCGTCGCTTCGATCAGCTTTGCCATTCCTGCATACGGGTTTTCTGTCCGTGTACTTTCATCCCAGGGATTATAGCAGATAAAGAATTTGGTTCCTTCATGCTTCCATTGTTGCGAAAAGCTTTTCAACCGGTTAAGACCACCGGGTAAATCGGAAAACAAATCCCACTGGTTACGCCGATCAACACCCAGGCGTGGCCAGGTGGGCCATAAGCCAATAACATCATATCCTCCGAAAAGACGCTTCCCTCTTTCAAGAAATGAATCTACCGTATATTCCTGTTTTTGCCAGTCGTAGTACTCCTGGTTCCATGCGAACTGCAGTCCGATGAGGTAATCATGGCGTATCCACTGCAGGTCTGAACGCAGGTAAAGGCTATCTTCAAAAGACTCAAGATCATATAAATATCTGTCCTGGAACATCAATTTAAGGCCATTTTGCCAATCGCCGGCATATTCATCCGCCCAGATGGTGTATTCGACATTTCCGCCTGGATAAACGATTGTCCGGTACCTTCGCCATTCAGCCTGGTCGGATTTGGTTCTCCTTGCAATGGCGCAAACAGAAAGGTTATCGTAGATGGGAATAGCCCCGTAGCCCATTTCCCATGCATTATCCGGAAGAATGACCCCGACCGGTCCCAGACCCGGACGGAAAATCTTAGCCCTGGCCAGCGCCCAGGGGCCGGTGGAGGTAAGGTAAATATGTCCGGCTGTTTCGCCAAAAGGGACGATATTTTCAATATCAACCGTATCCCCGGTATTATTTTGAATGACTACCCGGCACTTCCACCCTTTTCTATATTGCTGCTCCGGGAATACTTCACCTGTGATCTGATTTTCGAAAGAAAAGGTGCAGATAGTATCTTTCATTTGCGCGCTGGCATCTCCCACACTATAGATCTTTCCGTTCACCTGAAATGTAAACAGTGGAAAAGTCTCCGGAAGCTCATAATTGTTATTGTGGCGGTCGGTGAATCCTATCACTTTTAATCCCTTTTGAGTTGCCAGTTTAAGGGTTTGCGAATGGACGATACCTGCAAAAAAAACAACCAGAATTAACAGGGCATATCTTTTCATAAGAATGAAATTGGATAAGTACAAATATAACAGGCTTATCCCTATTTTTGGCTTCGATATTCTAATTTGATGGATATTCTGAAAAAAATTGACCTTCTCGATTTTAAAGCCCTTTCAGTTCCGCTTGAAGATCTGAGGTCCTGCAGGATTTGCCCGCGGAATTGCAACGCCGACCGTTATTCATCCAGGCTGGGCTATTGTAAAGCTGATGCGACTTTCAGTATATCTTCCATTTGCATCCATCATGGAGAAGAACCTGCTATTTCGGGCGGCCAGGGCATTTGCAACATCTTCTTTACCCATTGTAACCTGCAGTGCATTTATTGCCAGAACCACCAGATAAGTTGTAATTCATTGGATTACAGCGCACAAAAGATTGAGTTTAAGGAGGTCATCAGGCAAATAGCTAAGATCCTTTCTACCGGAATTAATCATGTGGGATTTGTCTCACCTTCTCATTTCGTTCCGCAGGTAAAAGTCATTATCAATTCACTCCGGGCTCTTGGATTAAACCCTGTGTTTGTTTACAATACCAATGCTTACGACTACCCCGCGATTATCCGGGAACTCGAAAGTTACATAGATATTTACCTTCCTGATTTTAAATATTCAGATGCAGCTCTGGGGAAAAAATATTCCGATGTGAAGGATTACCCTGAAATTGCACTCTCTGCAATTAAGGAAATGTTTCGTCAGAAAGGCACTGAATTGCCATTGGATCAGGGTGGTTATGCCATGAAGGGCATTATCATCAGGCATCTTGTGTTGCCGGGACATCCTGAAAATAGTATCAACGTGCTGAGAACCATTACCAAAGAGCTATCCAATGACCTTCATATTTCCCTGATGTCGCAATATTACCCGACATATCGTGTTAACAATCACGAATTTCTCGGGCGTACCCTGAAACCCGGAGAATATTCCCGGGTGGCAAAGGAATTAGAAGAATCAGGTTTTGAAAACGGCTGGGTGCAGGAACTATCCAGCCACAATAGTTACCGACCGGACTTCTCGGAAGGGGAACCCTTCAGATAGAGTTCAAAGTTCAAAGTTCAAAATGTGCTACCGACGCTGTCAGGTCCTCCTTGCGTCGGACACTGACAGGTCGAGGTAAATAAAAAAACCTGACGGCGTCAATAGACCCGTCAGGTTAAATGATATCAATTGAGACAACTTTGCCCTTTGAACTATTCCCCAGCTATCACCTCAATGAGTTGCACTTCGAAAACGAGTGCCAGGTTCGGGCCGATGACGCCACCGGCGCCTTTATCGCCGTAAGCAAGCGCTGGGGGAATATAAAGCATCCATTTTGCGCCGGGCTTCATCAGTTGCAAGGCTTCTGTCCATCCCGGAATAACCTGGTTGACTCCAAAAACAATCGGCTCATTGCGCTCGACCGAACTATCGAAAACAGTTCCGTCAATAAAAGTTCCATGATAATGGACCCTTACCTGGTCTGTTGCTTTGGGAGGAATACCTTCCCCCGGTGTCAGAATTTTATATTGCAGTCCGCTGGGCAATGTTACTACACCTACCTTGGTTTGATTTTCCACCAGGAATTCTGCGCTTTTCTGTAAGTTCATATTAGCTTCTTCAGTAATTTGTTTGTTAAAATAATCCTGTACAATTTGATTGGCATCTTCAATTTTCAGAATGGGTTGCTGATTGGCAAAGCCATTATTAAATCCTTGTATGAACAAATCATGGTTAATTTCTTTGACGCCCTGTACCATCAGGTTATTTCCGATTAATAATCCGAAACTATAGGATAGCGAATCCGTAGCGTTTTTAAGAGGACGATCGAAAGCAACTTCCTGATCCTGACCTATTACATTTGTGATCAGTGAAACGAGGAAGATTAATGCAAAAATTAACTTTTTCATTTTTTATAAATTTTTTTGGCAAAAATAGACTTTTTCCTGTAGGCTCAACGGAAATATTATGTTGCGGGAAAAGCCGGCTTGTTTCTTTTTGGCAGCCGGGTGACAAAATACACTCCCGCCATGATCAGAAAGGCAGCGATGGTCTTGATGACAGTCAGCTCATCCTTCCCAAAAAGAATAGCTACTACAGAAGCAATGAGAGGTTGAAGGTAGATGTAAATGCCATTAACACTGGGACTTACTGTTTTAAGAGAATAATTATTCAGGAAATAGGCAATGATAGTTGCGCCAAATACGACAAACAATACAGACATCCATATTTTAAACGGTATAGTAATGAAGGATGAAGCGGTAAATGAAGTAAAGGTGAATGGGAAAATGATGATCAGACCAAAAAAGAATACCCATTTCATGATAGTCATGGAATCATATTTTTCCATCAGCGGCTTGATGAGCACCAGGTAAAGGGCCCATGACAGTGCATTGATGAAGATAAGGAGATTTCCGAGCATGGTATTGGACCTGAAATCCCCTCTGCCTGCCGACAGGATCACCAACAGGGCCCCGGCAGCACCGAGTATTATTCCTAAAACTTTAATGGTTGTGATCTTTTCTTTCAGGATATAATGGGAGAAAATTAAGATCAGCACGGGGATAACGGTGATGATGATGGAGGCATTAATTGGTGTTGAAAGGTTTAATCCTTCAAAGAACAGGATCTGGTTAACAGCCACTCCAAAGACGGCACACAGGGCCAATTTAAAGAAGTCCCTTTTTTCAACCTTTTCTGAAGGGAAAATAAAATGCAATATCCCAAAGATAAATACCGTCACACTTACCCGGAGGAATATAATGGCTTTGGGCATCAGGTAATCGGGCATAATGCCTTTTGCGATTACATAATTAAGGCCGTAAATAGTATTGGCTCCGAGAAGTGCAAGGTGAGATTTGAGGTTCTGATTCAACCTGGGAAGTATTAATATTTGATATTCAGATTCATCCGGGTCCAGGTAAGGAATATATCTTTGACTTTCTGCTGCATGATCTGTTGAAAAGGAATGATACGGTCAGTCAGTGGCAGGCATAGTTCCCGGTATATGTGCTTATCGTCAAAACCGGCCTGGTCTGCATCTTCCCTTGAAGCTGCATAATATACTTTACCTGGCCGGCTCCAGTAAATAGCACCCAGGCACATAGGGCAGGGCTCACAGCTGGTGTAAATTTCGCAGCCTTCAAGCTGGTAATTATTCAGCTTTTCACAGGCACGGCGGATAGCGACAATTTCCGCGTGGGCAGTTGGGTCATTATTGTTCAGTACTTCATTATAGCCTGAAGCGATTATTTCACCATCTTTTACGATGACGCAACCAAATGGACCCCCATGTCCTCTTTCCATATTAGTCTCAGCAAGCCGGATAGCTTCATCCATGAATTTTTCCTGTAGTGTTGTCATGAGGTAAAAAATTTCGACAAAGTTACCATTTACCGGACAATGTGGGATATTTTAATGCCCCGGCAAGCATTGAGAGAAAAGATGCACGTGGTATGGATTTGGCGCCGAGGTTTCGCAGGTGGTCCGTTCGTTGCTGTGCATCGATGAAATGAAAATCCCATTCAAGGCAACGGTCAACCAGGGCTGCAAGTGCCACTTTGGAAGCATCCCTTTCCAGGTGGAACATCGATTCCCCGAAAAAAACTTTTCCAAGTGATAAGCCATAAAGTCCTCCTGCAAGGTTCCCGTTCAAGTAAATCTCAACACTGTGGGCAAATCCCGTCTCATACAGCTTAATGTATGCTGAAATCATCCCAGGTGTTATCCAGGTGCCTTCTTCCCCTCGTCGGCCGGCTTCTGCACAGTTCTTTATAACACTTTTGAAATCTTCATCAAATCTGATTTCAAATTTCCCTCTTCTGATCGTATGAGCCAGGCTCTTTGATCTTTTAAACTCACCGGGAATCAGGATCATCCGGGGGTCAGGCGACCACCAGAGAATGGGAGAGTCATCATTGAACCAGGGATAAATACCATTGGCATAAGCAAACAGCAGCCTTTCAGCAGAAAGATCACCGCCGATTGCCAACAGGCCATCTTTATCGGCATTGGAGGGGTGGGGGAATATAATCTCTTCGTCCAGAATTTGAACTGACATAATAAGGGCTTAAGCTTCTAAAGATATAAATATTTAATGAGCAGGGCTAAAGTTGATCCAGGCAGATGATTATCTTATCGCATGTCTGGTGGATTTCTTCTTCTGTAATGATAAGAGGAGGTGCAATGCGGAAAGCTTTTGGCCGGAAAAGGAATGAATCGGCAATCAGTCCGTTATTCAGGAAGACAGGGATCAGTTTATGAACTGATTCAGAGGAGTTCAGATCGATGCCCAGCATCAGCCCTATATGACGGATGGTGTTAATTGAAGGATGACCGGATAATCTTTCTATGAATATTCCAGCCTTATTTTCCGCAGTTTCATATATTTTTTTTGAAGTGAGATAATTGAGAGAAGCCAGGGCTGCGGCACAGCTCACCGGGTGTCCTCCAAAAGTAGTGATGTGCCCAAGCTCAGGATCATGTGTCAGACTGCTCATGATCTCTTTTGATGAAATGAAAGCACCGAGAGGCATTCCACCGCCAAAGGCTTTCGCCAGGCAAAGAATATCAGGAATAATACCGGCATGCTCAAAACTGAACATTTTTCCGGTACGACCCATTCCCATTTGAATGTCGTCGATGACAAGAAGGGCGCCTGTTTCAGTGCATCTTTTGCGCAGGGATTCCAGAAAACCCTCCTCCGGCAATACAATCCCTGCTTCAGCCTGTATGGTTTCTGCTACAACACAGGCAGTCTTGCAGGAAATACTTGAAAGGTTTTCAAAATTATTAAAATCGAGAAACCTGATATCCGGAATCAAAGGCCGGAAAGAATTTTTCAGGGCCTCGCTTCCTGCAAGGCTCAGCGCACCCTGCGTCCCACCATGATAAGCATCCCTGAAAGCGATGACTTCTGTCCTGCCGGTAAACCGCTTGGCCAGTTTCATGGCCCCTTCGATGGCTTCACTTCCGGAAGTTATGAAAAAGGTCGAATGAAGCTGGGGTGGCAAAACACCTGCAAGCGCCTCTGCAAGCTGAACCTGGGGTGACTGTATCAACTCACCGTAAACCATAAGGTGCATGTGCCGGTCTACCTGGTCTTTCACGGCCCGGATGATTTCAGGATGCTGATGCCCTAAATTGCTGACTGCAACACCGGACACAAGGTCGATGTATTCCTTTCCATCGGGACCATAAAGATAAATGCCCCGGGCTGATGATATCTCAAGGCCAAGTGGCCTGGAAGAGGGGATACCCAGGTATTCGAAAAACAATTGTCGCTGGGAGGGCATGATTTTATAAAGTTTCAATCTTTTCGCGGTAAATAACCCCGCGTTTGGCCAGGTCTTTCAGCATGAAATCAACGCAAGCCGGGTCGAACCCAACATATTCAGGTGGAGAAACCCCTTTCTTAGTGTACAATCCACTGGTAATGAGCCTCACGGCAGCGGTAGCCGTGTAACCCGTTGTACGGGCCATCGAATGGATACCGGATGCCTGATCATACTGATCTGAAAGTTCCCAGGTAAACCTCATTTTACGGCCATTTTTCATCCCTTCAACCATAACCAACATGACGGTCAGGTCTTCCTCATCCTTTAAATCCCACATGGGGAAAAGCAACTGGGTGGTCAGGTCGATCGGGCGGATAAGCTGGCCTTTCACGTTGACCATCTCAGTCGAAAAGAAACCGCATTCCTGTAACAATCTGATCTTTCCGATATGGCCCGGATAACGCAGGGTTTTTTCGATCATATCAGGGCAGTCAATCGTGCGGATGAGCGTCCGGAGCCCGTCGCTGTTGAAAGCTTCAAGTGTCCCGAATCCGGTGAAATTAAGAAATTCAGGTTCCGAGAGGGCAGGCATTTCTACCAGCTTCCCTTCACGTATAAACCTGGCCGGACGTGTGTATTCTTCTATAACATCGATAGGGGAGAACACGGCACGGTATTCAAAGGGTAATTGCCTGACCTTCGGCAATCCACCGACAAAAATCCTGACTTTTTCAGTCTTTTCCAGCTTGCTGAATGCATGAGCAGTAAGAATGTTGCTCATTCCCGGCGCCACCCCGATATCGGAAATAGCGATAACACCCTGTTTTTCAGCTAGTTTCTCAAGCTCAAAAAGATCTTCCGGGAAGAAAGCAATATCGACGACGTTTTTGCCTTCTTCAATGATCAGTTTAAGTGTCTGAAACCCGAGATAACCCGGAACGGCGCTTACGACTAAGTCAGCCTTACGGACGATATTTTTCACTGTGGATGCATCCGAAAGATCAGCCTGCAACGTGTTTAATCCATGATGCTCCTTTATCCGGTCGAGCCGGTCTTTCCGGATATCGCATAACGTGACGGAAAAGTTTTCATCCTTACTTAAATCCAAAGCAATCGGAAATCCAACCAGGCCGGCGCCCAGCACGGTGATGTTTAGTTGTTGGTTAGTAGTCATTGGTTAGTAGTCATTGGTTAGTGGTTATTAGTTAGTGGTTAGTGGTTATTAGTACCAATTTTCAATTTTCTATTCTCCGCTTCCTCACTTGCGCCACCATTACTCCGGCAATGACTATAGCCATACCGGTTATTTTGGTTATGGAAAAGATTTCGGAGATAAAGATAGCAGAAAATATCGCAGTGAAAACCGGGATGAGATTCGAAAAAACGTTGGCCCGGCTTACTCCAATTTTCTTGATGGTCATCGTATAGAAAATATAAGCCACTGAAGAGGCGAAGAAAGCTAGTTGAAACAGGGCAGAAATCAGTTCCAGGTTTGGTCTGACTGTTATAAAATGCCTGAAATCAAAGATGAGAAAAAATGGAAGAAAGTAGAGGACGCCAATGGCATTCTGATAGGTGATAATCGTCAGGGCAGAGTATTTATGAGTCAGTCTTTTAAGAAATACTGAATAAATAATAGCTGATGCCACGGCTCCCAGCAGGAGAGCGGCACCAACCGGTGAGGAGTTCAGTGAAAGATCAGGGTTGACCAGCATGATCCCGATGCCGATGAAAGAAATGAAGATACCGGCGATGTTCAGCCAGGACAGCCTTTCTTTCAGCGTAAAAAAGGCTACCAGGGGGGTGAAAACCGGAATAGTCGCGATAATCACCGAACTGATCGTGGGCGATGAGTTTTTTAATCCGAAGTTCTCTCCTAAAAAATACAGGAATGGATTGAATAACGCGGATATAAAAAGCAAGCCGAGGTCTTCTTTTTTCAGCTTTTCGACCTTCCCTGTAATGAAGATAAAAACCATAAGCAGGGTGGATGAAATGACTAACCTAAGGAAAATCGTAGTAATGGGATGATAATATTTAAAGACGATGGATGTCCACACAAACGACATCCCCCAGAAGATCACCGCCAGGGAGATGACCGGGTAAATGCCTATACGATTGAGGAATGATTTATCCATGAAACTCAGAAGTCGATTTTTTGAGAATCGGCAAAGATATCAATTATCGCTGAAGAAGCGATAAGATTGGGTGATTGGGTGATTGGATGATTGGTTGATTTGATGATTTGGAGATTAGTCGATTGGGCGATTTTAATCCCGATGGGATGACAGAAAGTAGCCCGGCACGCCAGTGCCGGGTAAAAAAGGTCGGCTCAAAATATAAAGTCCCATAGGGACGGCAGAAAGATTACGCGAAACGTGTAATCATCTAACGAGCATCACCGTCCCAAGCCTCACCTGATCGGTATAATCCCCAAAAGACGAATAAATGCTATAGGTGATCTTGTAGGTATAAATCCCGCCGGGCAGGGGGGTGCCGTGCTTGGTGCCATCCCAGCCGAGCATGATATTATTCGACTCAAATATTTCTCCACCCCAGCGGTCGAAGATCAGCATGTGAAATTTTTGAATATAATCGCTGGTCGCGATGGCTGCAAAGATGTCGTTCAGCCCGTCACCATCGGGAGAGAAGGCGTTGGGGATGAAAATATAGTTTGATGGGATTTCATCGGTTGTTAGCTTGATGTAGATGGAGTCCCTGCCTGTGCATCCAAATTGGGACTCCATCTCAACCCAATACTTTCCTTCAGAATTAATCATGATGCTTTCCGTGGTGTCGCCCGTATTCCAGAGGTAGGAAGAAAGACCTGTTCCAGCATCCAGGACATCGCTGGGATGAAATTCCAGGGTATCCGAGCCATGAAAAGCTGCAACAGGATTATCGCTGACGATCAGGTTAATGGTTTTCTGGTCGGAACAACCAACGTGGTCGGTGGCCAGCAGAGTGTAGTTTCCTGCATCTGCCTGGGTGACGCTGAAGAAGATCGGATCGAAGCTGCTGGTATCACCCGAGGGATATATCCAACTGTAATCAATAGGAGGCTGGTTGCCAAGGGCGATGCTCATGATGCTGACCAATTGCCCTTCACAGACCGTTTTTGATGGTGATAAAAGGATCTCCGGTGGCTCATAGATCTTCACTTCCCCTGTCTGGAACTGGGCAGGAATGGGATAGCCGGCGGCATTAGTAAAATAGCTTTCTGAGGTTCCGGTGTACCAGGAAAGTTGTCCTTGCCCGGGATTTTTTGTGGTGAAGACCAGGTCGGCGACTTTTTCGGGCTGGCCAAAAGTTACCGGAAAAGCTGAATTCCACGCCAGGTTGATCTCTCCTGCGCCCTGGTCAACCCAGCCCGTCAGGCTATCCACCAGTTGCGGATGGACATTGGCAAAGCCTTCGCATTGCAGGTTGTCGGCATTATAGCCGAGTTTCAGGTGGAAAGTGGCTACGGAATTGAAATTATCCACATTCACCGGCACCAGCGCCGTGTTGCCCAAACAGTGTCCGCCTTCACCGGTAACCGCGTGCAGGTGGGTCAAGATAACGTTCTGAATTTCTACCGTAAACGTTGTGTCACATCCGTTTTCATCCAAGATCATGCAATCATAGATCCCAGATCCTAGATTGTTAAAGGTTCCATTGTTCGATTGATAATTTTCTCCGCCATCAATAGAATAATAAATTACCGGTGTCGAGCCGCTGGCAATGATTTCAATCGCTCCATTTCCCAGAAAATCAGTTTCATTGGTAATATTGACCTGCGTAACCTGCGGGCCGGGAATATCAGCTAAAAGAACAGGATTTTCAAGATAGAATCCTTCGCACCCGTTTTCATCCTTAACCCTTATCACATAACTCGCACCAACCAGCCCAAGGAAAACACTGTCAGCCTGGTAAGTCACACCATCATCGATCGAATACTCCAAAACCGAACCGGAAGGTGAGAAAGCATGAACAACGATCTGTCCATCCGGCCTTCCGCAGTGCGACTGGGTAAGCTGGACATCCAAAACCTGCAGATTCCCGGCATCTTCAATAGTGTACACAGCGGAAACCGTTTCGCACCCATTTCCATCAGTAATAGTTAGTACATATTGCCCGGCTGGCATTCCGAAGACATCGATATCCGATCCGTAACCGACCCCGGAGAGGTCTTTCCAACTGTAGGCTAAGGGCATAGAACCGAGAGCATAGAGGCCGATGATTGATCCGTTGGCCCCGTTACAAGAAGTTGGAGTTATAACGAGATCAGTTTCATCGATCAGGATTGGCAGGTAAAAGACGACATGGATGGTATCGCTGCCGCTGCAGCCGGTTTCGAGGAAAGATGCCGATACACGATAGAACCCACTATCGTAAACGAAGTATTGGGAAGTACCTGGAATTCCATTCCAGGTATAAAAATCGGCATCGCAATTAGCATATAAAGTAACTGAAGCGCCTTCGCAAATAAGGGTATCGGGCCCTAAATCAGGATTCGGCCTGGGAAAAATCTCTATCTCTCTGGAAGTGTGTTCAAATCTTCCGGTAGGGTACCAGATATCCACCGAAACTTCATGAATGCCTGGGAATTGAAAAGTATATGTCGGCGAAAGTTCATTAGATGTACTTCCTGGTGCGAATTCATCAAAGAACCAGACGACACTGTCAGGTGTTGGGACAAAATGTGGAATGAACTTAACAGTTGAGCCCTGGCAGTAATCATCCGCTTCCCATTCGAAGCGGTAGAGGTAATCGAGGAGAATATTTGGTGTCCATTGTTGCGCTCGCCGACCTAACAAATAAACAACATCAGGAATAAAATTGCAATTTATGCCCTTTATCCAGGGGTCGGAAATTACTCCAAAAACATATTCACTACCAGTGACATTCTCTGGTGGTTTAGAACAATAAATTTTACCATCATTTGAAAGTTGTAAACTACGACCTGATTGATTTGAAATTAATATTGCAGAATTTACAAAAGCAACCGAATCTTCAACATATTGGATATCATACTGATATAAAAATTGAATCGTATTTCCATGGTCAAAAGTTAAATAAAGTAACTTAGAATCTGGTGAAAATTCACATCCTTCAGGATAGTCATATTTATTATTATCTGGATTATAATGATTAATCATGTATAAATAACTAACTTTGCCAGTATTTTCATCGAATTTACAAATATCAAAAGCATAAAGAGGATTTGACAATCCGGTCGTGCCTCCCATTCTATATCCAGCAACCAAATATTTTTTATTCAGCGATACTTTCATATAACTAACATCTCCATAGACAAATTCCCGAAATATGCCCGTTGAACTTAATACCGGTTCAGGATTAACACCATTAATATCCACAAAAAAACAAGCAAAACTGTCGTCATTAAACAATCGTGTGATTACCCAATAAGCATCTGCATTGCTGCTTTTCAACACAAATAATTTATTATGTGCCCAGAAGGCGGCTTCGAGATTAATATTTTTTTCATAGGTCACCCCACCTAATCCACCATCTAAAGACATATCAATAACTGAATAGTAAAGACCTTCGGGATGAACAAATCCAGATACATTGAATAAATAATATTGGCTATCAGATCCAGGTTTTGGAAATGCCACACAGGACTGTTCCCACTCATAACCACCTAATAATCCGTCGCCATTCATCATGATATCGCCGTTGCGGTTCCACACTTCTTTACCAGAAGAGTAAAACAATAAATTTCCCAAACTGTCACTCATAATAGTGCCGTTCTCAAATGCGCCTCCAGATATGTAATTTGCAGGCAACCAAGGCACTGGGTCACCAGAATTGAAGTTCAAGCCAGCCCACATACCAAATATCCAATTATCGGCCTCACGTTGAGCATAAATATTATTTATGAATGCAAATAGAAATATTATTGATAATAAATATGAGAATAAATTCTTGGTCATTTATAGATTTAATTAGGTAAAGACCCTATATCGATTGTAATCCTCGATATAGGGTACTATTCATATTTGACTAATAATCATAATCCCCTACTATTGTAAATGATCCACTTGTTAAATCTTCACAGTCTGCAAGTGTGCCTGGATTTTTACCATTATCGCATGGAGGAGTTCCTTCACAGCCAGCTCTTACAGTAGCAAAGACCTGGAACTCTTCATTTGATGTTGAACAGGGGAATTCAAACACAAATTGATAATGGTCATTTCCTACATCTACTACTTCGCACAAGTTCTCGACGACAGCAACGCGATCAGAAACCCTCATAATTGTAATGCAAACATAATATTTCATTGGAATGCAACAAGGTGTAACTTCAGTCCATGTCACCGTTACATAACCCGTTTCAATTGATTGAGCAGATGTCATTGATGACCCAATCATCATCATTATTAATATGATAAAAATTTTTTTCATTTGATTTATTTTTTAAAGTTAATTACAATTTGTTTACGTATGAATAATTCATGATTGATTTAATTCCGGATGGGTAAATCCATCGGCTTGTATATTTTCAGGGACCCGCGCCCCCTATGGCGGATGGGAATGTGAGAAATGGATATTCGATATTAGATACTTGAAATTGGAAAATAGAAATTGGGGACTGGAAAATAAATGCCTGAGGGCACATACAAGACAATAAGTCCTGGAATTAATATCCGGACTGTAGACTCTCAGATTCAGAATATGACATAGGGTAGTGAGGAGCTTATGGTAATGCGTAAGTAGGTGAGAAATTGGATAAAATGTTATTTCTTTTAACATGATCTGGGGAAGATACATGTCTATATTAATCGGAAAGATTACAGCAAGGTAATTCGTATTTTGGTATTAAAGATATGAACAAGGTAAGCGGCTGATTGATTGGATTTAAAGGATTAGTTAATTTGGAGGTGAAACGAAAGTTTACATCAGGTGAACAGACAATCTTGGCGAAAATGAGGCAAAATCTGATTTTTAGACCATCCCTGGCGGGAGAGAAGTAGATTACGTCACGCTTGTCAAAGAGAAAGCTAAATTTCAATTTTTCTCAGTGCGAGCCTGACCTGTGCAAGTATAGCAGGATACTTCTCCTCAATTACCCCGGAGAATTCAAAACTAAGCTTTTTATTTTCTACAATTTCAATTGCTACTATATGGATATCGTCCGGCATAGAAATACCCATTTCTGATCCAAGGCGAAGCGCTTCATGGAAATATACATCATGCTGGCTGGAAAGATGAAAAGTCTCCTCAAAATTGTCAGGCGTAAATTTATGAATTACCCCGGGTTTTCTCTTTGAAGTAAGCTGCGTATCGATCAATACAGCAGTATTAAAGCCGTCCAGCAGATTAAGCAATTCAAGGCCACCGACAGGACTCGTCATCAATATGAACTTATCCGGATCTAAAATAGCCTTTAAATCATTGATGAGCCTGATTGGCAGGCCATCATCCGAGAGGGCATCGCTGCCAAAACCAATGATGAGGCATTTACCTCGAGACACTTCTGGTAATATTGCCTTGTGAGTCCCTGAAATTGACCGTCAGCGGCATTTGACCGGGTAAGTGATGGGTGGCACATGAGAAGCAGGGATCGTAAGCCCTGAAAGCCATTTCAATCCTGTTCAGGATGCCGTCAGTTACATCGACACCTTTTTTAATCAGCTCCTGGGCGGCCTTTTTGATTGACATACTGATCGCCGCATGATTATTTGTTGTCCCTACAATGAGGTTTGCCTTCGTCACAATACCACGCTCATCGGTCCAGTAATGATGGGTGAGCGTTCCCCGCTGGGCTTCTACGATTCCGATACCTTCGGTGGGCACTTTTTCGATTCTGGCCCTCAGGTCCTGGCTTGTGATTTCAGGATCTGAAGCCAGTTCCAGGCAGTGTTCTGCAGCATAGATCAACTCAACAAGCCTGGCCCAGTGCATTGCCAGGGTGGCATTAACGGGTTTACCGCCCAGTGTGGCATACATCCGTTCATATTCTTCCTGCGCAATCGGGGTTGCCATGCCATCGGCTGCATTGAGCCTTGAGAGCGGTGTAGCATGATATACGCCGGAGTCCTGCCCTTCGACAAACCCTTTCCATCCTATTTTCTTTAGATAGGGGAATTTAAGATAGGTCCACGGTTCAACCCTTTCGGCGATAAAATCTCTGTATTCAACGGGTGAGTACTTGTACAGTTCCTTTCCTTCCGTATCAACCACCCTGACCTTACCATCGTAAAAATTCACCCTGTTCTTGTCGTCCACCAAACCCATAGAATGGATTTTCAATGAGTAAGGGCCATTCAGGATCAGGTCGACATATTGCGGGTTTGCCAGGACCACATCATTGAAAATCTTCATCGAAAACCTTGAAAATTCAATAAATCCCTTTGCCTTTTCGACGATATCCTTTCTTTCTTCTTCCTTAAGCCCTTTCCTGACACCACCGGGTACATTCAGCACTATGTGTGTCTGGTGTCCGCCCAACAAAGCCTGGATTTCCTGTGCCCTTCTGCGTTGTTTTATGACTTCCAGACCGATCTCTTTCCCGACCTTTCCGATGACACCAAGAATATTTCTTTCTGATTTTGGGGCATCGGGGCCAACCACAAAGTCGGGAGCACCCAGCGCATAGAAATGTGCAATATGACTATGCACGAAATGGGCCATGTAAAAGAGCTCCCTGATCTTTTTTGCAGCTGGGGTCGGCTCTACACCGAAGACCATATCGGCAGCCTTGCCGGCGGCCATATGGTGGCATCCGGGGCATACGCCACAGATTTTGGTCACTATCTGTGATATCTCTTCAATGGGCCTTCCTTCACAGAATTTTTCAAATCCCCTGAGTTCCGGGACCTGGAAGTAGACATTTTCTACGTCTCCGTCGTCGTTGCAAAATATTTCGATCTTCCCATGACCTTCAAGGCGGGTGATGGGATCAATAGTGATTTGTTTCATGATAGTTTTCTCCTGAGTTTTGATCCTGGTAAACTAAAACGGTAAAAAGTACCTGCGGGATCCATGATGGAATCGATAGCTTGTCCTATTTCATCGGGTTCTTTCCCTTCGAGCATCGATGCGATAACCGACATATTCTTGGCCCCTGCATCCGGGATGTCATCCAGTGGCCCGTAACAGCCGCGGCAGGGCGCATTCCCTTCCACACAGCGGACTCCGCATCCTCCGCGGGTAGCAGGGCCCATACAGAGTATCCCTTGTTCGTTGAGGCAGGTCTCGCCATCGTCTTCAACTTCCCAAGGCCTGAAGAAACGTGTAATCCCTTTTTTGTCCGATTTCTTTCTTTTGCAATCATCGCATTGCACCCGCGGAAATGCGCCGATCACGGAGCCTTTAGGCGGCAGTTCGGCACCATTGACAACTGCCAGGAAAACCTCAAGCAGTCTTTCAGACTGTGGCGGGCATCCGGGAATGAAATAATCCACATCGACGGTTTGAGCGAGGGTCATTACATCATTGTAGAAATGGGGAATATGAATATGGCCTTCTTTAACGTCCAATTCTTCAACAGGCCTTACCTTACCGGGATTTTCGGTGGATTCGCTGTCTTCATAAACCCTTTTAAAGATATCTTCCTTATTGGAAAAATTAGCGAGACCCGGTATTCCGCCCATGTGAGCACACGCGCCATAACCGATGAGAATCTTTGATTTTTGCCTGAGAACATGGGCCATATGTTCGTTTTCACTATTACGGACCGCACCATTGAAAAGGGTGATATCAATGGTTTGATCCGGCATTGCTTGGACATCTGCATATTTGATGTCAAGCGCGATTGGCCAGAAGACCAGGTCCGCATTTTCTACGATATCAAACAGGTGCTCATGTACATCGAGCACAGAAACGCAGCAACCGCCGCACGCGGCTCCCCAATAGACAGCCAGCTTGAGTTTTGGTTTTTCAACAGCCATGATGGGTATCCATTATTTATTAATCGTTTCGACAGTTTCTTTAATTTTCGACGGTCCAAGCTGCCTGAGGGTTTCCGTCATTTCATTAACCACCTCCTGGAGGCGCTTGCCTTCCGAGGCGCTGATCCATTCGAGCCGCAGGCGGTCTTTTTCAAGCCCGATCTGTTCCACATACTTTTGCAGTAAATGGTAGCGGCGCAGGCATTTGTAATTGCCTTCAGAATAATGGCAATCGCCGGGGTGGCAACCACCGATGAGCACACCGTCGGCGCCTTTTGTGAAGGCATCGAGGATAAAAGCGGGCTCGATCCTGCCGGAGCACATCACGCGGATTACGCGCGTCGAAGGGGCATATCTCAGGCGGGAAACTCCTGCAAGGTCTGAGGCAGTGTAAGTGCACCAGTTGCAAAAAAATGCCACAATACGTGGTGACCAATCGGAATTATCTTTACTATATGATTCCATAAATTTCAATTTTCTGATTTAATCTTCTGACTTCTGTCTTCTGTCTTCTGTCTTCTTTAATAATTATTCCACCATTAAACCTTCGATTTCATTATAAATCTCTTCATCTTCAAAGAGATTCTGGGATATGGCACCCGAGCCGCAGGCCCCCACACAGGTACCGCAACCTTTACAAAGTGCTTCATTGATATACGACTTGCCTTTTTCCTGATCGTATGTAATTGCCTTATAGGGGCACATGTTGATGCAGACCTGGCAGCCGCAGCACAATTCTTCTTCAATGTAGGCAGTATTGGGTTCCAGTTCAACGAAACCGGCATCGATAAGCGCCAGGGCTTCTGCTGCTGCCGCCCCGGCCTGGGCCACGCAGTCGGGGATATCTTTTGGCCCCTGGCATGCACCGGCAATGAAAATACCATCGGTAAATGTACTGACCGGAGCCAGCTTGGGGTGACGCTCCAGGAAGAAACCTTCATTGGAGCATGATATGTTGAACGTTCTGCTGATGTCCTGCGCGTCACTCCCGGGTTCCATGCCAAGCGACAAGACTACCATATCGACCGGGATTCTGCGGACAGTGCCGATAAGGGTATCTTCCACCCGAAGGATCAGTTTGTTTTTTTCAGCTTCTGTAACAGCCCAATCTGTAACTTCTGCAACCCGGCCGCGAATGAAATGTACACCTTCGTTCAGCAGCTTGTCATAAAACTCTTCATAGCCCTTCCCGGGTGTCCGCATATCAATATAGAAGTTGTAAATCTCAGCACCGGAATGTTCTTTCAGCAAGTGCGCCAGTTTCAGCGAATACATGCAGCATACCTTGGAACACCATTTATTGGTTTTTTCGTCCCTCGAACCCACACAATGGATGATCCCTATGCTTTTCGGCTCCGAACCATCCCTGAGCCGGACATGGCCTTCTGTCGGCCCTGAAGCATTTACCAGCCGTTCGATCTCAAGAGAAGTGTAAACATTGGGATATTTCACATAGCCGTAATATGGGGATTTTAAAGGATTAAAGGGCTTAAAGCCGGTGGTAAGGATAATAGTCCCCACTTCAATCTCAATGATTTCAGGCTTCATTTCGAAATCGAATGCCTTCCGGTCGCAAGCTTCTGCACATGGTTGCTTGCATTTGCCCGTCCTGAAGTGTATGCAGGATTCTTCATCAATAAGTGCAACCAGCGGGGTAGCCTGCGGGAACGGAATATAAACCGGCTTTCGGTTGCTTAAGCCGAAATTGAATTCATCAGGGAACTTAGCGGTTTTAAATATACATGCCTCAACGCAAGCCATGCAGCCTACGCAAAGATCCTCAATGACATAGCGAGGCTTCCGGGTAACCTTCACCTTGTAGCTACCCACAAACCCTTCGACATTTGATACTTCTGAATAGGACCAGAGAGTAATATTCGGATGTTTTTTAACGGAAGACATTTTAGGAGTGAGGATGCAGGCTGCACAGTCGAGGGTGGGAAAAGTCTTATCGAACTTAGCCATGAAGCCGCCAATGGTAGGATCTTTTTCCACCAGGTAAACTTTCTTTCCGGCGTTGGCCATATTTAAAGCGGCAGTGATTCCTGCAATACCGCCGCCGACGATCATTACCGCCGGGTTTACCGGGACCTTCTTTTTCTCGAGCGCTTTATGGAAAGCAACGCGCTGGATGGCGGCTCGCACCAGGTCTTTTACTTTAAGAGTAGCCATCTCTTTGTCCTCATGTACCCAGGATGCATTTTCCCGGATGTTTACCATTTGCATAAAGAACTGGTTCAAACCAGCTTTCTCCGTGGCCGAGCGGAATGTGGCTTCGTGGAGCAGGGGAGAGCAGGATGCTACCACGATCCGGTTCAGGTTAAATTCCTGAATGTCTTTCTGGATTATTTCCTGTCCCGGATCTGAGCACATATATTTATAATCTTTTGAAACGACCACATGTGGCAGTTTGGCTGCATACGCTGTAATTAATGCCACATCAATTATGCTGGCAATATTGTGCCCGCAGTGGCAGATATAAAAGCCTACGCGGATTTCGTGATTAGTTGTCATAAAGATCCTCCCGGTTTTTAGGCTAAAATCAACTCTGGTGATAACATCTTGTGCAATCCCAGTTCCTTTTTTGGAATTCCAAATGCAAGGCCCATGAGCTGGGTGAAATACATGACCGGCATTTTTATATCTTCATGGAATTTCCTCGTGATCTTTCCCTGGAAACATTCCAGGTTGAACTGGCAGAGCGGACAGGCTGTCAGCATGACATTTGCTCCCCGTAATTTTGCTTCTTTCAGCAGTTCGAAGTTCATGCTCAGGCCAATGTGGGTTAGCGTGCTGGTCATACTGCCACTGCAACAGCGGGTCTTGATGGGCCAGTCGACAGGTTCTGCACCTAATGCTCTTGCTATTATATCCATTGTTTGCGGGTCATGGGCATTATCGAACGATGCAAAAGGCCGGATAAGCTGGCAACCATAATAACAAGCGGCTTTAACGCTGCTTAACGGAGTCTTGACCGCTTTTCTGATGGCATCCATTCCAACGTCATTCACAAGAACATCCAGCGGATGACGTACCTTGACCTTTATCTCGCAATGCAGTCCCACAGCTGAAAGCTGATGGCAGACTTTTTCCATTAAATCCGGATCGGTAGCCAGGTAATTTTGTGTTTTCAGCAATCCCATGTAGCAGGCGGCACAGGGAGCGATCAGTTCACCTCCCCCCTGCATTTCTGCCAGGGCTAAATTACGGGCTGTAATGGCGATAGCGTGATGTTCATTTATAGACATATAATTGGTCGCGCCACAGCAATTCCAGTCTTCCAGTTCCTGCACTTCTACGCCGAGTGTTTTGAAAACAGCCAGCAGCGAATCTTCATAAAGCTTCCCGGATGATTTAAGCGAGCAGCCGGGGTAATACAAGTATTTCATAGCAAAATCCCTCTTTTAGTTTGGCTTATCCTGTAACATCGCCTGAAGATTCTTTTTATTCTTCATGCCTTTTTCAAATAGTGAAAGACGGCCTTTGAAGAACAACTTCATCCCAAGTGAAGAATAACCAAGCATTTTAAAAATGTTATACCTTAAATAATAATTGATCAGCAGCGATGCTTCGCTGATCCTTCCGTGTCTTTTCACCTCATTGAAGAATGTCTTAGCCAGGATAGGAACCGGGAAATTCTTGGGATAGATCTTGTTTTCGATAGCCTCCCTTTTCAAGGCATACATCACATCTGTGATCTTAATCCCTTTCGGGCATTCGACTGTGCATTGATAGCATGATGCACAAAGCCAGATCGTACGGTTTGAAAGAACCTCATCCCGGAATCCGGCCCTCACCATGGCGATGATCTTGCGAGGTGTGAAATCCATGTAAATGCTCAAAGGGCAGGCGGCGCTGCAGTTCCCGCATTGAATGCAGCCAAACAGCTTTTCGCCATGGGCCATTCCGGCAATCTTCTTTCCGAAATCCTGGTCAAGGTTTTCTTCAAGCTTGATCTCCATGCCCTGGAGCAGAAATTTATTCGTAAGTTGTTCCATATAGATGGGTTGTATTAAGACAAAATTAAATGTCGCGCAAACCGGCAGCAGCCGCATTGCATTAACGAAGAGTATGAAAAGCAATAATCAGAAGACAACATCTTACGCACGGTTTGGTTATCTGGAGTAAGCTCAAAGTTAGTTGCGGATTAACTTTGCGTCAAAATTATCAATTGTTATCTAATTAACAAAGAAAATTCATAATAATCTTTTTAACATATGACATGAAAATCTATTCATATTTAAATGTATTATTTCATCAAAAAAATTCCCCCAACCTGTAACATTCTTTTTTTTTCTCCGACATTAGATTAAAATTTCACCTTTTTGGAACCAGCGGTAAAAAATATTCATGAGGATCTGATCCGGGGATGCCAGGTGAATGACAGGAAAGCGCAGTTTCAGGTCTATAAATTATATTATAAAGCCATGTTCAATACAGCTATCAGGATCGTGAACGACTCAGCCCAGGCCGAGGATATCATGCAGGAAGCGTTCCTGGAGGCTTTCAGGCAGATCGATACTTACCGCGGCGAATCAAGTTTCGGATCATGGCTGAAAAAGATCGTCATCAATAAATCTATTGATGAGATCCGGAAAGCGAAAGATGTCATCTCTATTGACGAAATCGATGTCGAGGTGGCAGACCAGAATGACGATGAAAACTATATCCAGGTGCTCTCAACCCGGGTGGAAGAAATCAGGAAAGCCATTCATGCCCTTCCGGATAGCTATCGGATCATATTGTCGCTTTATTTACTGGAAGGATACGATCATGAAGAAATTGCCAAGATCCTCGATATATCCTATAACCTGTCCAGGACCAGGTACTCCCGGGCTAGAAAGAAGTTACTGGAATTTATCGGCGCAGGTGAAAGCAATGTTTCAAATTCGAAATTGAATTAAAGTATACTATCATGTCAATGTTGGAAGAAAAAATCAGGAAAAACAGGGATCTTTTCGAAGGGGCAGAACCATCGGAAGGACACTTTAACAGGTTCCAGTCCAGGCTGGATTCCCTGCATGAAGTTGGCCCCCGCCAAAAGACCTGGCACTCAACAAGGCTCTTCAGGGTTGCCGCTGTGATCGTGATTTTGCTCGGCCTGTCCGTTACATATTATCTGATTGACCCATCAGTGAACTCCAATCTCGTATCAGCCAGCATATTACCCCAGGAAATCCAGGAAGCCCGGATGTACTATGATAAACTGGCCGAAGAAAAACTTCAGAAGATCAATGACTGCGCAGCATCAACATCAGAAGCATCATATATTCAGAAAGTCGTTGATAATGAGATCTCAATCCTGGATTCCAATTCGGTAAAACTCGAGAGTGAATTGCAGAATGACAACAAAAATGAGCGGTTGATCAATGCACTGATCAGGAATTATAAAACCAAGTCCGACCTTCTGGACGATATTTTAACCAGGTTATGCCATATTTAATACTTATAAAACCATGAAAACCAAACAAAAATTTACAGAGGATTCCCTGCGGCTATCACGAATCGTAATGATTACAATCTTTCTTCTTCCCTGGATGACAATAACAGCGCAGGATTTCACTAAGACTTACTACCAGGAGAAATATGATGTTGACAAAGGAGCAAGCCTGGTGATCCGGAATAAATTCGGAGAGATTCACTGCCAGTCATGGGATGAAAGCAGTGTTGACATCACTGTCACAGTTAAGGTGGATGCTTCCACCCAGGAAAAGGCCAACAAGGTTTTTGATAAGATCGGGGTGCAATTAAGCGGAACCCGCACAAAAGTTGAGGGGATAACTACTGTTGGAAGCATCAGCAATGCCAATTACTCTATAGATTATGATATCAGGATGCCTCGCTGGATAGATATTGACATTGATAACAAATTCGGAGACATTTATCTTGATGAATCAAATGGTTTAGTCAAGATAAACCTTGAATACGGAGCCATGGAAGCAAATGCATTTAACGGGCCGAAAACTCAATTGACAATCAAGTTCAGCAATGCCGAAGCAGGATTCATGAAAGATGGTACCTTGAATATCGAATACGGCGAGTGGAAATCATCAGGTGCGGAGAATTTGCAACTCTATTCCCGTTTTTCCGAAATTTCCATCGAAAAACTGGCTAAGCTAAATGTTGATTCTCAATACGATGAGATCAATATCGGGAGTTCCGGGCCGGTCATTTCGATCAGCCGCTTTTCAGAACTTGAATTCGAAAAAATAAACGGAGATTTTGATTTCGACGCTGAATATGGCGATATCACCATACACTATATCTCACCGGCCTTCAAACTGGGCAAAGTCAGGAATACCTTTGCCGGGGCAAGTCTTACCTTCGATCCCAAAGCAAGTATGAATATCAGTGCGGAAATGGATTTCGGAGAGCTTTCCTACCCTGATTCCCATACTTCGTTAAGCCAGGAAACCATTGGCTATACTAAAAATATTTATAAAGGTAAGATTGGTTCTGCAGCAAGTCCCACTTCCCAGCTTACTATAACTACTAAGAATGCAGATGTCGATATTGATTTTGAAGAATAACGCAAATTAATTAAAAACCAAATGCCATGGACACAAAAAAATTATTCGTTCCGTTTTCACTCTTTATCCTTCTTGGGTTGTTCACGACCGTTTCTTTCGGCTGCTGGAATATTCCTGAAAACAGGAGCACCGGTGATTTTGTAAAAGAGGAGAGGGCCGTAAGCGGCTTCACCTCACTTGACATAGGTGGTGCTTTTCAAGTTTATCTTTCCCAGGGCGACCAGGAAAAACTGGTTATTGAAGCCGATAAAGATGAGATGAGAGAAATCGTCACCGAGGTAGTGGGAAATAAACTAATGATTTCCACTAAAGCAGGCTGGCCAGACAGGCTCCACGAAATGTCGGTTTACCTGACTTTTAAAAGCCTTGATTATATTGATTTCAGCGGTGCGGTGGAGGTTGAAGGCGAGAACGCGCTATCTTTCAATAACCTGGAAATGGATGTCAGCGGGGCAGCTGAAATCGACATGGAATTGAAAGCTGAAAATTTTGATGCGGAATTCAGCGGGGCTTCTGAAATAGAATTCAGGGGGACTTGTAAGACCGGTTATATCGAGATCTCGGGTGCATCGGAATTTGATGCGGAAGGTCTTGAATTCCAGGATCTCACTATCGAACTCAGCGGGGCCTCTGATGCCAAAATATGTGCCACCGGCAAACTGAACATCGACGCTTCCGGCGCATCTTCCATCAGGTACAAAGGGAATCCCCCGAATATTTCGGTCGACGAGTCAGGAGCTTCCAGCGTGAAACCGTTTTGAAAAAAGTTGACAGTTGACAGTTGACAGTAGGCAATAAAAAATCTGTCAACTGTCAACCGTCAACTGCCTACTTGATAAGTTCAAGAAACTCCTCTTCCGAAATCACCCTCACGCCCAACGCCCGGGCCTTTTGCAATTTGACAGGTCCCATGTCTTCACCAGCCAGCAGGAAGTCGGTTTTACCTGAGATCGACCCGGTGTTTTTTCCGCCATATTTCTCAATCATCTCCTTAAGCTGGTCCCTGGAGAATTTCTGGAAAACCCCGCTGATTACGAAGGTCTTGCCGCCCAGTTTGTCTTCTGTCACAATGGGTCCGGATTTTTCAAGCTGAAAAGAAATTCCCTTTTCACGAAGCCGCTCAATAACTTTCCGATTGAATGGATTTGCAAAGAATAATACTATTGATCCGGCAATTTTTTCACCAATCTCTTCAACTTTTTTTAGTTCATCAAAACTGGCTTGTATGATCAGGTCGATGCTGCCAAAATGATAGGCTAATTTCTTTGCGACGGTTTCACCTACGAACCTTATGCCCAATGCGTAAAGGACGCGGTCGAAAGGGGTGCTTATTGATTGTTCAATGCCCTGAAGGATATTACTGACAGTTTTTTCCCGGAAACCGATCTTTCTTTCTTTCTGTCCTTCTTCGGCTTCGTAAATCTTTTCAAGGCCCAGCAACTGCTCATATTTCAGATCGTACAGATCGGCTACATTGCCGATCAAACCTTTATCAAAGAGCAGTTCAACCTTGCCTTCTCCCAGGCTGTCGATGTTCATGGCCCTCCGGCTGATAAAATGCTCCAGTTTTCCTTTGATTTGCGGCGGACAGCCGTATTCATTCGGGCAATAATAAGCAGCTTCATTTTCCTGTCGCACCAACAAGCTGCCACACTCCGGACAATGCGTGATGAATTCAACTTCCCTTGCATCAGCGGACCGGTGATCGAGGTCTGGCCCTATGACCTTGGGAATAATTTCGCCACCTTTTTCGACAAAAACATGATCGCCGACATGCAGGCCGAGTTTCTGGATGATATCGGCATTGTGAAGTGTTGCCCTCTTTACCGTAGTGCCTGCAAGCTGGACGGGTTTCAGGTTAGCTACCGGTGTGACAGCCCCGGTCCGTCCAACCTGGTAATCAATGGATAGAAGGGGCGTAGATATTCTTTCAGCTTTAAATTTATATGCGATAACCCATCGCGGTGATTTAGCCGTATTACCCAACATTTCCTGGTGACGGAGGGAATTGACTTTAATCACTATCCCATCGATATCAAAGGGCAGTTCTTTCCTTCCGGCGTTCCATAGTTCGATAAAAGAAAAAATTTCTTCCAGGGAATGACATCTGGCGATATAAGGCGATATTTTCAGTCCCCACTCTTTAGCTTTCTGAAGACATTGGTAATGATTATCAGCCGGAAGATTTTCTCCCATCATATAATAAAGGAAACTGTCAAGGTTTCTTTTGGAGACTTCTGCCGGGTCCTGCATTTTAAGGCTGCCTGCGGCGGCATTCCTCGGGTTGGCAAACAATTGAAGCCCGTTCTTTTCCCTTTCCCTGTTCAGGTTCTCAAAACTGCTCCGGGGCATGAAAACTTCGCCACGGATTTCAATTTCATCGGGGAAATCTCCCCATAAATTCAGGGGAATGCTTTTAATCGTCTTTACATTTGTAGTGACATCATCTCCCTGTGTCCCGTCGCCACGGGTCAATGCCTGCACCAGTTTTCCATTCCGGTAAGTCAGGTTTATGGCGATGCCATCATATTTCAGTTCGCAAACATATTCCGGATCTTCACCGAGCAGTTTCCTGATCCTTCCGTCGAAATCCGTAATTTCTTCTTCTGAATAAGTATTGCCAAGCGAAAGCATCGGGTACTTATGCTTAACCTGGACAAATTCTTTCGTAAGATCTGCCCCGACACGCTGGGTAGGGGAGTCGGGTGTGATTAATTCAGGATATTCAGCTTCAAGCCTGGTTAATTCCTCCAGCAGAAGATCGAACTCATAATCAGATATCTGAGGAGACGACAAGACATAATACTGATAATTATGGCGATTTATTTCCTCCGTCAGCTCAGCAATCCTGCTTTTGGCTTCCTCCTTTGTCATTTCAAACAAATAGAAAGCTCTTAAAGGGTGAAGTAGATCTGGCCGAGATAAACCGGGTTAATTGATAACACGGGGATTTGTGCCAGGTTGAAAATCAGTTTTTCGCTCCAGGAACTGTTGTCGAAGTTAGGATTCTCAATATTGCTGTCGGTCATCATCATCAACAGGTCAGCGCTTTGAGAAACAGCAAAATCTAGAAGCTGGCCGGCAAAATTGGCATGCCTTTCCGCTTCAGTAATGGTATATTTCACACCATTCTTTTTAAATTCTTCCTCGATCTGGCCCGTTATGATATTCAGCTTGGTCATGTCGGCAACCTGCTTGCTGGTTTGCTTAAATACCAGGATTTCACTTTTAAATAGAAGAGATGAAACGATGGCATGAAATACCTGCTGCCGCGATTCTGTATATAAACCTATCGGGAAAACGATCTTTTTATATCCCTGGGGACCAATTTGCCTTTTTTGTACAACAATGACCGGCACGGGCGATTGGGTGATCACCTTCATGGCATAGCTGCCAACCAGGTGCTGTAACCCGCGCTTACCATGGGTGCCCAGTATCATGATATTTGCTTTTAATTCGCCGGCAACCTGGTGTATAACGTCAAAAATACTCCCTTCGCGGTAAAGGAATTCGACAGACACTTTTGATTTTGACTTTATGGATTTCACGATTTCCTTAAGCTTTTTCTCAACAGCAATACCTGCGATATCTTTTCCAAAATTTACTTTGGTTTTCTTGTTAATGACATGAAGGATAACAACTTTAAAATTAAGCAGTTCGCCTGCCCTGACCGCATGGTCAACCGCATTTTGTCCAACCGGGGTAAAATCAGTGGGTACCAGAATGATAGTGTTCCGATCCTGAGTATTCTGAGCCATATTAATAACGTATTTTTTTGTGAATTAATGAAAGAAAAATAACCAGGCCAAATGTGGCGCTGAGTATAATGCTTGATTAGCGCGGAACAATCTTTTTCCAGTTAAAATCTCTGGGATTGATGCACATCACCGGGATCTGGGAAGGATTGAAAATAATATCCTCATCATAACTGCCCAGTAAATAGGTTTTTAAACTCTTGTCAGGATTTGTCATGATCAGGATCATATCAGCATTTTCCGCAGTGGCATAATCCAGTACCTGCTTGGTAAAGTTACCTGATTTATCGGCGACTTTAATCTTAAAGTTAACGCCATTCATCTGGAAGTGATTGGTAATCATGGTAATGATATCATCCATTTCATCTCCTGGCAAATGTATAATCTCTATTGTCGAATTAAATTCTTTGGCGATCGAGGCTGCCCATTTAGTTTTGGCCCATGGACCGGTATTGGTGGTGATTGGCATGACAATTTTATCCAATCCGTGGCCAAATGGCCTTTTCTGCAAGACAATTGTAGGTATTTCAGAACTGGTAACTACTTTTAGTGCAAAGCTACCGGTGATTTTCTGGAGGCCAACTTTACCATGGGTTCCCAGGAATATAAGGCTCGCTTTTAATTCTTCAGCGACTTCAGCAATAGTATTAAAAATATCACCCTTACGTGCAATCGTTTCAACCTGGATTACATTTTCATTAACCAGGATTTTGGCTAGCTCACCAAGTCGTTCTTTAACCCACTCAGGCCCTTTACCTTCCTTCTTTAACTCACCCAGGGTATTCTTATCAATCACATGCAAAAGCACGATCTTATAATTAAAATCTTTAGCCAATGAAGCTGCCCTGTGGGCTGCATTGGTGCATACTTCCGAAAAATCTGTCGGAACCAGAAAGACGGGATTTTTTACAGTTTCCATGAACAACGGGATTAGTTGATCTGATTTTTAAATTTACACAAATATAGAAATTAAAATTGATGTCAAAAGCGATGGCTCATTTTTCATGATTGCACATAAATTCTATCTGCTTAAGGTTTTCCATTTTAATGGATTGCCGGAGACTTAAGGCTGAAATGGTGAAATACCTGTGAGATGATAAAAAATCCTTCTGAATCAGGTACCATTCCTGCAAAGTAGTAGGATAAATATTTAAAATGTCCCATTCATATTTCAGGCGATGTGCAATCATAAAAAAATCGGATCTTCCCAAATAATCGAGGTCAGCATCACATAAAATTTTATCAAGGTGTTGGCTTGCGCATTGCGGAAGCTTGGTAGTCAGGATCATCCTGCATATGATTTCGGTATCCTCTTCATTATAATTGTAAACCGGCAGGGTTTGACGGCAAATTTCAATACTTGCCTCCTCATGGCCGCGATAGGTGACCAGCATGCCCGAATCATGAAAAATACAGGCTGTTTTTAAAAGCAGGATTTCTTTTGATGAGAGCTTTTCCATCTCAGCCAGCCTGATGGCCGACTCAAGTACATCAAGCGTATGATTGATAGAATGATACGTTAGTCTGGGATCCAGTTCTCTTTCCAGTTTAGTAAGCATAAACTTTTTGACAGCTTCGTAATTCATGATTTCAGGTTAGTTCAACTTTTTTAGAAAGATTTAATTAAATGTAAGAAAACTATGATATTACGATCAATACTTCAGATCAAAACTTTCCACTCCATCCCAAAACTCAGGCACACCTTTTTCTATATAATGACTGCAGCGCTCAAGATATATTTTAATCGTTTTATCCTTTGGGTTGACGGCCTCTATGGATTGCAGCAATTTCAAAGCACTTTTAAATTCCTTCTTTTTGTAAGCTTGCAGAGCTTTATTATAATCTTCTTTTGTACTTAATTTAAGATTTTTTATGTTTTCCGGCTCCCCATCCATGATCTCAAAAATGTAGATCGCTTCCTTTTTTCCTTTGACCTTGACGACATCAAGAAACCTGAACTGGTATTGACTGGGATCATTCAGCTTAATGAGGGTATCTTCTGTGATGATAATGGATCCGCCGTATACTTTGGTCAGTCCTTCGAGACGAGCAGCAAGATTAACGGCATCCGATATCACGGTACCATCCATTCTTCCTTCGCCGCCGATAATCCCCAACATAAGCAAACCGGTATGAATGCCAACGCCTGCATCAATCGTCGGCTTTCCGAACTGGCCGATGATTTCGTTATATTCCATCAGTTTGATCCTCATTTCTATAGAAGCATTAATGGCGTCTTCGCTGCGTTCCGGAAACAAAGCCATGATAGAATCCCCCATGAACTTGTCAATAAAACCATTGTTATGCCGGATAACAGGTTCCATATAACCCAGGTAATTATTGATAAAGTCAAAGTTTTCCTTAGGGGTCATGGTCTCAGACATAGCTGTGAAATCCCTTATATCGGAAAATAAAATTGTCATTTCTTTTTGGACCTGGTCACCTAACTGAATATCAGTGATGCTTTCCTTCCCGAGAAAATCCAGGAACTGGCGGGGAACGAAACGGGCGTTAGCCCTGTTGATATTATCCAGGCTCTGGAAATAGCTTTTCAATTTTCCCGACATTTCATTGTACCCTTCTGTCAAGGCACCTATCTCATCATTGGTCCTCACAATGCTGAAACTATCGAGTTCGCCCCGGCCGGTCCGCTGCATATTAGCAAGCAGCTCATTGACCGGGCGTACAATATCTTCCGTGGTCCACCTGACAAAAAGCACAATATATATTAGTGCGATAAAGATGCCCGTTCCGATACCTAATACCATTAACAGGCTGTTAACCGCATTGACATAGAAAAATTTATCAATCGTAGGCAGGTCTAATCCGAGGTTTAATGCCACGTATTTCCCAAGGAGGATCTTTTGATGTTCATCAGTGAATTTGTTTATTTCAAGTTCCCTGACTGATGACATGCTGAGAACGATGTAGAAAACAACGATAATCAATGGAAACAAGGTGGTCATGGCACTGGATATCCATAACCTGTTCCTTATTTTTTCCTGCCGTACCTTAAAGATCCTTTTCTTTAATTCTTCTTCCGAATAAATATGTTCCAGGTACCTAATATGTACACGGTGCTTCATCCAGAAGTAAACCAACATTAATGTCAAAATGCTGGCAACTAAAGTAATAAAGAAATATTGCAGATAAAATTGCCAGTTAAGGTCATCGACACCTTTTTTGAAAAGGATGATATAAAGCATATATAATAGGGTGATGCTATAAGGCAGCGTCAATATACCTGTATTAATCAACGGGGATTTAAGCACGAATTTCCTGCAATATTGCTGAATCCTGGCCTTTATGGGCATGCGTCTCCGCTTCTTTTTGAAATAAATCAAAAATGGAAGATTAAATCCAAGCCCGATGAGGAAACTTACCATCAACAGCCTGATGAGAAGTGCCATTGTACCGCCAATCTGACTGTTTTCCTGTGTTTTATCTCCAAGGGTCATTCCAAATTTCGGGGAGTCCGGAGTTGAAATTTTTATAGAAAAAGATGAGCTGTCAGTAGATGACTGCACATTTCGTATCTGATTGGAAACACTGTCTATCTCATTAAGTTGACTAAATCCTTCCGAAGCCTTGGAAATGGCGGACACCGCCTGATTATTTTTTGTGCGGCTCATATAATCCGGAACATATTTGACCGCAAGAATACCTGCAACCGGAAAGACAAGGAAAAAATACAGGATGGTGGAAACCAGGTAAACTCTCAGTCCATGGTAGTGGGGAACTTTGCCGTATTTGTTCTTCAATGTTGTCATGAATTGAATAAAAAAGGGAACTAAATTACATAAAAAAACTTCCTCTTGACTGAAAGGAAGTTGGTATAATTATTTGTAAATGAATTTTCAGGAAGTTGCGGAGATAATCTCCATGCCTCTTTTCAATGCTTTTTCATTATCCGGGATCATATAATGATACCTTTCCGGCAAGGATTTTTTTAACCCCTGGATCACATTTTCCAGCGTCACAACAGGTTTGACTTTCAGATAACCTCCCAGGACGATCATGTTGAATATTTTTGAAAGGCCCAGTTTTGCAGCTTCGTCAGCAGCTTCAACACGGAAGATTTTTATATCTTTTCTTTCAGGATGATGTGTGATTCCATTGCCATCATAAATAAGTGTTCCGCCGGGTTTTACCATGGACTCGAATTTGTCCATCGATTGCTGGTTAAGGATAATGGCCGTATCGAAACGGGTAAGAATGGGAGAGCTGATCCTTTCATCGCTGAGGATAACGGTAACATTGGCCGTTCCACCGCGCATCTCCGGCCCGTAAGATGGCATCCAGCTGACTTCCTGGTCCTGCATGATACCGGAATAAGCAAGAATTTTTCCCATGGAAAGGACGCCTTGTCCTCCAAATCCGGCTATGATAATTTCTTCTGTCATAACTTCATTTAGTTTCAAGTTTCTTGTTTCAGGTTTTTGACTGCCGACTGCTGACTGCCGACTGCTGACTTACCAATTCGCCGTCAACCTTCAGATCTCCCAACGGATAGTACGGGAACATATTATCCACCATCCACTGGTTCGACTGGGTTGGTGTCATTTTCCATCCTGAATTGCAATTGGAAACGATTTCGATGAATGAAAGTCCTGATTTCTTATTGAGCTGGTTCTCAAAAGCCATCTTGACGGCTTTTTTAGTTTTTCGCACATTACCAGGTGTATGGACAGCCTGGCGTGTCACGAAATAGGTCCCGGGTAGCTGGGCAACCAGCTCGGTCATTTTCAGCGGAAATCCCATCGTTTTAACATCACGCCCATAGGGTGATGTCGATGATTTCATCCCGGGAAGCGTAGTAGGCGCCATTTGACCGCCGGTCATTCCATAAATCCCGTTATTGATAAAGAAGATGATGATATTTTCCCCTCGGTTACAAGCATGGATTGTCTCAGCAGTCCCGATCGCTGCCAGGTCGCCGTCGCCCTGATAAGTAAAAACGATCTTTTCAGGCCAGGTGCGTTTGATACCTGTGGCAAGCGCGGGTGCCCGGCCATGTGCAGCCTGCTGCATATCAACATTCATGAACTCATAAGCCAGGACTGAGCAACCCACCGGTGCCACACCGATTGTATCCTGTTGCAAGCCCATTTCATCGATTACTTCCATGATGATGCGATGAGCCGTTCCATGGCCACAGCCGGGGCAATAACTCAAAACATTTTCGGTCATCAGGCTGGTCTTTTTATAGACCAGATTCTCATCGGAAACTATTTCCTTATATAATTTTTCATCCATGGTTCAGCCTCCTATGAATTTTTTTTCAAGTGCAGTTAATACTTCCTCTGGGGAATGGACTATGCCTCCCATGCGGCCAAAATGTCCGACAGGCACTTTTCCTGCCACAGCTAGCATGACATCTTCCACGAGTTGTCCGGCACTCATTTCAATCGCCAGCATAGCTTTTACCTGTTTAGCAAGGGAAACAATCTCATTTTTTGGAAAAGGAAACAGTGTAATAGGCCTGAGAAGCCCGGCTTTAATGCCTTTAGCCCTGGCCAGCTGCACTGATTTTTGCGCGATACGGGCACTGGATCCATAAGCTACGTAAAGATATTCCGCATCATCACACTGGAATTTCTCGAAGCGGACTTCTGTTTCTTCTATCTTACGGTATTTTTCCTGCAAATGGACATTATGTCTTTCCTGTACAGCAGGGTCAAGGTAAAGCGAAGTGATTATATTCCTTTCCCTTGAAGCGGGTTTTCCGGTTGTAGCCCAGGGGCATTCCCTGATCAGCTCTTCATTGGTCCTTCTGGGAATCGGATCGGCCAGTTGCACTTTCTCCATCATCTGGCCAATGACGCCATCGGAAAGGATCATCACAGGATTTCTATATTTGAAAGTAAGATCAAACGCCAGCCTGACAAAATCGAACATTTCCTGAACAGAAGATGGGGCAAGTACAATCAGCCGGTAATCCCCATGGCCACCACCTTTTGTGGCCTGGAAATAATCGGCCTGGGAAGGTTGGATCGTTCCAAGCCCAGGTCCGCCACGGACCACGTTGAGGATAACCCCGGGCAGTTCGGCCCCCGCCATATAGGAAATTCCTTCCATTTTCAAACTGATGCCCGGACTGGAGGATGATGTCACCGCTTTCTTACCGGTTGCGCCGGCACCATAAACCATGTTAATTGCTGCAACTTCGCTTTCTGCCTGTAACACCACCATTCCAGTCCGCTCATGCGGCTTCTCAGCCATGAGGTATTCGAGCACTTCAGATTGTGGCGTAATGGGATAACCGAAGTAGGCATCCACACCAGCACGGATTGCAGCTTCTGCAAAGGCCTCATTGCCTTTCATTAATCTTAATTCACCCATAATGATGATAAATTTTTATTGTGGGATCAGACTTCGACTTTTTTCCGATAAACCGTGATAACCCCATCGGGGCAAACTACAGCGCAATTAGTGCAACCGGTGCATTCATCCGGGTTCGCTGCAAAAGCATACCGGTAACCTTTATGGTTAACATCACGGGCTATCGCGATAACTTCTGTCGGGCATGCCCCCACGCATACTTCGCAACCTTTACAGCGCTCAATATCGACTATTATAACTCCTCTGACTTTAGCCATTAAGTTAAAAAATTTATGTCCTGTGCACTTAAAATAAGCGCTACGAAATTATTAATAAAAGATGAATTAAGCTGAAAGAATGGATTTGAATTGTTATTTAATTAACAATTTATATTTGATTTAAATAGCGGGGAAGAAAGATCAGGACAATAATTTACCGGTGATCTTCCCTGAATTTTTTCAAACGGGATTCAAGGTTGGGGAATTGCTCCCGCTTAACCAGTGAAACACAGGCCCTTATACCTTCAATCCGCTCGCTTCCACAGATTGACAGGGAAATGGCACTAATTCCATAGGAAAGCAATTCGCGAAGCAATTCTCCCCCGGTATAGCCAGGATATGAGAAAGTGAAATAAAATCCATCGGCAATAAGTTTATCTTCATCTTTATCATAGACGATCTTAAACCCGTTATCGAGGAAAAGTTTTTTCATGATTTTAGCTTTTTCGCCATATTCTTTCACCTCCTCTATGAAGTTGAATTCTCCGGAATTAGCAGCTTTAAGGATGGCGGTCAGGGCAAACTGCGGGGTATGTGCCGTGCCTGAACTCAGGGCATAGAGGGTTCCGAATACCATGGCGTGCCCGACCCTGGAAGACTTATAAAACCTTAACAGATCCGGTGCTTCAGTTTCAAAGATTTTATCGGAGATCACCATCATACCGATCCTTTGTCCGGCATAACTGAAAACCTTGGAGCTGGAAATCAGAAGGACATAATTTTCAGTATAATGGGATACCGAAGGTTGGTAGGGTGGGACACCCGGATGGGAATAATCTTTGCGGAAATCCATGCCGAAATAAGCAAGATCTTCGATTACGATCACATTATATTTGTCTGCCATTTCCGCGATAATCCTGAGTTCTCTTTCCGTAAAGCAAATCCAGGATGGGTTGTTTGGATTAGAATATAAGATGGTAGATATTTTCCCGCATTGCAGGAATGATTCCAGTTTGTCCCGGAGTTTTTCACCCCTGTAATCATATACATCGAACGCGACTGTTTCAAATCCAAGGATAAGCAGTTGCTGCATGTGGACCGGGAAACCGGGATTGAGGAGCAAGGTTTGCCCCCTGTCCTTGTACATCCGGTTCAGGGTCATAAAGGAAGCAAAACTGCCCTGCATAGAGCCGACCGTGGGAATGCATCCTTCAGTTTTGACATCGATATTCAGGAAAAGCTTGACAAATTTCGAAATCTCTTCTTTAAGTTCAGCCCTGCCATAAATATCCGGGTAAATAGCAGGAATTCCCATATCAAGCGCTTTTTTTTCGGCTTCAATGCCTATTTGGACCGGCGCCAGACCCGGGATGCCCATTTCCATGCGAATGAAGCGCTGACCTGACTCTTTTTCAATCATATCAACCAGCCTTTTTATCTCACGGATAGAAGCGATTCCTAAATCACCGATCTGGGTTTCATTAATTTTTTTTTCGATAATTTCAAAATCAATTGGGGTGCTTTTCATAGGTATTCCCGGATGTAGTAATTGATAAAATCAGAATCTGTCAAAAATATAAATTTATATCCGAAAAACAATATCTTTTGCAATTATTCGCGGCCGATCCGGATTCTCACATCCACGGCCACAATTTTATCATTGATCGCAATGAGAGGATTCAGGTCCATCTCCATGATTTGAGGGATAGACTGCACTAATTCCGAAATGTGAACAAGTATTTCCCCAAACAAATCTATGTTAATACCCTGTTGTCCGCGCATACCTTTTAGCAAAGGATAAATTTTAAGCCGTTTGATCATATCCATGCTTTCTTTCCGTGAAAGTGGGGCAAGGCCAGCACTGAAATCTTTCAGTACCTCAATAAAAATTCCGCCCATTCCGCACAGGATCAGGTGTCCGAATTTCTTTTCATATTTAACCCCGGCAAATATTTCTCGACCATAGACCATCGGTTGAATCAGAATCTCTTTAGAGCCCGGTTTCTTCATAAGAGAATCATAAGTTGCCAAGGCATTTTCTAAATCCTTTACATTTAATATGACTCCTTCCATATCTGATTTATGAACCGGGCCGACAACTTTCATTACCATCGGGAAACCTATAGAATGAGAAGCTTCAATGATTCCGGGTATTGAACAGACAACCTTTTCCGGCACCCTGGGTATATGGATTGCATCCATTATTTCAGAAACCATTTCAGGATGTAAATAACCGGGTTTGTGTTCGTTAATTTTCCTGATGATGACTTTTGAAATAGCGGTTGGCTTTTTTTGCTCCATTTCCGCAGGCTTATCTATAAAATATGCTAAACCGAGGGCATGAGCAAACAATACTTCATCCGGAAAGTTAATCCTGCCTTTTTGAAGAAAGGATTTTACTTCTTCGTTAGCGGTCAGTGTTGAAGGAAGTATCGGGAATATGGGTTTGATCGATGTTTTCATCTTTTCATCAAGGACCTCATAAACATCAAAAATCGGACTGAGACCGGGTGTGCCGAATATCACCGCCATTCCGTCAATTTCATCAAAATGCCGATCGGTATAATCGATGATCTTTCCCAATTGCTCTGCCGTTCCGGTTGCAAGGAAATCAATCGGGTTGTTTACAGAGGCACCCGGAAACAATTCCTTTAACAGTTCCTGTGATTTTGGGTTTTTAATATGTGGAACATGGAACCCTTCCCTGGAAAGGGCATCGGTGAGCATAACTGCAGGTCCGCCTGCATGGGTGATAATACCGATATTTACACCTTTCAACTCTTTGTGAAGAAAGACCGATGCGACATTGATCAGCTCCGAACGCCCGCTGCACCTGACAATACCGGCTTTCCGGAATAGAGATTTGACAGCCAGATCGGAATTGGCCAGGGCGCCGGTATGGGATGAGGCCGCCCTGCTGCCGGCTTCCGATGATCCCGCTTTGATTGCTGCGATCTTACAGCCCTTCCGAATCAATGAGGAAGCATGCTTTAATAGAAGTTTAGGTTTGTTAATGGTTTCCATGTAAAGTAGCTTGACTTTCGGACTGATTATGGGATCGAAAGATTCATCCATGTATTGAAGGATATCTTCAACACCCATCTGGGCACTGTTGCCGACAGAAAAAACCCGGGCAAAGCTTAAACCCTTCGGGATGCCGTTCTCCATGATAAAGCAAGCCGTTGCTCCGGAACCTGAAATGAAATCGCAACCGGATAATGTGAGCTTCGGGATCGGAAGAGTGAATACCCCATGGTAGGCTGGGGTCAATACCCCGATACAGTTTGGCCCGATAAGAGCACCACCAACTTCATTGATAATTTCTACCGTTTTTCTCTCGATCTCTCTGCCTTCCTTACTTTCTTCACTAAATCCTGCGGAAATAATAATAAATGCCCTGGTCTTCTTTTCTTTTGTCAGCAAAGCCACCGTTTCGGGCACATATTTGGCTGCTATGACAATAATAGCCAGCTCGACAGGTGGTAACAAACGAAGTTTCCGGAAGGAAGTAAGCCCTTGAACCTTATCTTCTTTGGGATTCAAGACCATTAAACTACCCTGAAAACCCCCGTCAATAATATTTTTAAGGATCTTCCCGCCTGGTTTTTGAAGATCATTCGATCCACCAATTATTACTATACTTTCAGGATCTGTTAACTCTCTGTTGATCATCTTATAGGGCTTTTAATGTCTGTATTACCACCGATCTGCTAAAATATAAAAATGATTGCCCAAAATGTTACTATTCTCATAGAATTTTTCTAATTGCGGTTGATTTTATTATTTTCTGAGAATTTGAGTGTGTTTTATTACAAATAATAGACTTTGGCAAGGTTTTGGGTAATTTATGCCAGCTATAGTAAAAAAATAAATTATGTTAAAAAAGTATAAAAAATCAGGAAAAACGGATCGTTTTTAAAATATTAATACCTTTGTCTTCCTGATTAAACATTAAAAAAATGAAAAAGATTACATTATTTGTTGCCTTGTTATTGGTTTCGGCGATTGGAGTTTTTGCCCAGGCTACAGAACCTGTTAAAATTGAAGATAACCCTAATGCACCAGAAATAAGCTTTGATAAAATGGTTCATGATTATGGAACTGTCGCTTTTGGCGGAGATGGCGTCTGCACTTTCAAATTTACCAATATTGGTAAAGAACCCCTGATACTTCAGCAACCCCAGTCATCTTGCGGTTGTACCGTTCCTACATGGCCAAAAGAACCTGTATTGCCGGGTGCATCTGACGAAATCAAGGTGACCTACAACACAAAGAAAACAGGGCCGATCAACAAAACAGTTACGGTAAGATCAAATGCCAAGAATAATACCGTTGTTCTGAGGATCACCGGGACAGTTCAACCGAACCCGGCCCAGCAATTACCTGAAAAGATTACAGGAGAGGGTACACCTGTAAATAAATAAACAGGTTAAAATTTTTTAAGGGGTTGTCCGATAAGCATAAAAAATTCTTATTAGACAACCTTTTATTATTTGCTTAAAGATTATTTTCCATGCCAAAAATTTCTAAAAAGGGGATGATGATGCCTGAATCCCCGATTCGTAAATTGGTCCCTTTTGCGGAGATCGCAAAAAAAGCGGGCCGAAAAGTTTATCATCTTAACATCGGGCAACCTGACATCGAAACACCTGAAATAGCACTTAACGCAATCAGGAATTTCAGCCAGAAAGTAGTTGAATATAGCCATTCTGCCGGTATCTATTCCTACCGCAAACGGTTAACCGAGTATTATAAAAAATATAATATTGACATCACTCCTGAAGATATTGTCGTTGGCGCCGGCGCTTCCGAAGCTTTATTATTTGCGATAAATACCTGTCTTGACCCGGGAGATGAACTGATCATTCCGGAGCCATTCTATGCCAATTATAATGGTTTTGCAATCAATTGCGGCGCCGTAGTCCGACCGATAATTTCAACTATCGACAATGGTTTTGCACTTCCTCCCATGGCTGATTTTGAAAAAGCTATCAATGAGCGGACAAAAGCGATCCTCATTTGTAATCCAAATAACCCTACAGGCTATCTTTATTCAAAAGAAGAACTGGAAACCCTTCGGGATATCGTTAAGAAATATGATCTCTACCTCATCACCGATGAGGTTTACCGGGAGTTTGTTTATGATGGCCTTCATCATTATTCAGCCATGTATCTGGAGGGGATAGAAGAAAATGTCATCCTGATCGATTCGGTGTCAAAACGTTACAGTGCCTGTGGCTTTCGAGTAGGATGCCTGATCACCAGGAACAAAGATGTTATCCGCACAGCACTGAAATTTGCCCAGGCCCGCCTCAGTCCGCCGACTTTCGGCCAGATTGGAGCGGAAGCAGCTATTGATACCCCGCAGGAATATTTTGACAAGGTTCTTAAGGAATACCATGCACGACGTGATGTCGTGGTCGAATGCATAAACCGCATTCCTGGCGCCTCTTGTCCTAAACCTAAAGGAGCTTTCTATGTTGTCGCCAGGCTTCCAATCGATGATTCCGACCGGTTCTGTAAATGGTTGCTGGAAGATTTCAACTTTAACAACGAAACTGTGATGCTGGCACCGGCAACTGGTTTTTACTCTAACCCAGGCAAAGGCAAGGATGAGGTCAGGATTTCCTATGTGCTGAAAGTGGAAGACCTAAAAAAAGCAATGGTTTGCCTGGAAGAGGCATTAAAAGTATATCCGGGGAGAACAATATAAGTTAATCCGGGTAGAGCAGGTACTTTTTCCTGATTTGTCTGAACGCGTTAAGATCATTTTCCCAGCTTTTCCTGATTTCAGTCTCAGGTAAATCGTTTATGATAGCCTTTCTTAACAGGTCATTGCCAGCCAGTTTGTCGAAATAAGGCGTGAAAAAATCTGCTGAATCCTTAAAAAATTCATGCATCCGGATTAACCAAACGAGTGAGAAATGATGTTCGTTTTCCCGGAAATTTTCAGCAAAGTCCGTCAGGCCTAAGCCTAAGCAGTACTGGCCCTCATAAGGCGGATGCTCGCTGACCCCGGGTATGCTTTCTGGTTTAAAGAGATAGCTGCCAATCACAAAATGAGGATGCCCGATCACCTGGAAAGGTGTCCAAGTTCCGCGGCCGACACTGATCATTGTTCCTTCAAACAGGCAAAGCGAAGGATAGAGATAAACTGATTCCCATGTAGGTAAATTAGGGGAGGGACTGACCGGTAGTTTGACAATCATATTATGACTATAACCTTCCAGCGGAATAACATTCAGGTCACATTTTCTTTCTCCCAGCCAGCCTTCACCATTGACCATCAATGCATATTCACCTATGGTCATGCCATAGACCACCGGAATGGGATGCATACCAACAAATGACCGGAAAGACGTGTCTAATACCTGCCCATCGACATAAAAACCATTGGGATTGGGGCGGTCAGTGACAATCAACGGTATTCCCTTATCTGCAGCTGCCTCCATGACAAGGGTTAAAGTTGAAATATAGGTATAGAATCTGACTCCTACATCCTGGATGTCAAATAATAAAATGTCGATTCCTTCCAGATCTTCCGGTTCTGGTTTTTTCTTATTTCCGTAAATGGAGATGATTTTTATGCCAGTTTTCTTATCCAAACCATCTGAAATATCCGCTCCCGCATCGGAGTCTCCCCTGAATCCGTGCTCAGGGCTGAAAATTACTTTAACAAAAAAACCTGCATTGATCAAAGTATCTGCCAGATTGGTATTTCCGACAAGAGAGGTCTGATTACAAATAATTCCAATAGTTTTACCCTTTAATTGCGGAAAATACAAGTCTGTCCTCTCTGCCCCTGTGCGGATTTCGCTGATGTTGGCCAGGCGAAGCTCTCCTGAGACTGTTCCCTGAGTATTGCCGTGCTTTGAATGGCAGGATCCTGAAATCATGACCGCACAAATTACAATGGCCTTATAGTAATCTGATATCATCAAATGATCTTTTAAAATAAACTTGTAAAGATCTATGCTCTTGTACAACGATCGACAATCGTTCTTATTTTTACCGATTAATTCAATTCATTTTACTTGAATCTGCCGTTATTCATAGCCAACCGCATCAGCGGTAAAGATAAGGAAAATTTATCCGGGCCGGTAATCCGGATTGCAGTTATCACTATTGCACTTGGCTTGTCAGTGATGATCCTGGCAGTGGCTGTCCTGGTTGGTTTTCAAACAGAAATACGAAATAAAGTTATCGGTTTTTCTGCACACATTCAGATCGATAATTTTGATGAAAATGCTTCCTATGAAGCTTCACCTGTTTCTATGGACCAGCCATTTTATCCGGAATTAGATAAAGTTGACGGGATAAAGCACATACAGGTTTTTACGCTGAAGGCCGGTATTATTAAAACGGATGACCAACTGCAGGGTATTGTTCTGAAAGGGATCGGCCCTGACTATGATTGGGGCTTTTTGAAGGAACATCTTACTTCCGGGTCAATTTTCCAGGTGAATGATACAATGGCTTCAGGAGAATTGCTGATTTCGGGAATAATTTCACAAAAATTAAAACTTAAAATCGGAGATGAGGTCCGGATGTATTTTTTATCTGGTTCCGAATCTCAGCCACGAGGAAGAAAATTCAACATATCAGGAATATACGAAACGGGACTTGAAGAATTCGATGACGTATATGTTATTGGTGATCTCCGTCATATCCAGAGATTGAATAACTGGAATACTGACATGGTTTCCGGTTTCGAAGTTTTTATTGATGATTTCAAATCCCTGGATAAAATGGGGGAGATGGTTTACCAGATGATAGGATATGATTTAAATGCTGAAACAGTGACTGAGGCTTATCCACAGATATTTGACTGGTTACGGCTGATGGATATTAATGTAATTATCATCCTTGTTCTTATGATCCTGGTCGCTGGTATTACCATTATATCCACTCTGTTGATCATGATCCTTGAAAGGACCAATATGATAGGCGTATTAAAAGCCTTGGGAATAAATGACAACGACCTGCGAAAACTTTTTGTGTACCTTACCGCCCGGATTATTGCCAGGGGCTTGTTATGGGGCAATATTACCGGAATTGGCATTGCTTTGATCCAACACTGGACGAAAATCCTGCCTTTAGACGAGGAATCTTATTACATCTCTTTCGTGCCGGTATCGCTGAATATCTCACATATCCTGCTCATCAATGCAGGGACTTTCCTTGTATGCCTGCTTATGGTATTAATTCCGGGATTTATTATTGGCAGGATCACTCCGGTGAAAGCTATTGGATTTAGGTAACAGTTATTTGTTCCGCTGTTTCACTGTTCCACCGTTTCACCGTTTCACTTCTTATGCAGTCCGCACTCTTTTAGCTCCGGGTTCTCCCACCACCAGCGGCCGGCGCGGACATCTTCACCGGGTTCGATAGCCCTTGTGCAAGGCTGGCAGCCTATACTGGGAAACCCCCGGTCATGCAAAGGATTATATGGAATGTTATTTTGCCGGATATAATCCCATAAATTTTCTGATTTCCAATCTATCAGAGGATTTAACTTGATCTTATGGTTGATATTGTCCCATTCGACTAGTGCCAGATCTTCACGCGTTACCGACTGTTCACGTCTCAAACCACTTACCCAGACATCGACATTTTCAAGGGCACGGTTCAGAGGTTCAATTTTCCGGATGTGGCAACATAATTTTCGGTTTTCGATACTTTCATAGAAAAGGTTGATCCCTTTAAGGTTGACCATCTCTTCGACTGCATTCCGTTCAGGGAAAAAAACTTTAATCTGAACCTTGTAACGCTGCCTGGTCAGATCAAGCAGATCATAGGTTTCCGGGAACATTCTGCCGGTGTCGAGCGTGAAGATGTAAACATCGGGGTCAATGCCGGCGATCATTTGTGTGATAGCCTGATCTTCAGCGCTAAGGCTGGTAGAGAAGCCCAGCTTTCCTTTATAATTCTGAATGAAAAAACGTATAACTTCATCAGCGGGCTGATCTTTAAGCTTTTCGTTATACTCCTGAATAAGTTGAAGAGGGTTATTAAGGGCCATATTGAAATATTCCTGATCGTGAAGGCTGCAAAAGTAATAAATAAATTATTTTTGACTGATTAACAAATAATAGTCATGAAAGTTCACTTCATTGCAATCGGTGGCAGTGCGATGCATAATCTTGCTATTGCCTTGAAATTAAAAGGATATCATGTTACTGGCTCAGACGATGAAATATTTGAGCCTGCACAGGGCAGGCTGAAGAAATATGGTATTTTGCCAATAGATGAGGGATGGGATGCTTTGAAGATAACAAGTGATCTGAATGCTGTCATCCTTGGAATGCATGCCAGGCAGGATAATTCTGAATTGACCAGAGCCCGTGAACTGGGGATTAAAATCTATTCCTATCCTGAATACCTTTATGAAGCGTCTAAAGATAAAATCAGGGTAGTTATTGCGGGAAGCCACGGGAAAACGACCATCACTTCAATGGTTCTTCATGTTCTGCAAATAGCAGGAATTCATGTAGATTATATGGTAGGCGCCCAGCTAGAGGGCTTTGAAGTAATGGTAAAATTAACGAACGACTCAAAGTATATTATCCTTGAAGGGGATGAATATCTATCATCCACTCTTGACCCGCGGCCCAAATTCCATTTATACCGGCCCCACATCGCGCTTTTGAGTGGAATTGCCTGGGATCATATGAACGTATTCCCTACTGTCGATAATTATGTTAACCAGTTTGAGCAATTTATCAACCTGATCGAACCAAATGGTTCACTGATCTATTGCGTATCAGATCCGGTGGTCAAGCGCATTTCCCGGAAGGCCCGGAAAGATATTATCCTGATTCCTTACGGGGATTTAACTTACAGGGTCCATGACCAGAAAGTTTATATTCTTTCCGGTGAAAAGGAAACGCCGTTAATGGTTTTTGGAAAACATAATGTCCAGAATATCCAGGGTGCCTGGAAAATTTGCCGGAAAATTGGGGTTGATGATGAAACCTTTCTTAAAGCCATCAGTTCCTTCACTGGTGCATCGAAACGCTTACAATTGCTGAAAAAAAACAAGGATTCAGCAGTATATAAAGATTTTGCGCACAGCCCGTCAAAATTGAAAGCGACTATTGAAGCTATCAAGGAATTGTATCCTGAACGGGAACTGATTGCCTGCCTGGAACTTCACACATTCAGCAGCCTGAACAAGGCATTTCTTCCACAATACCGGGGATGTATGGATCTGGCCGATAAACCCATGGTTTATTTCAGCCACCATGCCCTTGCTTTAAAGCGCCTTCCTGAGCTGACAGCGGAAGAAATAAAGAAAGCGTTTTCTGACGACAGGCTCACCATATACAATGATTCCGGTAAGATGCAGGAAGACTTACTTAGCATGGATTACCATAATAAAAACCTGCTCCTGATGAGTTCTGGAAATTTTGACGGGCTGGATATGGAGGAGTTGGCTGTGAAGGTGCTTGACTGATCTTCTACAGTGGAAGAGGAACAAACAAAACTTGCCATAAGAACCTCCTGCTGCGGTATATGTGCTGACATTTTTAAGGCAGTGGGCAACTTTGCCCTTTGCCCTAATAACTAATAACTTCCCCTTCGAGAGTCAGGTACCCTTTCATGAGATTTGCAGTCAGGCAGGAATGAACGGGTAACACACCCAGTATATCTCCGATTTTTAATTCTTCGACAAGTTCTTTTGTCGCATGGATGATGCCATGTTCCTGTGATAAAGAGGCCAGGTATGCCCCCGCCACCGGACGTGACCATTCTTTTTCTGCAATTCTGACGATGTACCCGTAAATACGTTCTCCACCGCTTTTATAGAGAAAATCCTTTGAAAAATGAACAGCGCCCCCGTAAATAATGATTTCGTTGCGATGCAGGCTTTTGCTGACTACCGGGCAGGCGAGCGCCACGGCAATCTGTTCCAGGGTGCAAGAGCCAAGTGAATATTGCATAAGGTCATAAAACAAAAAATTACCCGGCCGGATTTCATCGACCCCGGAAAAGTCTTCTGCCAGGCTGCAACTTGGCGTATCTCCCACAGAAATGGTTAATTCCGGCCAGGCTTCCTTGTATTGGTCTTTGAGATAATTCATTTTCCGGACCGTGTCTTTGTAAATATCGAGTATCTCTTCCTTGCTGTCGGCGGAATATGAATGCCCTGAGTGGGTAAGGAAACCTTTAAATTTTAACCGGTTGGACCTGGAGAGAAATTCCAGCATACGGTCAATTTCATCCAGATCTTTCCATAGAACACCGGAGCGATGATGCCCTGTATCAATTTCTATGTAGAAACCAACCGGGTAGAGTAAGGCTGTTTCGATAGTTTGCAGAATAGATGATGAATCACCCTGGATGTTCAGGGTGAGTTCATTGGCCAGTTCGCTGATAAGATTTAATTCCAGCAGGTTTACCGGAAAAGCAATGGTTATGTCGCGCCAGCCATATGAAGCAAAATATTTAGCCATACTGACCGATGAAACGGTTATACTGTGAATACCCAGGCGGCGAAACCAGTTTCCGATGTATGCTGAATTATGAGTTTTAAAGTGAGGCCTGAAATGCGTATTGCTGCTTTTAGCCTTATCAAGTATCCGTGTGATATTATTCATGCACTGCTCCTTATTCAGGAGGAGCGTGGGTTTTGTTATGCTGATCATGCAGTTTCAGATAATGAAGGTGAATTAATTGTAGTAAATAGTTTATAAAATGTTTGTCAAAGTACTAAGCTTTTATCTTATCCCGGTCGGAGAAATACTTCATGAATTGCACCCTTTCGAAAAGTGCAGGGTTCACTTGCCTTTCCTGGCTCAGTAACCCCCTGAATTCATCAATTTTCCCATATTTTTTGCTTTTCATCCAGTCGCTTAATTCTTTTACCATAGTTTCCAGGTATTCAGGACCTTTTTCGTAAAGGGCTGAAACAACCTGGACGGCATTTGCCCCGGCAAGTATTTGCTTGACAACGGCTTTGCCATCGTGTACCCCTGTCGATGCGGCAAGGTCGCACTTGACCCTGTTGGACATGATGGCGATCCATCGTAAAGAAACCGGGAGGTCTCTCGGTGAACTGAACACATTAGCCGATGTGATCTCGAGTTTATCGATATCAATATCAGGACTATATGAGCGGTTGAACAAAACCAGCCCGGCAATATTGCAATGCGACAATTCGGCTATCATCCCTGCAAGGTTTGAGAAATAATAACTCATTTTTACCGCAAGCGGTATTTTGATCTCATTACGAACTGACTGGATAATTTCCAGGTAAGTTTGCTCGATGTTTTCTGCTGACCGGGCCAGAACACTCGGCAGAATGAAAATATTCAGCTCGAGGGCGTCGGCCCCGGCTTCCTGGATTTTCTTTGCAAAGTAAGTCCATTCATGTGACGTACTGCAGTTAATGCTGGCTATCACTGGTATCTTTACCGTCTTCCTGGCCTGAATGATCAGGTTCAGATAGTTATCAATGTTCGTTTGCTTGATCCGGTAATCGAAATAATCCAGGTAATCATCCTTGTAACGGCTTGGGGCTTCCTCGCTTAATACATGTTCATATTCCATCAGAATTTCTTCTTCAAAAATTGATTTCAATACAACGGCACCGGCACCATACTTTTCAAGCAAAGCAATTTTTTCAGGTTTATCAGTTAACCCCGAGCTTCCAACAATGATCGGCGACGGAAGCTTTAACCCAAGATAAGTTGTCGTTAAGTCTGGCATAATCAGTTGAATTTTCTGAAAATGATGATTAAACAAATGTAGTTATTTTAAAGTGAAACGGTGAAACGGTGAAACAGTGAAACGGTGGATTATAGAATTTGTAAATGAAAAATGAAACATGAAAAATGAAACATGAAATTTTACTCTACAAATACAATCTGATCATCTTCAATTGTCGGTTGCTGCTGATACTTTAAGAAAAGCCTGGCTACTGCCAGCATATCTTTCTGGCAATATATCCTGATCCTTTCGAGGTCATGTTCCTGCCAGTAGACCTTGTGGATATCACTACCACTGATATCATCTTTGGGAGTCGGGATGTCAAAAACCGCCGATAACAATTCCAATGAAGTATAATGCTTGTAATCGCCAAACTTCCATAACTCCAATGTATCAAGAAACTGAACTTCCCAGGGTTTTTTTCCGGCTATATCAAGAATTGACGGCAATTGCAGGCTGTTGATCAGGATGCGCCGGGCAAGGTATGGAAAATCAAATTCCTTACCGTTGTGCGCACACAGCATCTTCCCGGTATAGTTGAAATGAGTTTCCAACAGCTTGCAAAATTGCCTGAGTAACTGGTATTCATCATCACCGAAGAAGGATTTTATCCTGAATTCCTTACCCCTGAAATATCCTGCCGAAATGCAAATGATCCTGCCAAATTCTGCATAAATTCCAGCCCGGGGATATAAGCTCACCGGTGTATCGTCAGGTTCTTTTTTTAATGACTCGGTTTTCCTGTCCCAAAGTTTCCTGAAAATCTCCGGCATTTCTTCGTAGGAAAGGAAAGCCGGTACTGTTTCGATATCCAGAAAAAGCACGTTTTCAACGTTGATATCCTTTATCATCTTTCTGTAATTTTCAGCTAAAATTAAGAAAACAAGAGGAGATCTGAGCGAAAAAAGCTTAACAATATGAGAATTACATGATTAACTTTGTGCTATGTACCGGGTAATCACATTTATCATCCTTTTTGTTTTTTTTCTGGTCATGGGATCCTGCATTCAAGAAAAGGACATGTATGATCCGGAAATAATTTTCACTGTGCCAGTGGCAGGTTATGTTGTCAACCTGCCAGACACTCTTGATATTAAAGTGGAGATAAGCGATGTCCATATCATCCGGTCAGTTTTACTGACCCTGGTCAATGAGAACAAGATACCAGTTATTGCGGCGACCTGGTATTATCCCAATAACCCGGATTTTTTTCTGGAAGCTTCCCTGCCTCTGGTGGACAAAGCCCTGGCAAGCGGGCCTTATAATTTGCAGGTAACCGTTTCCGACGGGGTAAATCAGAAAAACAAGTACCGGCAAATCATCATTCATGAAATACCGCTTCAGTTGCAGGCATATATTGTTGTAACAGGTCAAATCAATTTTAAGTCTACGATTATTAAATTAAGCCCGGCATTTGAAACGGATACCCAGTTTGTATTTCCTGAGGGTTATTGGTTATCTGCTGTCCAAAGTCTGTGGAATTTTTTTTTCTTTGTCTCCGGGGAACCTTCAAAACTTACTGCTTTTAATCCTGAAAGCTTCGAAGCGGAATGGGAAATGGCTGCTGAACCTCCCAGGCCTCTGATCACCGCCATCTTCACAGACCAGGAACTCGTTTTTTCCACTGCCAACGGTAATGCAGGAATTATATCAAATAATGGAATCATTACCTTGCGGACGGACCCTGCTGAAAATAAAACGATTCAATGCCTGGCAGCTGACGATAAATATATTTATGCCGCACATGTTTCCCTTAGCGGAGATATCCACGAACTGACGGTTTATTACCGTGTCAGCGGGAATATCAGGGAGCAGAAACTGCTGGCAGGGGAGATCAGGAGCCTTGTGCCAGCAAGAGATAAAGTGCTGGTTTTCATTCCATTACCAACAGGCACGGGAATTTTGGAATATGATCCTGAGGATTTTATACTTACCGAAATTAGCTTTCTACCGGATGAGAATCTCAAATCGGTTGTGAAAATTTCTGATAGCCAGTTATTTTTGGTGACAGAGCATCGGGTGATCTCTTATGACCTGGCAGTTAACCGATTTACAGATTTCACAGATCAGCCTTATAATTTTTGCCGGTATGACCCACAATCCGATATAATCTTCCTGATCAGGGACAACATGGTTTATGGTTTTGATAGAGTTACAGGGGATTTAATGGCAGAAAAATCTCTCCCGGAAGAAGTGCTGGATTTTCAAATTCTTTACAACAAATAAAGGAAGAAATGTTACCTGGTTCTAAAGTAGAGTTTAAAATTACCGGTGACGGATCGCATACTTTATTTGTGCCGGAATTGGGAGAGCATTATCACTCCGTTTTCGGGGCGATCGCAGAATCCAGGCATATTTTCATTGATGCCGGTTTTAAAAATATAAACAAATCCATAGAACCAGTTGAAATTCTTGAAATCGGCTTCGGGACAGGGCTAAATGCATTATTGACCTGTATTGAAACTGAAACTATGAGATGTAAAGTGAAGTACACCACCATCGAACTAAATCCATTACAGGAAGATATTTATTCATTATTGAATTTTGCTGATCTGATAACCTACCGGGATTCCCGGGAAATTTTTCTGCGCCTGCATCAATTGCCCTGGAATGAATGGACTTATCTTACAAAGCATTTTTCTCTTCTCAAAATAAATTCGTCCTTGAAAGATTACCAGCCCGCAAAGGGAACTTTCGCCCTGGTTTATTTTGATGCTTTCGGCCCGGATGTTCAGCCTGAAATGTGGACTAAGGAAGTTTTTAATAAGATTGCTTTTGGATTGAAAAAACATGGCGTGCTGGTGACTTATTCTACGAAAGGCACGGTAAAAAGAAACCTTTCAGGGGCTGGGTTTTCTTTCGAAAAATTACCGGGACCGCCAGGAAAACGTGAATTCCTCAAGGCTGTAAAGATTTGAGTTTTTATCTCACCCGAAATCCTTTATGGTTCATCAGGGGTTGTTTCTGGATGTCAAACTGATCAACTCTTGCCCATTGAGGACCGCGTCGGCACCAGGCTGCAAAGGTGTCCAATGCATCCTCTTCTCCTTCTGCCTCAATATATACCGCACCATCTGGTTCATTTCTTACAAAACCTTCGATATTAAATTCCTGGGCAGTTCTGGCAGTATAAAACCGGAACCCGACATTCTGCACTTTGCCATAAACCGTGATCCGGTAACTCATTTTCATGGATTGAGCCTTTTCATTATTTGTGCTTCTATGACCTGGAAAAGCTGATCGGGTTCAAAACTCCTCCAGTTAAACCGGTCAAACATGCCGCCAAATGCGATATAATAATCCAGGTTAGCCTGTTTGAATTCCCTGATAATGTAGTCCCTGAAATTTAATGCCACAATCCAGCCTTCTTCAATATCTTCAAACCATTCCTGGTAATAATCATCATCAGAAGAGTGAAAATTAAATACATTCTCACCAATCAGGATGAATTTAGTGATCCCTTTCACAATCATAGTATCCGCTATATTTCTTTTAAGGTACATGATATCATTGTGGATGGCGTCGTTCCACTCACCAATCAGTTCAATAATGGCAAATCCCACGTCATAATTCACAAAAAGGATTTTCAGATACAAGGTCGATGATCCAATCTCATCCCATTGAGGGTGAATAAGATAGTTATAAACGGCGTGGGTAAACACAAACTCGGAATATTCCCTTGTGAAAAAAGGTGAGTATCTGTCTTCCGAAGCAATATAAAGATGCCGCCAGGCGTAATATGGCTCGATATCATACATTCAGACTATACTATTAATTAATGTAATAGATATTCTTAATGCGGAACCAGAAGTGATGCCTGCCTCCTGCAAATTCAGGGGTGAGATAAACCTGCCCGGCTTCCAGGCTGTACCTTCCTAATCCGAGCCCTATACTTGCCGTTCCGGTGAAAACATACCGGTTGATCTGGTCTCGGTCAAGTTTGTAAACACTTTCACGGTTAAACATTCCGCCTTGCAGCGTGGCATCGTAGATTATGAGCTTATTCTTCAAATCGATGGGAAAAAAATAACGGATCCTGTTCTTGAAAGGCTTCTGGTGATCAGTGGCTTGAGAAACCGATCCGTACCGGTCGTTCATTTTGCCCAATTGCAGGTAAATACCGGCCATAATGTTATCGTAAAGTGTACCCGCCTGTCCGCCTGTAATGACAGCTAGTTCAATGTTTCTTCCGCTAAATAGTCCCTGGTCAAAACGAATGCTGTAATTCAGTATAATATCGTTGTTTACCTGGTTAACCCAGCCGTCCGGTTCGTTTGTATGTATAACATCCTGGGCAAAACCGCCGAGCGATGCGGGACCAATGACGCCCATAGTCAATTCAGTTTCAAGCCGACGGCGGTGATCGGTTGAAAGGGATATCCTTTGATGCCCGAGTGTGAGATAAGCTGAAAAAGGACGGTCCCCGAGCTGAACACCTGATGTATCAAGTTTGCGGGGTGTGTAAAGGTTCTGGACCAAGGTCAGGCCATAATAATTCACGCTGTTTCTCAGACCAGGCAGAAGTTGTGTTAGTGGCGAAGCACTGATGGCGGGATGATAAAATTCAAAACTAATTCCGCTGGTATAATAATAATCTGTGTAATCGAAAATATCATTATCAAAAATAGCATTGATAAAAATTTCCTGCAATGTCCTGCCGGTTTTGAAAAAATCGGGTTCCTGAGGTTTAATTGAATTCCTGAAGCCAGATCTTTTTTCCCTGGATCCCCCGGATTGTGCCAGCTTACCTGAAGAAATCAATGCTCGTTTTTCGAGATGCTCAGCAGGTATATAATATTGGTAAGTATTGCCCGGATCAGGTTGCTGATTTGAAGTATTATTCTGATTGACCTTTACATTTTGTTGAAAACGGGATTCAATTATTGGAGTCTGACCGGGTTTATTTTTGCCATTTTGCTTTGCCTTTAATGCATTATCTGGATTTTGCACAGATATAGTTTTATTTGGCACGGAGGGATCATTCTTTGCACAACCAGCAAGGAGAAGCAGCGAAAATAAAAGGACAATATGGAGGATTCCTTGCTTCATAGCCGGAAGAGGCGTATTTCAGAAAATCTTTGGGTATTTGGCAGGGTTGATTTCATGCATGAGGTTATAAACGGAATCGAAGACATCTTCTGCATTTGGGTTGCTGAAGTAATCCCCATCAGTGCTGTACGCAGGCCGGTGTGCTTTGGCTGTCAGCGTCCAGGGTTGTGCATCCAGATAATAATAGCCGCCCTGTTCTTCCAGAACCTTTTGCATCATGAAAGCGGTAGCCCCGCCAGGTACGTCTTCATCAAAGAAAAGAACCTTATTCGTTTTTTTAAGAGATTCTGTGATGACATGATCCAGGTCGAAGGGTAGCAGAGATTGTACATCAATAAGTTCGACATCGATCCCGAATTCCTGAAGCTGCGCTGCGGCTTCCTGGGCAATTCTCACGCAGGCTCCGTATGTAACAACAGTGACATCGTTACCTGGTTTTATGATCTCCGGTTTCCCCACGGGGACGGTGAATTCGCCTATATTGGCAGGCATAGGTTCCTTCAGCCGGTATGCATTCAGTGGTTCAATAATCAGGGTCGGTTCATCCGATCGTATCATGGTATTATAAAATCCCGCTGCCTGTGTCATGTTCCTGGGTACCAATACATGAACGCCCCGGATGGAGTTGACGACCATGCTAAGCGCCGAACCTGAATGCCATATCCCTTCGAGCCGGTGGCCGCGGGTGGAAATGATCATGGGCGCTTTCTGCCCGCCACGGGTGCGGTATTGCAACGTGGCAAGATCGTCGCTGATCACCTGCAGTCCATAAAGCAGGTAGTCGAAATACTGGATCTCTGCAATTGGCCTTAAACCTCGCATGGCCAGTCCAATTCCCTGCCCGATGATCGTCGCCTCACGGATGCCGGTGTCAGTAACACGCAATTCGCCATATTTAGTTTGCAAGCCTTCCATGGTTTGATTGACCCCTCCGATCTTCCCCACATCTTCACCGAATATCAACGTTTCTGGAAAATGTTCAAGGATGTAATCGAAATTATCGCGCAGGATCTCACGGCCGGGAACAAGGGGTGAGTCCTTGGAAATGATAGCCCTGACTTCTTTAACCTGTAAAGCATTTAAAGCCGATTCACTATAAAGATGGGAGCTGTAGTTTTCCTGATTGCGTTGCATGGCAATGTCCCTCCAGGCCATTACATTCTTTTTGAGTGAATTCTGCGGATTACTGCATGAATTGCAGATTAACCGGAGGATCTTCTTGCCTGATGACATGATATCTTTCCAAATGGGTTCCCCAACCATGCGCAACTCATCTTTTATGGCATTGATCTTTTGCGTTTTAGCGCAATTGCATGTGCTGATATCAGCCATTCGGAGAAATTCATCCCTTTGCCTGCATAAAGGCTCCAGGAAATGGTTCCAGGCGGTATTTCGTGCTTTAAGGGCCCGTTCGGCAGCTTTGGATTCTATGTCATCGAGTTCCTTTGCGGAAGCAATTTTTTCGGAAATGATCCACGCCCGCATTTTCCTGATGCCATCGAATTCCTCTTCCCATGCCAGCCTTTCCGGTGATTTATACCTTTCATGAGAGCCTGAAGTGCTGTGGCCCTGTGGCTGGGTACATTCTTCCACATGAAACATGACCGGGATGTGTTCGGCACGGCATCGTGAGATACCTTCTTCATAAGCCCGGCAAAGACCTGGATAATCCCAGCCTTTCAGCTTATAGATCAAATATCCGTTTCCTTCTTCGTCTAACTCAAAGCCGCGCAGGATCCCGGAAATATTTTCCTTGGTCGTCTGTAATTTTTTACTGACCGATATGCCCCATCCATCATCCCAGATTGAAATGGCAAGGGGGACTTTCAACACCCCGGCCGCATTGATCGTTTCGAAAAAATGCCCTTCTGATGTGCTGGCATCTCCGATGGTACCGAAAGCTACTTCGTTGCCTTTCAGGGAAAGATGGGCCAGGGGGTCAAGTCCGGGAACGTTTCTGAAGATTTTTGAGGCAAGCGCCAATCCTAATAACCTGGGTATTTGTCCTGCAGTAGGGGAGATGTCGGCCGAGGAATTCTTCTGCTTCATCAGGTCTTTCCATTCGCCATTTTCGTCAAGGCTACGGGTGGCAAAGTGATTGTTCATCGCCCTGCCGGCTGTTTGCGGGTTGAAGGAAAGATCCGTATCACCGTAAAGCTGGGAAAAAAATTCTTCCGGAGCCATCATCCCGGCGGCCAGCATAAAGGTCTGATCACGATAGTAGCCCGAGCGCCAGTCTCCATCCCGGAAAACCTTCGCCATGGCTAGTTGAGGGATCTCCTTTCCGTCGCCGAAAATGCCAAACTTAGCTTTGCCCCCCAATACTTCACGGCGTCCAAGCAGGCTCAACTGCCTGCTTTCATTGGCGATACGGTAATCCCGCAGCACTTCTTCCTTCGTGAATTTCTTCTCAAAATCCCGTCCGGAGCTCTTTTTTCTTACCGTATCCTGCCTCATTGCTTTATGATTGCTTAATCAGAGGACAAAAATACAGAAAAAAGGTATAAATACCCACCAGTAACCAATAACCAATAATAGTCGGCAGTCGTCAGTCGACAGTTATCTGTAGACTGAAGACAGAAGTCAGAATTTAAACACAGCTTGACCATCAGATTCCCACTTTCGTGGGAATGACGTGGGTTGGGGACAAAGCGAGAAAAGCGGCGCGGCAAACATCATTCCCGCGAAAGCGGAGACCCGTATCATGCCGCGCCGCTTTAGTACCCCGCGTTTTCTCCGTCATTCCCGCGCCAGCGGGAATCTATTTGCGATTCGTAAAAACATCTTATAACTTTGCACCCTGATTCAGCCACAAGCTATTGCATTTGATCGTTAGCGTTAATTTGAAAAATGAAAAATCTGACTTTATTTTTATTTCTGATAATTTTGACTGGAAGTTGCAATACAGCTACCAGGCAAAATGACACTAAGAATAACGATACACACAAATCTGAACAAAAAGAGACAATTATGAACGATACAGTACCAAAAGTTACCGGCATAGGTGGAATTTTCTTCCGTTCGAAAAATCCTGAAGAAACAAGAGAATGGTATGGTAAAAACTTGGGTCTTGCAATAAATGAATACGGCTCTTCTTTCGAGTTCAGAAACGCAAACAGGCCTGATGAAATCAATTATCTCCAATGGAGCCCGTTTGAGGAAGGATTAGATTATTTCCCTGCAGCACAAGAGTTTATGATTAATTATCGGGTACAAAATATTGAAGAATTGGTAAAAAAGCTCAGAGCAAATGGTGTAAACATAGTAGACGAAATCGAAGAATTTGAATATGGTAAATTTGTTCATATTCTCGATCCGGAAGGAAACAAAATTGAATTATGGGAGCCAATAGACAGCGTTTTCACTCAAATGGGCGGGGAAACAACCAAATAGAATTGACAATCGGCAATCCCTCAACCCGCAAACAGATTCCCGCGAAAGCGGGAATCTGTTTGCTTTTACCTACGATTTATATTGTATTGAACATATGAATGTAATAAACGTTATCTATTAGCAGGAAATTATAGGAGACATTCTTAAATATAAGTGGAAGTCATAGAATGAATAATATTGATTCAGTATCAACGGATGTATTAATAATCGGAGGTGGACCATCTGGCCTCTCAACGGCAATTCATTTAGCTGATATTTTAAAACAAAAAGGACAGATTCACAGAATATTGCTGATTGAAAAAGGAAGTTCGATCGGAAGCCACATTTTGTCGGGCGCAGTTATTAAACCCGCCGTTTTTAAAGAATTATTGCCCGAAGTGGATATCTCGGAGATTCCATTCAATGCTAAAGTCATAAAGGACAAAACGATATTGCTGAGCGAAAACGGAGGCATAGCATTGCCGTTTCATATTCCGTATATGAATAATATTGGCAGCTACACTGCTTCATTGGGGCAGATATGCAGGTTTTTAGCAGTCAAAGCCGAGGAAAAAGGCGTAGAAATATATACCGGTTTTGCAGTAGACGAGATTTTGTACGAAGACGGTAAGGTAATCGGCGCTAAAACAAAAGATACAGGTTTGGACCACCATGGTAATCAATTGGAGAATTTTCAGCCAGGTACACGGATCGAAGCTAGAATTACCATTTTTGCCGAAGGTACCCGAGGCAGCCTGACCAAAATGCTTATCAAAAAGTTCGGCTTAACCAAAGGTAAAAACGAACAGGTATACTCTTTGGGCTGTAAGGAATTATGGTCAGTTCCACAGGGTAATATTGAGCCCGGCCAGATTTATCACACCATGGGCTATCCACTCAACAATGATGAATTTGGCGGAGGCTTCATTTACGGATTAAAGGATAATAAAGTGGCTGTCGGCCTTGTCGTCGGGCTCGATTATAAAGATCCATCATTCGATGTTCATGATGCCATGCAGGTTTGGAAAACCACTTCTTTTGTTTCCAGGATTTTAAAAGGAGGTAAATTACTGGAATATGGCGCCAAGACCCTTCCCGAAGGAGGATATTATGCTATTCCCAGATTATATGTCGATAATGCTTTAATCGTAGGTGATAACGCAGGTCTGGTTGCTATGCCTGCGCTGAAAGGAGTGCACCTGGCCATCAAATCCGGGATGCTGGCCGCACAAACATCAGCCAATGCATTATTAATTAACGACACTTCGGAGAAAAGCCTTCAACAATATGAGACATTAGTAACTAACAGTTGGATTCACAAAGAATTGTATCCTGTCCGCAATTTCCGGCAGGGATTTGAAAAAGGATTAATCGCCGGAGGATTTCATTTTGGGACCCAGCTGATCACCGGTGGAGCAGGCTTCTTTGGCAGACTAAGATCCCATGCCGACAATCAGACAACACTTAAATTGAGTGAACTTAAAAAGAAACCTTTCAGAGAGCGATTTAAAGGTAAATTGGAGTTCGACAAGGTATTAACATTTGATAAAGCAACTGATATATTTTATTCAGGAGTGCACCATGATGAGCAACAGCCTGTGCATCTTCACATTGACGACATGGAGAAATATAAGGCTATGAACATTGAACTGTACGGATCACCTGAGCAATTTTATTGTTCATCTGAAGTATATGAGCTGCACACAAACAAAGCCGGTGAGAAAGAGCTAAGAATTCATGCTGAAAATTGTATGCATTGTAAAACCTGCGATATAAAATCTCCCGGAGGAGAGATTACCTGGGTAGTGCCAAATGGCGGCAATGGCCCGGAATTCCAGAATATGTAACAAAGAGATAATTTAATAATGGCTTTAACGATAATAAGCTTAATAAAACAGGTTCCGCTCCCGAGCGAAATGAGAATGGGAGAAGATGGGCTAATGGACCGGACAAAAGCAAAATCAATAATTAATATTGATTGTCAGTTTGGTTTGGAAGCCGGTTTGCAACTCAGGAAACAATATCCAGATGCAAGATTAATTGTTTGCTCAATGGGTCCGAAATCATTTGAAAATGCTCTCAGGACAGCCATTTCCATGGGTTACGACGAAGCGTTCCTTTTGTCCGACCGTAAACTTGGCGGAAGCGATACTTATGCAACCGGCCTGGCAATTTCTACCATGCTTAAGCACCTGGGTTTTACCAAAGATTCTAAAGACCCTTTTATAATTCTGGCCGGCCGGCAAACCAGTGATGGAGATACTGCACACGTGCCTTCCCAGGTAGCAGAAAATATCGGAATTCCTCAGGCCACTTTTGTAGAGAGCGTTAAAGCTGACGGCAATGGAAATGTAATTGCAAAAAGGATTATAGAAGGCGGGTATCAGATATTGAAATTGCCCATGCCGTGTGTTATATCGTTAACCCCAACAGGTATTCCTCCCCGTAAGCCTTCACTAAGCGGAGCCATTAAAGCCCGCAACCTGGAAATTACAACTTTTGGAATTGATGATATTGGCCTGGGAACCGAAAAAATCGGTATCAACGGTTCCCCTACCATTGTCGTAAAAGTAATTGAGATTTTAAGCGAGCGCCCGCCTATAAAAATGTCGGAAGGTCATAATGAAACTGCTTTGGTTGATAGTTTGATCGAAAACCTTGGAAAAGGCGGTAATGTTTTGGAGAAGAAGGAGAAGGCAGCTAAAAAAGAAATCGAACATCCGGATTTCCCCGAAAAAGACTTCAGAAATGGAGCCAAAGGAATTATAACCTGGGCTGAGGTAACAAATGGTAAAGTCTCCAGGCCTTCGCTCGAGCTGTTGACTCCGGCCAGAAACCTTGCAACGCAATTAGGACACGGCACTAAAGTACTGACACTAATTATAGGTAAAAATGTTCAGCCATTGGCTCAAACCCTGATTGAGTATGGTTCAGATGAAGTTATTGTCGTTGAAAATGACAGGCTCGAAGAATATCTTGTTCTTCCGTTTTCATCAGTTTTTGCCCAGGTTATTAAAGAAAGAAACCCGGAAATTGCTCTGTTTGCTGCAACCACTTCCGGACGGGAATTAGCTCCCAGGATAGGCATGAAAACAGATAGCGGGGTGACAGCGGACTGTACCGGACTTGAAATTGGAGAGTATGTAGATAAAAAAGAAGGAGTGATTTATAAACCTGTCCTTGAATCCCGGCGGCCTACCTATGGCGAGAGCAAACTTGCCACTATTCTTGGTTTTGTTTGTCCCCAAATTTCAACGGCAAGGGCTGGTACTTTTCAAGTTCCTAAACGTATTGAAGGACAGCAAGGCATGGTTTCAAGGTTCAATCCTGTTTTAAATGATAAAGATTTTGTTGTTGAGATTGTAAAAACAGAAAGAGGTGAGGGCGGATTACAAAATCTTTTCGAGGCCGACATTATAATTTCAGGTGGCAGAGGTGCCACAAACGACAGTTTAGGATTGATAAAAGCGCTTGCCCACGCTTTAAAAAATCAAGGTGTAAACGCTGAGTGGGCATCCAGCCGTCCGGTAGTTGACGAGGGTGTAGCCGAATATGCCCGCCAGGTGGGGCAAACCGGTAAAACCATCCGTCCTAAAGTATATATTGCGGTTGGTATCTCAGGTGCAATTCAACACCTGGCCGGTATGAAAGAATCTGAAAAAATTATTGCCATAGACCATAATCCTAAGGCTAACATTTTCCATAACGCCGATTTTGGTATTTTAGGCGAATATCAGGACATTTTGCCGGAATTGATTGAACGTGTTAACGCCGGATTTACATTCGGAATTGAGTCAAAAAAGAAAATATGAATCTTTTTCACTTTTCACTTTTCACTCTTCACTCTTCACTAATCCCTCATTGGTCATGATAAACATCGTCCCTATCATATCATGCCTTGAAATATTTTTATGGTAGCCAAGAATTGGATAAATGTGATCATCAAGGCTGAAGACAGTTCCGGCAGGCAGGCGCAGTTCGACCCTTGTTTCTTGTTTTCTCCATTTATCTTCATCAGACAGAATAAAACTATCGGATAAAAAGAGCGTATCGCTTTTAAGTTGCCAGGAATAGGTTATATTTTCAGCTCTTTCAGCGGCTTCGCCAGAAAAAGGGCCTCTTGTACTGGTGTTTACAATTAATCGTGTGACAGAATCGATGCTGGGCTTGATTTTCAACTCAGGTATGCCATAGAAGACCTTTTCATCTTCTGAAATAGCTATTCTCCATTCAGGGATCTGAATCATGGGTGATTGATCCCAGCCCGATATTTGGGGCAGGTTGCGGATAGTGACCAGTTGCAGCGTGTCCTGTTTATTTATTTCAAGGATTGATTCCCTGGTGAAATTCCCCTGATAACGGAATGAATCAGCAACCTTAAAACCAAAGACCAGGGTGATGACCAGTGCGCATAACCATATGACAGCGGCCAGACCACTGACGAATTTTGCCCGGGCCAGGTTGAAGATCAGCCTGATTCCCGCCCAGAGCATCATGAGCAAAGGTATTCCGAACAAAATCATCAGCCCGGTGGCAAAAGTGCGCAAGTCGGCATCATTCTCAAAGATCCTGTCAATCACCGGATATAAAGGAAATGTGTGAACCCCGGCTTGATCAAACAGTGTAATCATTGGGAAACGGAAAACTATTGACAGGTATGCTATTGTTAATGCAATGCCCAGGATCAGGATAATGGTTCCCGCAATGATCAGGAATATTCTGAGGAATACCCTGCCGATATCACCTATGCTCTCCAGAAATTGATCCCTGTGGCCACTATCGAATTCCTCTTTCTTTTTCCGATAAGTGTACCTGGCTTTCGAGGTCAGGTCGTTGAACTTTTCTTTCAGATGATTCACTTCCTCCCCAAGTGATTTCTCAATATTGGAGATATTGACCGGTTCGCCTCTCATTTCAAGTCTTTCAGCAGTCGTGCGGGCTTCCGGCACAACCATCCAGAGAATCAGGTAGATCAGCAAACCGAAACCGGAAATCAGCATCATGAATATAAAAATGACCCGTACCCAGACAGGATCTAAATTAAAGTAAGCACCAAGGCCGCTGCAAACCCCTCCGAAAACCTTCTTTTCAGGATCACGGTAAAGCCTTTTTGGAATACTGGAATAGAAGAACTCTTTCCGGCTGGCGGTATCTTCGTCATCCATTGCAAAATCGCTTGGCTGCCCTAAAATTCCGATCACTTCATCCACATCTTCTTGTGTGATCACTTCCTTGCTGCCGGAGATCTTTTTTTGAAGGATCTCAGCAACCCTGGCTTCGACATCTGAAATCACTTCATCCTTGCCTTCAAAGCCCCTGAAATGGGACTTGATGGCCTCAAGATAACGGTGAAGCTTTTCATACGCATCCTCGTCTATATGGAAGACAAACCCGCTGATGTTAATACTGAGTGTTTTTTTCATTATGGTTTTATTTAGAAGACAGAAGTCAGAAGACAGAAGTCAGAATACGGATAGCCGTATTTCAATTTTCGACCTTCATTTTTAATTTTTAATTGCTATGAGTGTATCGACAGCCTCCACCAACTCTTTCCAACTAAGTGCCATCCGGTCAAAAACAGTTTGTCCTTCATCCGTTATTCGATAATACTTTCGGGGCGGCCCCTGGGTAGATTCTTCCCAGCGATAACTGAGCAGACCTTCATTCTTCAACCTCGTGAGCAAGGGGTAAAGCGTGCCTTCGACTACGATCATCCGGGCTTCTTTAAGTTTCTCAATAATATCAGACGCATATGCATCTTGTTGGGAAACAATGGAAAGGATGCACAGTTCGAGAACACCTTTCCGCATTTGGGCAGTATTTCTTTCGATATCCATGCTGCAAATATAATACATATTTTAGTACTATGCAATACCTAGTAGTAAATATTTTTAAATATTTTTTAAAATTTTGCTGTAATCTTTGTTTTCATTACCTTTGCACCCAATTTTTGAAAAAGAAATCTTTACAATGATAAACATCACATTTCCCGATCATTCGGTCAGGCAATTCCAGGAAGGGGTAACCGGGATGGAAATAGCCCTGAGCATTTCAGAAGGGCTGGCGAGAAATGTGCTGGCAGCTAAGGTCAACGGTGAAGTCTGGGATGCGGCACGACCAATTCACCAGGATTCAACTATCCAGTTGCTTACCTGGAACGACACCGAAGGCAAAGCCACCGTATGGCACTCTTCGGCACATCTGATGGCTGAAGCCATTGAGCAGCTTTATCCCGGTGTTAAATTTGGCATTGGACCGGACATAGAAAATGGTTTCTATTACGATATTGATTTCGTGAATTACACTATTACGGAAGAAGATCTGAAGAAGATCGAGGACCGTATGCTGGCCATTGCACGTGAAAAGCAGACTTATAAGCGCAGGGAAGTAACGAAAAAAGATGCCCTTGATTATTTTACAAAAAAAGGAGACCCTTATAAGATTGAACTCATTTCAGCCCTCAATGATGGAGAGATTACCTTTTACGAATCCGGCACTTTCACGGACCTCTGCCGTGGGCCCCATATGCCTGATACAGGGTTCATCAAGGCGGTCAAACTGCTGAATATTGCCGGTGCTTACTGGCGGGGAGATGAAAAACGCCAGATGCTCACTCGTATTTATGGCATTACATTTCCGAAGCAGAAAGAACTGGAAGAATATCTTGTCTTTCTCGAAGAAGCTAAAAAACGTGACCATCGAATATTAGGACGTGACCTGGAGTTGTTCACTTTTTCTCAAAAAGTAGGGGCAGGTCTGCCACTGTGGCTTCCAAAAGGGGCAGACCTGAGGGAAAGGCTGGAGCAGTTCCTTAAAAAGGTCCAGCGCAGGGCTGGTTATGTGCAGGTTATAACGCCTCATATCGGAAATATCGAATTATACCGGACTTCAGGCCACCTTGCCAAATATGGGAAAAACTCCTTTCAGCCTATAAACACCCCTATTGAAGGTGAACAGTTTTTCCTCAAGCCGATGAATTGCCCGCATCATTGCGAAATTTACAAAAGCAAGCCCAAATCATACAAAGATTTGCCGCTCCGCATTGCGGAATTCGGAACAGTATATCGATATGAACAGAGCGGTGAACTACACGGTCTGACCCGGGTACGCGGATTTACACAGGATGATGCCCATATTTTTTGCACACCCGATCAGTTAAAAGATGAATTTAAAGGGGTGATCGATATTGTCATGTTGATCTTTAAAGCTTTGGATTTTAAAGATTTTACCACGCAGATTTCTTTGCGGGATACAAACAACAAGGAAAAATACATCGGTTCGGATGAGAATTGGGACAAAGCGCAGCAGGCCATCATTGAAGTGGCGCAGGAAAGCGGACTTGAATATATAATCGTGGAAGGCGAAGCGGCATTTTATGGCCCCAAGATGGACTTTATGGTACGTGATGCTTTAGGCCGTAAGTGGCAGCTAGGAACCATCCAGGTTGATTATAACCTTCCTGACCGGTTTGAAATGGAATATACCGGTAGTGATAATGAAAAACACCGCCCGATCATGATCCATCGCGCTCCATTTGGATCGATGGAACGGTTTGTCGCGGTATTGCTGGAACATTGCGCAGGAAATTTCCCACTCTGGCTGACACCCGATCAGGCAATTATCCTTCCGATCAGTGACAAATTTCAGGAATATGCAAAAAAAGTTATACATTTGCTGAAAAATTCCGAAATTCGCGCCCTTATTGACGAACGCAGTGAAAAAGCAGGTCGTAAGATCAGGGATGCGGAAGTCAGGAAAATACCCTACATGCTGGTTGTAGGTGAAAAGGAAGAGGCTTCCGGCTCAGTTTCAGTAAGAAAACATGGCCAGGGCGATCTTGGAACATTTACCGTTGATGAATTTATCAGCCTGGTAAAAAACGAAGTAGAAGAATCATTGAAAGGCCTTTAATGGTCTTTTATTAATATTATGTTTAACTAAAATACAGGAGGAATACTTATAGCAACGTCATTTCCATTCAAAAGCAGGCCACCGCGCCGGGAAATCAGGCCCAAGGAAGAACCCTACAAAGTGAATGAGCTGATCAGGGCGCCGGTAGTCAGGGTGGTTGGGGAAAATGTCCAGACCGGAATTTATAACATCAAAGATGCTTTACGCCTGGCTGAGGAGCAAGATCTTGACCTTGTGGAAATTTCGCCCAGCGCCAGCCCGCCAGTCTGCAAAGTGGTTGATTATAAGAAGTTTCTTTACGAAAAGAAAAAGAAACAGAAGGAAATCAAGGCAAACTCAGCTAAGATTGTCGTGAAAGAGATCAGGCTTGGTCCGAACATCGACGATCACGATTTTAATTTTAAAATGAAACACGCCATGAAGTTCCTGGAAGAGGGTGCTAAAGTGAAAGTGGATGTATTTTTTAAAGGCAGGAGCATCATTTACAAGGAGAAAGGGGAATACATCCTGTTAAAGTTCGCCGCAGACCTGGAGGAATATGGAAAGGTGGAGCAATTACCGCGGCTGGAAGGTAAAAAGATGATCATGGTGATTGCACCGAAGAAGTGAACTATAGCCCCCTCCCCATAGTCCCCTCCCCCAATTGGGGGAGGGGATTCAGGGGTAGGGGCTGAAATTTGAAACTCTAACTCTCAATATAAAACAAAATGCCTAAAATGAAGTCAAAATCCGGTGCCAAGAAAAGGTTCGCCGAAACCGGTACCGGTAAGATCAAGCGGAAGCATGCTTACAAAAGCCACATTTTGACCAAAAAGTCCAAGAAACGGAAACGGAACCTTGGTCATTTTACAGAAGTGTCGGCAGCCGACGTGAAAAATGTCAAACAAATGCTTCAGTAATTCAATTAGTGTTAACTTACTTTCAGCCACTAAGAGTCATGAAATATAGGCCGCTGAAGTAAAAAAAAAAGGTATGCCTAGATCAGTAAATGCAGTAGCATCAAAAGCAAGAAGAAAAAAAATCCTGGACCGGGTGAAAGGCCAGTGGGGCCGCCGGAAGAATGTGTGGACCGTAGCCAAGAACGCCTATGAAAAAAGCCTGTCTTATGCTTACATTGGCCGCAAGATCAAAAAGCGCGATTACCGCGCTTTGTGGATACAGCGCATCAACGCAGCCGTCAGGGAATATGATATGTCGTATTCTGTTTTCATGGGAAAACTGAAGGAACACAATATCGAGATAAACCGGAAAGTTTTAGCCGATCTCGCTATGCACAATCCAGAGGCCTTTAAGGCTATCGTGGATAAAGTGAAGTAGATCAATCGGCTTCGCGATATGAAAAACAGGCTATCTCATCGAGGTAGCCTGTTTTTGTTTTGGAAATATTATCCGGCTCTTATTAGCCAATAACCTTTAGTCCTTTACAAAACCATTAATTTCTTGGCATCCAGAGGTTTATTATTAATCAAAATCTTATAAAAGTACACTCCCGGAGAAAGTTTATCATTCATAAAATCAATGGAATGGGTTCCTTTAGAATAAAATTTTATCGGAAAGCTCATGACTTTTCTGCCAAGCTGATCGTAGATACACAATGATACGTCAGAATTCTCTGCTAATGTAAAGGAAAATGTTGTATGATCTTTAAAAGGATTTGGATAGTTCTGATGTAAACTTTCTTCAAAATCCTGATTTTCATAATTATCAGGCGGATCAACTTCTGCAGAATTAGAATCGTTATTTTTCAATAAGTCAAGCAGTTCATCCCTTTTTATAATGAAATCTTTGTGGGTTTTTGGTACAAATGACGGAATACCCACTGGATCTGATTTACCGGTTTCATGTTGCATCCTTAAATAAACATAATCCCGGTCAATTAAGGCAAAGATTGAATCCTCAAATGATTCCGGATTGAGTAGCACGCTGTCGTTCCAATTTATAGCATCTTGATAATTTCCGAGTTCAACATCGCATTGGTTCGAAAAAAATCTCGAAAGTTTAGCCAGATTATGTTGTTCAGTATTAATTGCTATTGAATCATAATAATACTGTAATCCTTGATAGTCATTATCGTAAATATCTTTCAAATAGAATAAATCTTTAATTGAAGCAACTGCATATTTACTTAAAGGATAAGTAAGGATAATATCTTTAAATATAGACTCTGCCTGATTAAAAGAACCTAAACTAATCAGGACAATAGTTGAATCATATAGGACTTTTGCCATGTCCAGATCTTTAAGCTGACCCTGTAAATTCCACATGGGCTTGTAATTATAACATTCAAAGGGATATAGATGGTCGTCTAAATTATCTTCCTCGTTCCAGTAATTATTCTTTATTTCAAATGGATCTTCTTCACATTCAGAAAGATATCGAATATAAATTCCTGAATTGTCATTGTTGTAAATAGAATTCCACTCAAATTTATCTGGAAAGCAATTTTCGGAAATAATAACCTGGTTGTAAATATTATTCTTTATTCTCTGAGTTTCCTCCTCAGTAGAAGATTCCTCTTTTCCGGTGATGGTGGACTTTGAAATATTAAGAAGAGCTATCCCATATCCATTGTTATGAATATTATTGTTTTGAATATCACTAATACTGTTGTACACAAAGATACCTTCAGTTACCAAACTTGTTCTGGATGGAGGGTTATATATTTCGCAATCAGTCACAAGTCTGTCATTAAATTGGAAATTGCCGGCATAAAAAATCCCAATTCCATGTGCATGATAATCATATGCTATTGTGCAATTACTGATTACATATGAATTGTAATCATCCACAACTATCGAAGAGCCACTAGAGTATCCAGTATTGATGAAATCGCAATGATCTACATTTATTGAACTTGTGGCACCGTATGGGTATGAAGCGATTATGCAAGCATGTGTAAAGGAACATTCATTTACTGATAAATTTCCATGAGTAAAGTTAATACCGGAATTTGTAAAATCACAATCATCGACTGCAAGATTGTAGCAACTTGCGTTTAAATCACAATTAGTGAATGTACAAGAAGAGATTTCGTACTGTTTAATAGTGTTATCTATATTTAATCCAACCCAATAGACATCTTGAGGTGCATTAAATGAAATGTTTTCTCCGAATAAACACGATCCTGCGATATTAATAGAATTATTGTTATCAAATCCCCAAAATTCAAGGTTATCATTAAATATTATTGAACTTGAATATGCTGTTTCTATCGTAGCATTTGGGTTTAAATAAAATTTTGAATTATCCTGTATTGTTAATTCAACACCATTATCTAAAATTAGTCTATTACCTATAAGAAATGGCCCGGAAACTGACTGATCATAAGTAACTGTACCAGAAATACCATGCAGGCTAAGTAATCCTTCAAGGCTAGGTAAACCTTCATTAAATCCAGTATGGACACGCTCTTCATGGTACATTTCAATTGCTTCGGATAAATAAATACCATAATTTAATGCTTCGTTGGTTTGAAAAAGACCATCATTATTCCCTCCATTTGTAACATCAGGGTTAATATCTACAGTAACATGTGGAAATATTAAATCTATATCTGGATTTTCTCCAATTGGATAAGAAGTATTCCATGGCTCAAATTGACTTAAAGCATGATATCCACGAAGAGTTGTAGCCCAGGCATACGAGAAATCATCAAACAGCCAATTCCCGTGAAGAAGTGTAGCCTGCCACCAAGGTACTGGAGTATAAACCACTCTGTGATCTCCTTCCAAGTTATCAACAAATCCACCGGAGTGACATGCGTCAAGAATAAAAATCATTTCTGAACAATTAATAGCATCGACGTAAGGAGCTAATTCGTGATCCCATAAAGGCTCAAAATTATATAATCTCAAATATGATACATTAGGATCACCATGATAACCATGACACGTAGCAAATACAAAAAGTAAATCTTCGTCCCCAAGATGATCTTTCATCCAATCAAATGCTTCAAACACCTTGTTTTTTGTACAAGAATCATCTATATCTGGTGTGTTATTTTCATCTTGATCTAAATTTAGACTCCAGTTATTTTTTTCATGTTGCTCTCCATCGAAGGATAAGACTATCATGTTTTCACTTGTAAATCCATAATTTTCTTGCAAAGCGCAGTATATATGACTCATATTATTCCACTTCATGGTATCCCCATCGCCACTAAAAATAATCGCGTATTTATGTGGATCGGGTGTTGAAGTCCTTTTGACTGATGGTACTCCCTGCGGTATAACTATTGGCTCTTTTTCAAACCCCACTGAGATGGATTCAAAATTATCTTTAAAATTTAAGGGTGGGGTATGATCATTAATAATTTGGTAATTTCCATTTGTGTAATTAATAAAAATATATCGGCAATTATGATCCCAATTATACCATGGCTCAATATCAACAAAAAACAACCAGGATGTTGAATATGGATTTAACAGCGAATCATAAGGGCACATTTTATAGTGGATAGCAGTAATGGAATCCGGGTATAAGTAAATATTTATTGAATCAAGCTGGTTCAAATAAATTTGAGTAGTTACGATGCTAATTGCTTGGGTTTTAGAAATGAATGCGTTGGTATTATAACTGATAAAGTTAACGCAAATAGTTAGAACAAGAAGTCTCAGAAATCTTTTGGTTTTCATGGCATTGAAGATTTAATTGTTGACTAAAATTATTTTCGTGAAGTATTTAAAATTTCCAACTATGCATTCCAACAAATAAATTCCTGAAGAGCATCGCTTGCCTTGATTGTCTTTTCCATCCCAATAAATATCATAATTTTCATCTAATGAATTAAAATCTGCAATTGGTAGATACTTAATGGTATTACCTTTTAAATCACTTATATAAATAAATTGAAGGAGGTTTTTCCGGTATTGCACATTTGCGATTCGAATTCTTGTACCAGAATTAAAAGGATTTGGATAGACATTAAAATGTATGTCTTTATCAACTTGTGCATTAATTGATGTCAATGGATTTTCCACAAATTTCCCGCTTCCATCGTTAAATAAAATTGTCACATAATCTTGTGATCCGTAATAAGTATAAGCAATGTCATTATAACCATTTCCGTCAAAATCGGCTGATTTTACAACAAGGAGTTGTGGGCTGGGCACATAATATCTATCGGGGGAAGAAAATGTCAAATCCTGGTTATTTAATACTATGTACAGGGAATCTAGTGACCCTGACCATAAACCTCGTACATATACTATATCAAAATAATTATCATTATTATAATCAGCGAAATTCACGAATAATGTGCCTTGTGGAAAAAGTATTGTATCCGTGAGAATAAAATTAAAAGATTGATTTACGAAAATTTTCAATGTACATATTCCTCCGGGGAAGAATACATGTCGGTACAGTCCGAGATCATTGAATCCATCGTTATTAATATCAAAGATATAAGTATGTGTTACCGGATTTATATCTATATTTTGTTGATTAAAAACGCCGCTATCCTGGTTATAAAATATAGAAACACCGCTATTATAGTCTGAGACTAGAATGTCATTAAGGCTATCTCCATTTAAATCCCCAGCGTCCGGCTCTGAAATTCCTCCGTATGGTGGTGCGAAAATATCACAGTGCGAAAAGGACCCGGAACCATTATTATACAAAGCACCCAGAATACCATTCGGGCTTTGATCATAACAAATAAAATCAGGAGAATTATTCTGGTCCAAATTGAATAAGTTAATTTTTTGCTCTACTATCTTAGAAATAATGATACTATTTCCGAAAATTCCATCCCCATAATTAGGATAATAAACCCACGCTGAATCGACACTGCTATGGGACACAATGTCAGGGAGGTTGTCAGCATTTATACATGAACAAATAATATTAACAAAATTTGATCTAATTAAATAAGATAGTGAGAAGTTCCCATACCCATCATTCATTAAAATGCTGATGGTATCACTTCCATAGTTATTGCTGCCTAAAATGATGTCGATATCCCCGTCATTGTCAATATCGCAAACGTCCAGGGAATAAGCATACTTAGGGACCTTATATCCATCCGATAAGCCAAATTGACTAAACAAAAATAAGATTGCTAAAATTGAAAATGCTATTTTAGTTTTCATAGTGAATATTTTTGGTCGATGGCAGGATGATTGTGATTTGGTTTTCATATATTTATGTCTTAACACTACTAAAGGTATTACAATATAATCATTTATTTTCGATGTGATAGAAAATATATCATGGGTCTAAATAAAGAGGGCTTCAGTTGCTGTCTTAAAATTTTGGTTCCTGCTAAAAATTGTTTTTTGAGTAACATGGCTGTTGAATTTGGTTAATACTTAATTATTTTTTGTGTGTGAGTATTATGCTGATTATCTGATACAATCAATAAATAAATCCCTTTAGGAATTTCTTGATCTGAAAAGCCTCTCCCATCCCATTTAATTTCAATCGGCTCATTAATTTTAATCTTCCCGGCATTAAATTCCTTAATTGGTCTACCATACAAATCATTTATAACAATCTTTAATTCAGAATTGATAGTTGATTTTATTGTTATTAGGCTAAAAGTGGAAAATGGATTTGGTTTTAGGCTTATTTTTAATTTCGTTGATTGATTAAGTCTTTCATTGATCCCTACTGGATTTTCATAGCTGAAACTTCCAAATCCATCATTCCATAGTATTTTAAATGCATTTCGCGGTGAATAACCATACATAATAATATCGCTGAAGTTATCTCCGTTCAGATCAGCCGTCCCTGTCCGGAATAATTCCATGGGTCCCACATAATACTGCTGTGGTTTATAAAATGTCCAATTGTGATCATTTATTGAAATATAGATTGAATCTGTACATCCACTCCACAAACAAAGAGCAAAACTATAGTCGTCGTAGCCGTCATTGTTCAAATCAGCAATATCAGTTGACGACAGCGCATCAATTAAGGGAAGTGTGTTTCTATTCATAAACACATTATTCCCGAGATTTTCATATAATATTAGTTCATCAGTGTTATGGCTGAAGATCAAAATATCATCAGGAGGAGTTAAATTTAATTTGCATATCCGCGGAGATGCTTTATTTGTGCAAAGAAGGGATGTATCAAAGGTTAAATTTCCATTATTCATTAAAGTATGGATGCCAGTTGGCAGATAGGAAAGACATGCATCCGGCAGGCTATCATCATTCAAGGATCCGATTCTCGGGAATAAATTTCCTCCCATGCCATCATCAAAAATGACATGATCGGTAAACTGTAAATTGCCTTCATTCTTTAAAATTCCCCATTTGCAGTAATAAGCGCTGTAGGTATAAACCAGATCATTCAAACTATCGCCGTCCATATCCGTGATGTATTCAATAACCCTGCCACCATAAGTCGGAGCTAGAATTACTTCCTCCCCAAATGTAGTATCACCATTATTTTGCATAAATAAGATGTTGTCGGCGTCTGAAGTGATAATATCAGGATAATTATCATCATTAATGAGACCGCACTGAACAAATATTCCATTTGATCTGCAAAGAGAAATCTTAGTTAAATATCCGATTCCATCATTCAAGAAAATAAATAAAGAATCGGGTAAAGCATATGAGTTTGAACTTAATATTAGATCATAATCGCCATCTAAATCAATATCACAATGGCATATGTCCTTTATTAGATAAGTATCAGGAATTGCATATTCCTGGGAAAATGACTTAAAAGGCAAAATGAATAATAAACTGGCTAAAAGTTGAATGAATAAAAAATGCCAATATTTCAAAGTTTTCATTTGAATTAATTTTTGATTTGAAAAGATATAGATATGAACTTGTCGGGGGGTATATTCTTGATACCTTTAAAGTTAATATAAAATCAGGCCCTTTTTACACTGAATTGAAATATATAATGAGTCTAAATTTAGGGTGTCTTTATACTATGTCCGGGAACATCTGCCGCATCCTATGCTGAACGACCGGCACACAGAAGACTTCGCAAGTATTATTTTCAGTTGGACATGCGCTTTTATCCGCATACTATTTAAATTGAACGCGAATGACACAAATTTTAGCGGATGACACCGGATTAGATTAGACAACCTTTTTTTACTAATTAGTTGCATGATTTTTAATATTTTAATGAGCAGCATCACAATTAACAAGCCGTTAACAAAAAATTCATTTGCGTGATTAGCGAATATCCCTATCTTTGTTACTATCAATCATTTAATAATTACAAATCAGCACTAATCCTTAATCAACAGTAATAATCATGAAAGCACTTAAAATCATTGGAGTTATTCTGGCCATATTGGTGGCATTATTCTTAATCGTAGCCCTCTTCCTTCCATCAAAAATCCATATGGAAAAATCGCTGGTGATCAACAAACCGGCAAGCCTGGTTTACAAACAAGTTAATAATTACCACAACTGGTCTGCATGGTCCCCGTGGCAGGCCGGCGATCCTGCGATGACAAGTACTTATGAAGGCCCGAAAATGGGAGTTAATGCAAAAACGGTATGGGTTAGTAAAAAATACGGGGATGGCAGCATGACGATTGTCGAAAGCCAGCCTTATCAAAAAGTCACTTCATCTCTGGATTTCGGGCAAAGGGGAACTGCAACCTCCGATTTCTTATTTGCTGACGATCCTGCCGGTACCAAGGTTACCTGGACGCTGGACATTCCTTCGCTGTCTTACCCGGTTGACAGATATTTCGGTGCTATGATGCCGGCAATGATGAATCCTATTTTCCTCAAGGGACTTGAAAAATTGAAGGAAGTTACCGAAGCCATGCCCGATCCGCCTGCATTGCAACTTACCCTGTTTCCCGAAAAAGCCGTTGTCTCCGTGATCGATTCATGCAATTGGTCAGATATCGAAATGAAGATGGGACAAATGTTCGGCGAAATAATGACCTTGCAAAAAAGCGCGAAGTTTGAATTTGCAGGTGCTCCCATGTCATTGTATCACAAATGGGATGAAGCCAACCAGTTTACGGTATTCGAAAATTGTGTGCCGGTGGATCGTAAAGTTGCCGGAAAAGGAAGGGTCCAATATAAAGTTTTACCCGCAACCCGTGCGGTCATGGGAACCCATTTCGGGGCTTATGACCAGACGATGTACCTTTATAATGCTTTGGATGAATTTATCAAGGATTTCGGACTGGAAGAAAATGGCGGGCCGATTGAAGAATATATTACCGATCCAATGACAGAACCGGATACCGCAAAGTGGCAGACTAATGTTTATTTCCCGGTTAAATAATTGATCGATCTATGGACCGGCGACGTTTTATTTACCGCGGATCCGGCCTGATTGCAGGCGGGATGCTGCTTAACCTGGTTCCTCTCAGGCTATTTGGAAATATTGCCGGTCATGACCTTTGCATGGTTAAATCTTCCGATTATTATAAAGCCACCCTCAGGGCTATTCACGAACTTGGCGGGATTAATAAATATGTTCCTCATGGCTCGTCGGTGGGTTTTCTCCTCAATTCGAATTTTGAAGAACCGGGCACTTATCCCCGGCCTGACATTGCCCTGGCCATGTTATTCCTTTGCTGGGAAGCAGGGGCGAGGGAGATTGTTATGCTACAGATGGTTTCAAAAGACTACTGGCGGCGATCCGGGAAGTTTGATAAACATCGTTTTATTATCGATGAACTAGTACAGATTGAAAAAAATGAGCATCCCGCAGTTTTTAACGATAAGGATTTCAGGGTTATGGAGACCTTAGATGGTGCAGTCCATTTGAAAAATATTGAAATTATCCGTAAGATTAGCGAAGTTGATGTTTTCATTAATATCCCCATTCTGAAACACCATGCGACTACGATCTTAACAGGGGCGCTGAAAAATATGATGGGGCTTTGTACCAGGAAGACAAATGTCACGTTTCACCTGGGATCGGGTGTGAGAAATGACCCGGAATACCTGGGGCAATGTATTGCCGACCTGAACCTGGTCAGAAAACCTGACCTGACTGTAGCCGATGCCTCGGAATTCATCACTGGTAACGGCCCTGCCGGCCCCGGTCCTTTGAAGAGACTGGACCTGGTGGTTGCCGGTACGGACCCGGTTGCGATTGATGCGTTCGGTGCAAGGTGCCTTGATATGGAAGCGGATGATATTATTGCAGTAAAACGGGCGTATGAACTTGGTATAGGTGAAATGGATCTGTCGAAATTATCAGTCTCTGAAATACAAGCTTGATTCAATATGAAAGTGGTATTTTCAACATGGTTATTCGCGATGATGATTCTGGGTGCACTAAATCTTGCAGGCCAGGAGATTGAAAAGCTTGTTCCCACGCTTGCCGATTTGAATGGTTGGAAAATGACCTCCGAACCGCAGATATTTATTGGAGATAATTTGTATGACCTGATCGATGGAGGCGCTGATCTTTATCTCGAATATGGTTTCGAAAGAGTTGTTTCAGCGCATTATGCTGACCCGTCTTTAAACAATATCCAGGTTGAAATTTATGAAATGATTGATGCCCCCTCAGCTTATGGCATTTTCAGCATAACCCAGCAGGCTGCTGAATGGTCGAAGCAGTACGGGAATCTGTCAGCGGTCAAAGAGGATTATATTTCTTTCTGGAAAAGTAAATATTATGTGAATTTATCCTGGTCATCGCGGCAACATCTTGATGAACCTTTGCTGGCCAAACTGGCTAACCTGATCGGACAAAAGATACCGGATGACGGAAGTTATCCTGATCTTTTGCAAACTTTTCAGTTTCTGGACCCGGGGAAGAAAGTGATTTTTCTCAAAGGGAATCTTGCCTTATCTAATTTCTATTATTTTGATTATAAGGATATTTTTAAAATACAGGAAGCATTAGCCTGTTCCCAAGGCAGTCACCACAGGATTGTAATAAAATTCACTGATCAGTCGAAGGCACTTGAAATTCTTGCCGACGCCAGGCAAAGCATTTCAAACAACAAGCGATTTACGGATGTGACAATGGCTTTTCAGGGATTCAGCTGCAGGGATAATAAAGGAAACCTTATCCTGATCCGGCAAATTGAAAATTACATTGCTATTTTGGTTGCTTTGGATAATAGCATTTCCCTGGCGCCTTTTATGGATGAAGTCACCCAAAAAATTGAGAATAATCCACGGTAATCTTAATTAATTTTGTATCGATGTGTGGTAGATATGTATTGGTGCAAAAAGTGGAATTACTTGAAAAGCGTTTCAATGTTAAAGCCCCTGAAGGATTTGATTACAGGCCCAGTTACAATATTTCCCCGGGTAGACTGGCTGCCGTCATAACTGATGAAAACCCCAGGCAACTGGACCTGTTTCGCTTCGGCATGAACCCTTTCTGGGCCAAAAAACCCATGTATCTTATCAATGCGCGGGCTGAAGGTGATCATAACGTGGAAGATAACCCTGGTTATGCGGGTGCAAAGGGCATTATCACCAAACCTTCATTCCGGAAACCTATCCGCTCACAGAGATGCCTTGTCCTGGCTGATTGTTTTATTGAAGGGACGACGAAGGAGAAACTATCAAAGCCTTTTGTGGTTTATCTGAAGGCAGGGGAGAGGCCTTTTGCATTTGCCGGGATCTGGGATACATGGGTGAATCAGGACACCGGTGAGATCATCCGGTCTTTTGCTATTATCACAACAGTGGCAAATGAACTTCTTCAAAAGATCCCCCATCATCGCTCTCCGGTTATCCTGCCCAGATCGCATGAGCAAGCCTGGATTAACAGCGATATTCCCCTTTCCGATGTCACCGGAATGCTCAGGCCATACCCTGCGGAACTTATGAACGCTTATCCCATAGATCCTGCTATTAAAAACCTGCGCGCGGAAGGCCCGGAATTGCTTAAACCAACTGGTCAGCGGCTGACACCGGAGTATGAAACACGAAAAACGGATGATGTTAATCTGCAGGGAATGGGGATGAATAGGAGGTTGAAGGAGCAGCAGGATTTCCTGGAGTTTGAGTTATAGTCATTAGTCATTAGTCTACAACTTTATGACTACCTAATGACCATTGACTAATGACCAATAGCATCATAGAGCCATGCAATCTCCTCTGCCCAGATATCCTCATCCGGTGTTTCGAGGATGATCGGTATATTGTCAAACCTGGGATCATTCATGATCCGGATAAAAACTTCTTTCCCCAGGTCCCCTTTGCCGATACTTTCATGGCGGTCGACCCTTGAAGCAAGCCCTTTACGGGCATCATTAAGGTGAATCCCCTTAAGATAGGAAAGCCCGATAATCCGGTCGAATTCGCTGAAAGTCCATTGGTATCCGTCTTCCTGCTTGATATCATAACCCGATGCATAAGTATGGCAAGTGTCAAGGCACACACCGACCCGGCTTTTATCATCAACCAGGTCTATGATTGTCCGCAGGTGTTCGAATTTATAACCGACGCTGCTTCCCTGGCCGGCTGTATTCTCGATAATTGCCGTCACTCCATTTGTTTTCCGGAGGCAAATATTAATAGAATCAGCAATGATTTTCAGGCAGTCATTTTCCGTTATCTTATTCAGGTGTGCCCCGGGATGGAAATTGAGCATGGTCAGGCCAAGCTGCTCGCATCTTTGCATCTCATCCAGCAAAGCCACCCGCGATTTTTCCAGCATTTCTTTATCCGGGCTTCCGGGATTGATCAGGTAGCCATCATGCGGAAGGATATATTCAGGCAGGTAGCCGTATTTTTTACAATTTTCTTTAAACAGGGATATGCTTTTTTCCGTCAGTGGTGAAGCTTTCCATTGTTTCTGGTTTTTCGTGAAGATGGCAAAAGCTTTGGCTCCAATCTTGTAAGCATTCAGCGGGGCATTTTCGACACCTCCGGCTGCACTGACATGAGCGCCGATGTATTTCATAAGGTATAGGGTTTCAGCAAAGGTAATTAAAAGTTAATTTTGCGATGATTCAAATATGGAAGATCCAATCCTTAAACTCCAGCCTGATAAATTTCTGGGACGGTCGCAATCGGTTCCGGTCATTGATGTTCGTGCTCCCAAAGAGTTCCGGCAGGGACATATACCCGGGGCAATCAACCTGCCTTTATTTGATGATGATGAAAGGGCTTCGGTGGGGATAACCTATACCAAAACCGGCAGTGACGCTGCAATATTGAAAGGCCTGGAAATTGCCGGACGCAAGCTGTGTGACTTGGTAAAGCAAGGCTGGGAACATGCAAAGTCAGGTGAGGTGTTGGTGCATTGCTGGCGTGGTGGGATGAGAAGTGAAGCTGTGGCATGGCTTCTTAAATTTTCCGGAATTAAAACTTCCGTTTTGGTGGGTGGATACAGGGCCTACCGTCATTACATCAGGGAATCACTTAAGCAAGGCCCTCCAATCATTGTTCTGGGGGGGATGACCGGAAGCGGGAAAACAGAAATACTAAAGCATTTATCCTCGATTGGCGAGCAGGTTTTAGATTTTGAAGGTCTTGCTAACCACAAAGGGTCGGCTTTTGGATCCCTTGGCCAGGCTGATCAGCCCACAACCGAACAATTCGAGAACGACCTGGCATCGCAATGGATTACTTTTGATCCTCATAAGCCGGTTTGGATTGAGGATGAGAGCAGGAACATAGGAAAGATTATAATTCCCGAACTAATATTTATAAAAATGGCCGTTGCTCCAATAGTTTTCGTCGATGTCCCATTTGACTCCAGGGTTAAACGACTGTCTGTAGAATATGGCAATTTTGAAACCATTGAGCTTTCTGCCCTTATCCGGAAGATTGGAAGCCGGATGGGAGGCGATAAGGCCAATGCTGCAATACATGCTTTAGAACAGGGTAACCTCATCGGAGCGGTTTCCGCGGTATTGACTTATTACGACAAAGCTTATTTGTTCGGACTTTCTAAACGGGATAAAGGTAAAATTCACACGATCAACGTGGATAGTGAAGACATTCAATCAACTGCTGAAAAAATTGCGGGAATGATTCCGAATTTGAAATTTGAAATTTGAAATTTGAAATTTGGGACCCTGGAACTCCTCATTATTTGAAATTTGAAATTTGGGGCCCTGGAACTCCTCATTTCGGCAATGCAATCTCAAACTCCTCCCCCCGCACAGTCAGTTTATCCGACCTCAGCCAGGGGTTCAGCTCTTTCAGCATGCGATAAGTGGTTTTATGTTCGCGGGCAAAAGCCGGGAGATCGTCAATGGATTCTTTGACTTTTAGGGTTTTAACATCGAGCGGGCCGTATAAATCACCCGGAGCTATTTTAAACCCGTATTTGACGGGGTTTTCATAAATGCTCTTGATGGCCAGGATACGGAAAACAAAGCGTGAAGTCTCGTCACTCAGGAACATGTGGTAATAGCTCCTGACCTGCTGTTTATCGATGGTTTCGTCAATGCGGCCCTGCCCGGCGTTGTAAGAAGACGCCACCAGGGTCCAGTTGCCGAATTTGATGTATGATTTGTTCAGGTAAGCACAGGCCGCTTCCGTGGCTTTTGCGACATGATAACGCTCATCGACTTCCTTATTAATGGTCAGACCGTATTCTTTCCCGGTTTTTTCAAGGAATTGCCAGAACCCGGTCGCACCCGAAGGGGAAACCACGTTCAACAGGCCGCTTTCGATAATGGCCAGGTATTTGAAATCTTCCGGTATGCCGTTCTTTGCCAGGATCGGTACAATCACCGGAAACCAGCGGGCCGCTCTTTTTATGTTAAGAATAGTGGATGAATGCCAATAGGTATTAACTGTCAGCTCCCGGTCGAATTGTTCGCGCACGTAAAAAATGTCCATCGGGACAGGTTCACCGGCAAATGTCGCGGAATCGGGGATGGGTACCGGCATGGTATAGTTCATCCCTTCCACGAAAACCATTGTTTCTGTTACCGGTTCTTTCTCTTTTGTGCTTTCCCTTTTATTTAAGAAAAGATATAATATCCCAATGAAAAAAATGGCCACAGCAGCTACCAGGATTGCCAATAAACGTCGTGACATATGGTTAGTGGTTAGTGGTTAGTGGTTAGTGGTTAGTGGTTAGTGGTTAGTGGTTAGTGGTCCTCCTAGAATGGGCTCTTAAGATCTTTAAACCGCATACCCTTCAAATCCTTTTCAGAGACAAGCGGGTTATCATTTCCCCAAATTATTTGCAAATCAGGATCGTTCCAGATGATGCCGGATTCCGATTCCTTATTGTAGAAATTCGTGCATTTATATTGGAAGATGGTATCGTCTTCCAGTGTCAGGAAGCCGTGGGCGAACCCTTCCGGTATCCACATCATCAGCTTGTTGGCTGCACTTAGGACAGAAGATTTCCATTTTCCGTAAGTCTTCGAGCCCTTCCTCAGATCCACTGCCACATCCAGCACCGACCCGCGCACCACCCGGACCAGCTTTCCCTGCGCGAAAGGCGGCTTCTGGAAATGCAGGCCCCGCAAAACATTCCCCTGGGACATCGACTCGTTGTCCTGTACAAAATCAACATTAATCCCCAGGTTCCGGAACTTTTCCTTTTGAAAGGATTCATAAAAATAACCCCTTGCATCCGGAAAGACATCCGGCTGGATAAGTACGAGGTCTTCTATTTTAGTCTTGATTAAGTTCAAAATTCAAAGCTGAATTGTTAAATTGTTAAATTGTTTTGCCACTGACTGCCGACTGTCAACTGTCAACTGTCAACTAAATATGAATTACTTCCCCATAAGCCGCCGCCACTGCTTCCATTACAGCTTCTGACATCGTCGGGTGCGGGTGTATAGACTTTATAATTTCGTGGCCTGTGGTTTCGAGTTTGCGCGCCACAACCACTTCGGCTATCAATTCCGTGACATTCTCGCCAATGAAGTGTGCACCAAGCCATTCTCCGTATTTCGCATCAAAGATCACCTTGATAAATCCTTCCTTATTGCCTGAAGCACTTGCCTTGCCAGATGCCGTGAAGGGGAACTTGCCGGTTTTTATCTCGTATCCCGCTTCCCTGGCCTGCTTTTCCGTAAATCCTACCGATGCTATTTCAGGACTGGTGTAGGTGCATCCCGGGATATTATTGTAATCGACCGGTTCGACGTCCATTCCTGCGATCTTCTCCACGCAGGTGATCCCTTCGTGCGAAGCGACATGAGCCAGCGCCTGGCCCGGGACGATATCGCCGATGGCGTAATAGCCTTCCACGTTCGTCCGGTAATATTCATCAACCTTGATCTTGTCTTTTTCTACAACAATGCCCACTTCTTCCAAGCCTAAACCTTCAATATTCGATTTTACGCCAACAGCCGACAATACCACTTCACACTCAATCACCTCATTCCCTTTTCCGTGCTTCCCCGCCTCCATGCCTCCATGCTTCACAATCACCTTACACCCTTTCCCGCTCACATCAACCGATTCTACCGTCGCATCCGTCATCACCTTGATCCCTGCTTTTTTAAAGCTCCGCTCCAGCTGCTTTGACACTTCCTCATCCTCGAGAGGGACAATATTCGGTAAAAGCTCGATGAGCGTGACTTCGGTTCCTATTGAATTATAAAAATATGCAAACTCACTGCCAATAGCACCGGAGCCCACCACCACCATGGATTTCGGCTGTTTGGGCAGGTTCATCGCCTGGCGGTAGCCGATGATCTTTTTGCCGTCCTGCTTTAGATTCGGAAGCTCACGGGAACGGGTCCCCGTGGCCAGGATGATATGATTGGCCGTGTATTCGGTGGTTTTGCCGGATTCATCGGTTACCACAACCTTTTTGCCGGGTTTTATCTTTCCTGTGCCTTTCAGGAAATCAATTTTATTTTTCTTGAAGAGGAACTGCACCCCGTTGCTCATACTGTTGGCCACATCGCGGCTGCGCTTGATCATCCCTTCAAAATCAGGCGTAATGGCGCCTTCTATTTTAACACCATAATCGATGGCATGGCTTGCATACCTGAATACCTGCGCACTTTTTAACAATGCTTTAGTGGGAATGCATCCCCAGTTGAGGCAAACCCCGCCCAGTGATTCTTTCTCCACGACGGCCGTTTTCATACCCAGTTGCGAAGCGCGGATCGCAGCCACATAGCCCCCCGGTCCGCTGCCTATAACGATAAGATCGTAATTCATGAGAGTGATTTTATTTTGATTGATTTTGCAAAGGTAGAAAAAACAGTGGAACGGTGGAACAGTGAAACGGTGAAACGGTGGAACGGTGGCTCTGCGCCTTCGCGCCTCCGCGGTGAAAAAAGCAATCTGTGCCTGATCTGTGCAAATCTGCGTTTTATTGATCTGCGCAAATCAGCGAGAAACCTTAATAAAGAAAATTATCAATAAATAATTCACAATAGCTCGACTATTTCATCTTAATGCCTAAATTTAACATTTCATAAACCTAACCAAACTGACTATGCCTACCGGTAAACAATACTACATAGATGCAGCCCGCCGCGCCATGGCCTGGCACCAGGAAAATACCGACCAGATGCGCAAATGCCGCTTCGACACCATTGCAGTCCACGGCATTTACTCCATGCAGGAGGCGCTCGATTTCAACCAGGGCTCCATCATTGAGCCAATGTATATGTCGACCTCCCAGGCCTACCGCGATTCCGACGAGATGGAAGCCGCGCTTGCCTATGAGATACCGACCTGGTGCTATTCCCGCATCGCCAACCCCAGTATATATTACCTGGAGGGTGTCCTGGCCCTGCTCGATGGTTATGGCGCAAGCGAGGAGACTTCCTGCGTGGCCACTTCTTCCGGAATGGCTGCAATCGCCTCTGCGGCTGAACCTCTGCTCGCGGTAGATCCGAAGAACCCCGGCCGGCCGATTAATTTTGTGGCCACATGCCAGCTCTACGGGGGTACCTTCCAACAATTTGCTATAAGAAAACACCGCGAGCGAAACATCGAATGGCGCAAGGTGATCAACTCCAGCGACATTAATGAATGGGCCGGGCTGATCGATGAGAACACCCGTTTTCTATACGGCGAGATGCCTTCCAACCCGGGCCAGGCATTCTTTGACCTTAAAAAGGTGGTTGAACTCGCCCACTCCCATAATATCCCGCTGATTATTGACTCTACGGTGGCAACGCCTGCCCTGATGCGCCCGATCCAGTGGGGAGCGGATATTGTAGTTCAATCAGTTTCCAAGACATTGGCCACGAGCGGATTTGGAATAGGAGGGGCTGTCATCGCGAAAAAGCATATCACCACGAACATTGACAACGATGCCCTGAAGGCCGACTATTGCATGTATCTCAAAGTTTTACCCAACCGCGACAACGGGCCGAATATTTCTCCCATGAATGCCATCCTGGCGCTGAACGACATCCGTACCCTGCGGATGCGTGTCGACCAGTGCAGCCGCAGCACGATGACCGTGGCAAATTACCTTGCAGGCCACAAGCATGTTGAACAGGTTGATTACCTGGGGTTGGAAACCCATCCGTTGCACGAGTTGGCAAGCAGGTATATGTGGCTGGCAGACGCCGAAAAGGACGAGCTTTACGGCAAGCCCGTGAACCGTTACGGCCACCTGATGTCGTTCCGCATCAAAGGCGGTGCGCAGGCCACCCGCGATGTTTTCGACGGCTTCCGGCGCATCTGGCGCGCCACCGACCTGGGCAGGATCAAATCCGTGGCCACCATCCCGGCTATTTCCACCCATTCACAGCAGGGCGAAGAAGGACGCAGGATTGCCGACATCCCGCCCAACCTGATCCGCCTGTGTGTGGGCGCCGAACATCCCGACGACATCATCACCGACCTCGACCTGGCGCTATCTGTTTTGGATGGTAAGAAAATCAGCGTAAGCTCACCGGAGTATTCGGCAGGAGGGGCGAGTAGTGCGAGGTTGGGGGGAGAGTGAGGGGGGAGGGAATGGCTCGGTTAGCGAGATGTTAGTAGCTATTAGGAAATGCTGTTCCTATAAAACTTGCAGAAATTAATCTGAATTGAATATGATTGAAGTTACTTGTGCAATTATTCTTAGAGATAATAAAATCTTGGTAACTCAAAGAAGTGAGACGATGGATCTGCCATTGAAGTGGGAATTTCCAGGCGGAAAGATTGAAGTGAATGAAACCGCAGAAAATTGCCTACGAAGAGAAATAAAAGAAGAACTGAATATAGAAATAGAACTTTTGGAGAAATTAGAAACTAAATGTTTTAATTATGAAACTTTCTCTATCAACCTTATTCCTTTTGTTTCTAAATACTTGGCAGGTGAAATTGTTTTGGCTGAACATAAAGATTTCAAATGGTTTGCAAAAGAAGAATTAAAATTTTTGGATTGGGCTTCTGCTGATATTCCTGTTTTAGAAGAATTTTTAAAATTAAATTATGACACAGCAAGGGCTCTATGAACAACTCATTAACAAATTGATTTCCTCCAAACTGAATGATTTGGACAGAAATACATTTTACATTAAGGAAAGTGCAATTGATAAAAATGAAGCGTCAAGAGTTCTATCACAATATTTGGTTGAGGTAATCCGATTTGCTTTGAATCTAATTTCTGGAGAAGATAGCATTGAAAAACAAATTGAACTTTCAAACAAAATTATTTTTCTTTTAAGAACTGAGTTAAAGGATGAAGTGTTTGATGAAGATTTGATTGCAACTGAGGCAAAGATTCTTTCTGCAATCTTTTCAAAGATTGATGCAGGATTTTCTGATTTTGAAAAACATCTCAAAGAAATTACACCTTATACTAGATTATCTCAAAGCGAATTATTTACTGGCAATAATGCAGGCATTTCGCTTGAAAGTGAAATCAAAAAAGAAATTCTTTCTTCGGATAAGATCAATTTCCTTGTTTCATTTATCAAGTGGACAGGAATAAGAATTTTTGAGAAAGAATTATTTGAATTTACTGAAAAAGGTGGGCAATTAAAAGTGATTACGACTTCTTACATGGGTGCTACTGATTTGAAAGCAGTAATGTATTTATCGGGTTTGAATAACACAGAAATTAAAATTTCATACAATACAGATAATGAGAGATTACATGCTAAGGCGTATTTGTTTTTCAGAAACACTGGATTTCACACCGGCTATATTGGTTCATCTAACATTTCCCGTTCTGCATTGACAAGTGGTTTAGAATGGAATCTTAAAGTAACAACAAAAGAAGTTGGGCACATCATTGATAAATTTCAGAAAACTTTTGATACTTATTGGCAAGACAAAGAATTTGAATTATTTGATAAAGCACATCACACTGAAAAATTAAAAACAGCTCTCAAAAAGGAGAGATCTCATGAAAGAAATAACCCTGCTGCCTATTTTGATATTAAACCTTTTCCATTCCAGGAAGAAATTTTGGAAAAGTTAGAGACGGAAAGAATAGTGCACAACCGTTACAGAAATTTAATTGTTGCTGCAACCGGAACTGGTAAAACCGTTATTTCAGCATTTGATTTCAAAAACTTTAAAAAGCAAAACTCATCTGCAAAACTTCTGTATGTGGCTCACCGCAAAGAGATACTACAACAAGCACTAGCAACATTTCAAGGTATTTTGAGAGATAATAATTTTGGTGAGTTATGGGTTGATGGAAGTGAACCGGAAAAATTTGATTGCGTTTTTGCTTCTGTTCAAACACTGAATAACAGAATTGACTCACTAACTCTTTCAGATTCATTTTATGATTTCATCATTGTAGATGAAGTTCATCATATCGCTGCTTCAAGTTACCGTCCAATAATAAATCGTTTCAAGCCGAAAATTCTTTTAGGCTTAACTGCTACACCTGAGAGAATGGATGGTGAAGATATTCTCAAAGATTTCTCAGATACCATTGCTGCTGAAATCAGGCTACCAGAAGCGCTAAACAGAAAATTGCTATGTCCTTTTCAATATTTCGGAATTACGGATAGTATTGATTTGTCAAATGCTTCATGGCAAAACGGAAGATACTTACCAAGTGAATTAACCAGAATCTATACTCGAAATGATAGAAGGGTAGGTGAAATAATATTTAATCTCAACAAATACCTAAAAGATAAAGATGATGTAAGAGCACTTTGTTTCTGTGTAACACAGGAACATGCTCAATATATGGCTGAAAAGTTCACGTTTGCCGGATTAAAAGCAGATTACTTGGTTAGTTCAAGAAATGAGTTGAGAGAAGAACTTCGACGAAAGTTATTGAATAAGGACATTAATTATCTTTTTGTCGTAGACATTTTTAATGAAGGGATTGATATACCTGAAATGGATACAGTTTTATTCCTTCGGCCCACAGAAAGTTTAACAATTTTTCTTCAACAGCTTGGAAGAGGCTTAAGACTAGCTGATGGAAAAGAATGCTTGACTGTATTAGATTTTGTTGGAAACTCAAGACCGGAATATGATTTTGAAGGTAAATTTAGGGCATTGGTTGGAAAAACAAATACTTCAACTCAAAAGGAAATTGAAGATGATTTTCCTCATTTACCTTTAGGATGCGCAATTATTTTAGAGAAAAAAGCAAAAGATTTTATTTTGCAAAACATTCGGAATGCAACCTTGCTAAACAGAAATCAACTGCTAAATAAAATTCGTAATTACAAATACCAAACTACTTTACCTCTTACGCTTAAAAACTTTTCAAACTTTTGCCATATTCCTTTACAACTGATTTATAAAAAGGGCAATTGGAAAAGATTGTGTGTGATGGCTGAACAAATTGAAGATTATCCTTCAACTAATGAGAATGAAATTTACCGAGCAATCAGTAAAAAGTGGCTTTCGTGCAATTCAAATTCCTACTTCCAATTTATTTTGTCGTTAGCTAAGCAGGGTTTTGATGTCGATTTTAAAAAATTCAATGAAGAAGAAAAAGCCATGTGCTTAATGCTACATTATGATGTTTGGCAGACTGCTGGTGGGTTTGACACACTTGAAGATAGTATTAAAGCAATCGGTAGAAATAAAATTCTAACGGATGAGATCATTGAAATGATTGAAATCCTCATAGATAAAGTTGACTTCTTAGAAAAAGAAATCTCACTTCCTTATATTCAACCTCTTAAACTTCATAGCCGTTATACAAGAGACCAAACCCTTGCTGCATTTGGACTCAATACTTTTAAAAAGGAATCTTCAAATAGGGAAGGAGTTGCAATGATTCAAAATTTAAATACGGAGTTGCTATTTGTCGATTTAATTAAATCAGAAAAAGATTTTTCTCCTTCTACACTATATCAGGATTTTGCAATTAGTGAGCGGCTTTTTCATTGGCAAACTCAGAACTCGGCAAGACCTGATGTTGGGAAAGGATTGACCTATATAAATCAAAAAGAATTAAATAAGACAATTTTGTTGTTTGTGAGGGAAAGGAATGAGGATGAATATAAGAATACAATGTCATACGTTTTTCTTGGAGATGTGAGATTTATTGAACACACAGGTTCAAAACCTATGAACATTACTTGGGAACTCAAAGAGCCAATGCCACCATATTTATGGAAGGATTCAGCTAAGATGGCTGTTGGATAATTTCATTTTACATCCGGTTGAACCCCTCCCACACTGCCTCTTTAAAACGTCGTCTAACCGGGATCTTCTGGTTTTATATCAGAACTGAAAAAGCTGAAAAGGCGATGATTTTTCGGATGGGGATTGTAAAGTATCGCGTATCGCGATATGCAATATATTTTTGGTTTATTTTGTTTTTCAATAATTTATTTCTTAATATTGCATATCGCAATATGCAATAAAGTATTAAGAAATGAAACAAGTTCAAACTAGTATGAAACCACAGGATGTGGTTATTCTGCTGAAAATTATTGCTTTAAATACCGGCAATTGGCAGCAAATGCCCCTGGCCGAAGCTTTAAAAATGAGCCAGTCGGAGGTGAGCGAGTCGGTAGCCCGTTCAAAATATGCCGGATTGCTTGATGGCAGCGGCAAAAAGGTCATGCGCCTTGCCTTTATGGACTTTTTACAATATGGTCTTGCGTATGTATTTCCACAGAAACCCGGGCCTGTGGTAAGGGGTATGCCTACCGCCCATTCAGCAGGACCTTTAAATACTGTTATTTTAAGCGACGAATCGTATGTTTGGCCCTGGGCAAAAGGAAAAGTCAGAGGACATGGCATTGTACCCCTTTATTCCTCAGTGCCCGATGCTGTGGACCAGGATGATAAGCTGTATGAATTGCTGGCATTGGCTGATGCTTTGAGGATAGGCAGAGCCCGGGAAAGGGATTTGGCCGTGAATGAACTGAAAAGTAGAATCCTGCATGGAGAATAAAATTATCAACGACCCTTATTCTGAAGAAATTATCCGGACGCAAATACATCCGTTTATGGTGGATGAACGCTTTCCTATTGTTTTAGAAAAAATCATTGAAATAATATCCTGATGGTTCAGCACCTCCCACACCCATCTTTAAAACTTCGTCCAACCGGGAAACGTCATCCCCAGGAAAAGTGAAGAGTGAAGAGTGAAGAGTGAAGAGTGAAAAGTGAAAATCCTCTGGACTCCGCGTCAACGCGGTTTTAGATTATAAATTGCATTAATAATCAAACAGTTATGGCTGATTAGGGAAAATGTTTATAAATATCTTTCCTATGGGCAAGATCAACGAAAAAAACAACATTATCAATGATTTTAAGTCCTATCCGGTAGTCTCCAACTTTAATCCGATAGTGTTTCCTGCGTCCTTTCATTTTTTTTAAGTTGGCTATGCTTCTCAAATCGTCAGCTGCCTCAATCTTTTCAATTATTTGGGCAACCTCAGATTTTAATTGCATATCTCTGATCTTTTCGATCGCCTTGAGAAACGAAGCCTTAAATGCTGTATTCATCTTCCTAAAGCATTCATAACTCTTTCACGGCTGACATCAGGTGTCTTCATCCCTTTTTCAATACGTGATGAAAGAACAGCATCCTCAAGATCTTCCGCACTAATAGTCATCGCTTCGGCACCCGTTTTTTTTATCAGTTCCAGCCAAAATTTCAGTTCAGCTTTATTTTTGGTTTTAATTACAATGGTTTCCATGAAATATTTTTTACAAATTTATTCAATTTTCACTCATCCTGATCGAAAAGAGTGTCTTTGTGAAGAGTGAAGAGTGAAGCGTGAAGCGTGAAAATTTCTCTGCGTCTTCGCGTCTCCGCGGTTTATATTAAAATTTACCGCACGGCAATACAAGGACATGAAAAGAAAACAAATCTTCCGTTGGAAACAGTTTTTAACATAGAATTTAGCAATTGAAAGCCAAATTTTAGTAGATTTGTTTATTAAACTGGATAATTAACATGGAAAACCTGATCCGGAAAAATATTCATCAAATCTCTGAATTATGCGAACGCTATGGGGTTCGGAAGCTTTATGCTTTTGGCTCCGTGGTTTCCGGAAAGTTTTCTGAAGAAAACAGCGATATTGACCTTCTCGTTGAACTTCTTCCGATGTCACCGATGGACAAGGGAGAAGCCCTTCTTGAATTGTGGGACCAATTGGAAAAACTTTTCAACCGGAAAGTCGACCTGGTTTCGGATCAGCCGGTTAAGAATCCTTACTTTTTTTCCAGCCTTGAAGAAACGAAAAAATTGATTTATGACAGGGAGAAGCAGGAAATATCTATCTGATATTCTTATTGCTGCCGGTTTAATCGGGGAATTTCTTTCTGATGTTCCTGATTTTGCTGGTTATCAGAGAGATCAAAAAACTAAAAGTGCCGTGGAAAGGCAATTGGTCATCATTGGGGAGGCTGTGAATTTTTTTCGGAAAGAAAGTGGGATTGAGCTTAAAAACTCTCATCAGATTGTGAATTTTCGGAACAGACTTGTCCATGCCTCCCCGCCTTCTGTTTCGTTATCCCGAAGAAGGACCTCACATGAGCAAGAGAAGCATTACATTGATAATGTGTGAATGATGTAACTTATTCCCAAAATTATGTAACGATTCCCGGAATAGAGAGGCATACCTTTGTCAATGTAAAAATTTACTCACAAACTTAAATAACTTACAGTCATGGGAAATCTACTTTATATCATTGCAGTGATCCTGATTATCGGATGGGCTTTGGGATTTTTTTACTTCAGTGCCGGTGGAATCATACACGTTCTTCTTGTTATTGCAATTATTGCATTATTATTTCAGGTTATACGGGGGCGGAGAATCTTTTAAACCGGGGTAATGGAAGAAGTTTCCGGTTTTGCTGAACAGGGCAATGCCAAATCAGAAAAAGCTAAAAAGAGGAATTAAAAAAAATGAAAACATTTAGACTTCTTGCTATGCTGTTATTATGCATAGGTCTTTTGTTCAGCACATCATCCTGTGCTGTATTTGTCAGAGGAGACAACGGACATCATAGGGGATCGCAAAGAAATCCAAATAACCCACATCATACCTATAGCACAAACCCGGGAAGATCCCAGGGGAGTGACAAAAATCAAAATAATCCGCATCATTCCCATAGCACGAACCCTGGAAAAGCTAAGGGAAGCCACAAAAAATAAGTACTAACCCACGAAAGCATGAAACGTCATCCCCGCATCAGCGGGGACCTCCTTGTTTTGTATATGACGACCTCCCGCATGCAGGAATAATTTACCCACCGTGAAATTCTTTTTCAATTTGAATGAATTTCCGGAATATTTTCCTATATTTACACGATTCAATGAAGGTTTTCAGACAGGCTGCCGTTTTCGGCAGGTATGAATAATATGAAACTCTACATCAAATACATGGTAAGCATTCGCTGCAAAATGGTGGTGAAGTCAGAGCTGGATAAACTCGGGCTGCATTACGGAGTAGTGGATCTGGGTGAAGTGCAGATCAGGGAAAGTATTACTGCTGAACAACGCGCCCGGTTGAAAACCGCTTTATTGAAATCAGGGCTTGAACTGATGGATGACAAGAAAGCCATACTGATTGAAAAAATAATAAATGTTATTATCGAAATGATCCATTATGCAGATGAATTGCCCAAAACAAATTTTTCCGATTACCTGAGTGAAAAATTGAATTATGACTATACTTATCTTGCAAATCTTTTTTCAGAAACAAAAGGGATCACTATTGAACATTTCATCATTCTTCATAAAATTGAACGGGTAAAAGAGCTCATCATTTATGACGAACTCAACTTTTCTGAAATTGCCTGGAAACTTCATTACAGCAGTGTAGCCCATCTTTCCCATCAATTTAAAAAGATAACAGGTTTAACGCCTTCCTTTTTTAAATCGCTCAAACGCAAAAAACGCCTCACACTTGATAATGTGTGAATGATGCAACTCTTTTCCGGAATTGTGTAACACTTTTGAGTATAAAGGTGCGCAACTTTGCAGCGTGATAATTTCATCACAATAAAACATAATCAATGAAAACTAAAATCAGAATTATATCTATTTTTCTTATGCTCTTTATAGGTGTAAGCATAACACCGCAAAAAGCATCTGCACAGGGGGTATCTATAGGCTTCCAGGTTTTTTATGATGAATTAAGCCCCTATGGAACATGGGTATACAGTTCCGATTATGGATATGTCTGGATACCCGATGTAGCTCCCGGGTTTTCTCCTTATGCCACTGACGGCTATTGGGTATTAACCGATGAGGGGTGGACATGGGTCTCTTATTATTCATGGGGATGGGCGCCTTTTCACTATGGTCGCTGGTACATCGATCCTTATTACGGACCCATGTGGGTTCCGGATTACGAATGGGGTCCGGGATGGGTTACCTGGAGAAGATCAGGAGATTATTACGGATGGGCACCAATAGGGCCTGGTGTCAGCATCAGTGTAGCTTATGGTAATGGCTATAATGTACCTTATAATCAGTGGACTTTTGTAAGAGACAGGGATTTTGGAAGAAGGAACATCAATAACTACTATATTAATTCCTCAAACAATGTTACGATCATCAACAATTCCACGGTGATAAATAATATCCGGGTTGATAATTCACGCAATGTAACATACAATGCAGGTCCGGAAAGGACAGAAGTAGAAAAACATGTTGGTAAAACAATTACCCCGGTTGCTATTAAAGAAAGAAGCCAGCCCGGTCAGAACCTGAGCAAAAATCAGCTTCAGCTATACAGACCGCAGGTGCAAAAACATACCTCCGGCGGACAGAAACCTGCTCCATCCAAAGTGACGAGTTTGGAAAATGTGAAAACTTCATCGCAAAAAGCTACTGAAACTCCGACGAAAAGAGTAAATCAACCGGCTAAGCGGCAGCCATCGCAGCAGCAAACCGATAGACCGGCTAAGCAGCAGCCATCACAGCAGCAAAAAGCCGATCAACCGGCTAAGCAGCAGCCAGCACAGCAGCTAAAAGTTGATCAGCCGGGTAAGCAGCAGCCGGCAGAACGCCAGAAAACCAATCAGCCCAAAAAGGCGGCAAAGGTAAAGACAACAAAACAAGCTAAACCACCCAAAGATACTAAGGGAGAAAAACCTCCTCATTAATCGTTTCACCTTTTCTGTTAACGCACCCAGGAACATTCCGGAGTTCAATAATCTCCCCCTTCAATTAATATTCCATATCTTTGAATATTCTTATTGAAATTTATTGGTATAAATTCTTCAGAAGAATGAAAAATTGTCTTTTACCGGGTTTTTTAAAAGTTTTATAGATAAATATTTGCTTTTTACTTTTAAATGTTATAAGTTTGTGCTTAGATGTGAAAATATCTATTGTTTAATACCAGGAAAAACAAGTATTAAACGCGCATTGCCAAGCTAATTATTTTATTGTCAAGAACTTACAAATAATTTTAATATTAAAACAAAATAAAATGAAAACACAACTACTCAAAGCATTAACAGTGGCTATGCTGTTTTTTATGCCAAATGTGAATTTCGGACAGATTGCACCTGATCTTAATTCGGCTGCCGACTTCGGGGTTCTCGCAGGTACAGCAATCACCTTCGGCGGAGTCCCTAGTGTGATTAATGATATGGATGTTGGGTTAAGTCCGGGCTTTCGTTCTTCCATCACAGGAGTTCCTCCTTCCAGCGTAGTGAATGGAGCGATTTACGCTGCCGATGATGTTGCCCCTCCGGGTGTGGCTGCCATGCTTTTACAGGCCAAACTGGACCTTACCAATGCGTATCTTGATGCTGCAGGAGCATCCGCCCCGGCGCCCGTTACAGTATCAGGTGATCAGGGCGGCACAACACTTTACGCGGGCATTTATAAATCAACCTCTACACTTTTAATACAATCAGGCAATCTGACACTTGATGCTCAGGGTGATGCAGATGCCGTATGGATTTTTCAGATAGCATCTGACTTTACTACAGTAGGCGGTGGACCTTTTCCGTCTGGGTCAGGTGGCAATGTTATCCTTACCGGAGGCGCTCTGGCTGATAACGTCTTTTGGCAGGTTGGCAGTTCAGCGACCATTGGAAACTATACAGATTTTTACGGTAACGTATTGGCCTTAACATCTATAACCATGAATTCATATGCCAGAATAGAAGGCAGATTACTTGCAAGAAATGCGGCAGTGACATTCGCTGGTGGTAGCACAATGAACAGACCGTTGGAGCCACCACCATCAATTCCCATCTCTACCTGGGCCCTCGTTCTCGGAGGCGCCCTGATCGCCATCGGTGTATTTGTAAGTTATCGTCGTATTATTTAGAAAATCGTTTCCAAATAAAATACCCTGCCGAAGCCAGTACCATCACAGTTGACTTCGGCATAAGTACAGTAGAAAGGAGCCGCCCTTTTGGGAAGGCTCCTTTTATTTAATGTGTGAATGATGTAATTTTTTTCTAAAATTGTGTAACACTTTCCGGAACTAAAGTACTGACCTTTGTACTGTTAAAATTAATTCATAATTTAATTTATATGAGATGAAGGCTTTGAAATTAATCGTTATAGGAATGGTGTTGTTTCTTTCAGGCGCAGTGCAGGCGCAGGTATCAGTGAATGTGACTATTGGTTCGCCTCCGCCATGGGGTCCTGTCGGATATACCGAAGTGCGTTATTACTACCTGCCAGATGTGGAAGCCTATTATGATGTTCAATCGTCCATGTTTATTTATTATGGAGGAGGGGCATGGATTCGCAGAGCTAATCTTCCTGGGCGGTACAGAAATTATGATTTGTACAGCGGATATAAAGTAGTGATGACGGACTATCACGGTGACACTCCTTACACACATTTTAAGGAGCATAAAACGAAATATGCAAGAGGCTACCATGGTCCGGAGCAAAAAACCTTTGGTGAGAGGCCGGGAAAAGGAAACTCCGGCGAAAAAAAATCTAACGAAGGCAACCATAATTACAAAGGAGATAAGCATGATAACAAAGGAGGTGGTCATGGCCATGAAAGTACCGGACATCATGGCGGTGGAAAAGGTAAGAAGAAATAAATCAAAAATCAAACAAAATGGATATTGCAGAAGTTGAAAAATCAAAAGCACACATCACAGTGGAGATAATCGAATATATACCCAATTCTGTGGTCATCAAAACGATTCTAAAAAAATCGACAGGAAATATCAGCGTAATGTCATTCGACAGTGGCGAAGGGTTAACCGAAAAAACCACTGCCTTTGACACCTTCGCTCAAATCATTGACGGTAAGGCGGAGATCGTAATCAGCGGGGTATCCAATTTCCTGCTGACAGGCCAGTCAATCGTAATACCTGCTCATGCGCCCAATTTTGTAAAACCAAACGGGCGGTTCAAAATGATCCTGACCGTCATAAAAAGCGGATACGAATAAACCGAAATGGTATAGATGTTACAGGCCTGTTTTACACAAATGTGTGAATAATGTAACTTTATTGCAAAAAATGAAAAGACTTTCACTGCTCTTCCTGATTTTCCTCCTGGCCATTTCAGCCTGTAAAAAGGATGATAAATTTGTAAATGCTACAATCCGTGATGAAAGCTTACCCTTAGCTGGTTGTGGCTGGCTTATCGAAATTAATTCAGAATTTTATTCGCCGAAAAACCTTCCGGATGAATTTAAAGTCGGCGACATGGAAGTGGAAATCAAATATGACGAGTTAAACAGCAAGGCTTTCTGTCAAATGCACCCGGATGGCCTTGATGAGATTTCTATAAATGAAATTCGCGATTAATCGGTTAACCATTCAATCCAAAGTAAGGAATCAGCCAGATATACCTTGATTTAAATATGCCAGGAACCCTCTATTATTCAACTAACCGTAAATCTCCGTCAATCAGCTTCCGTGAGGCGCTCCTGCAGGGCCAGGCGCCCGATAAAGGACTTTATTTGCCCGAAATTATCCCGCAACTGAGTGCAGATGAGATAAAATCCTTTATCAATAAACCTTATCATGAGATTGCCTATGATGTAACGGCGAAATACCTGGCAGGCGAAATACCTCCGGATGAGTTGCGCAGGATCGTAAAGGAGGCTTACAACTATCCAGTCCCGCTCGAACCGGTTTACCAGCGGAAATATATCATGCGTCTTGATCAGGGCCCGACGGCCTCTTTCAAAGACTTTGCCGCAAGGATGATGAGCCGCCTGATGCATTATTACCTGGCGCTGGAAAACAGGAGCCTCCTGATCCTGACTGCCACCTCGGGCGATACCGGCAGCGCCATTGCCAATGCTTTTTACGGTCTCAATAATATCAAAATAGTGATTCTTTTTCCGGAAAAAGAGGTCACTGACCGTCAGCGGAAACAAATGACAACACTTGGGAAAAATGTCAAGGTGATATCGATTGACGGCAAGTTTGATGATTGCCAGGCCCTTGTCAAAGAAGCCTTTTCCGATCCTGATCTGATGCACATGAACCTTTCATCTGCAAATTCGATCAATATCGGCCGGCTGGTCCCGCAGATCGTCTATTATTTTTATGCCTTTGCCCGTCTGAGGGTTGGAAACCCTGATGACAATGTGATCTTTTCCGTTCCTTCAGGAAATTTTGGTGATATGATGGGAGGGGTGCTTGCCATGAAAATGGGACTGCCTGTGAAACGCTTTATCATTGGGGTTAATGATAACGATGAATTCCCAAAGTATCTGGCAACAGGGGAATATCGAAAAGTAGAGCCCTCCCGCAATTGCATCTCCAGTGCGATGAATGTCGGCCATCCGAGTAACCTGGCCAGGCTGGTTGCACTTTATGGCGGGATGATGAATGAAAAAGGAGGGATAAGCAGACTAGCAGATATGGAGATGATGCGGAAAGAACTTTTTTCTGTGAGCATAACTGACAAAACCACCAGGAAAACGATTAAAGCTACCTGGGAAGACCATAATGTCCTTCTGGAACCCCACGGGGCCGTCGGCTGGGCAGGTTTGCAGGCCTATTTGAAAGATAAAGGCAATGACCCCGACAAAGATCAGCTATTCGTTTCACTTGAAACGGCACACCCGGCTAAGTTTCCGGAAGAAATCAACAAGCTTTTGGGATTTGACCCAGAATTGCCGCCAAGCTTACAGGGAATTGAAAATAAAGAAGAAAGCTACGGAAGCATGCAGAATGAATATGCTGCGTTTAAGGAATATTTAAGATCGAATTTTAAGTGAATCGGTGAAACGGTGGAACGGTGAGATGATAAAATACTAACAATTTAACAATTTTACATTATATGAACTTTCTTTGCTCCGATTTAGAAGGTGTTTTCATTCCTGAAGTCTGGATTAATGTCGCGGAAAAGACCGGCATTCCGGAACTTCGAAAAACGACCCGCGATGAACCCGATTATGGGAAACTGATGCGCTTCCGCATGGCCCTTTTGAGGGAAAAGGGGCTGAAACTGAAAGACATCCAGGATGTGATTGCTACCATCCGGCCACTTGATGGCGCACTGGAATTGCTCGAATGGATCAAACAACAGGTCCCGATGGTGATTGTATCAGACACCTTCATCCAGTTCGCCGATCCGCTGATAGCCCAACTGAACCGGCCGACATTGTTCTGTAATGAGCTGGTCATCGACGGGGAGGGTTTTATCTCTGACTTCCTGTTGCGCCAGCACGACCAGAAACGCAAAGTGGTTCAGGCTCTCCAAAACCTGAATTATACTGTCATAGCCATAGGGGATTCTTATAACGACACTTCTATGCTGGCGCAGGCTGAATACGGGATACTCTTCCGTCCACCCGAAAATGTGATAAGGGACTTCCCGCAGTTCCCGGTAGCGAAGGATTATGAAGGGCTGAGGGAGATCATACAAAGTATATTATGAACATCCGTTTTGATAACAAAATCGTTCTCATCACCGGCTCCTCCCGGGGCATCGGAGCCGCAACCGCACTAAAGTTCGCTGAATCTGGCGCCACTGTCATCGTTCATTATTCAAAAGATATATATAAAGCCAGGGAGACTTTTAATAGCCTGCCAGGGTCATGTCACATGCTGCTGAAAGCAGACCTGTCAGTGCCCGACGATGTAAAGCGACTCTTCGATAAAGTATTAAGGCAGAAAGGAAGGATCGATATCCTGGTAAACAATGCCGGTATTTACGAAGAAACCCGCTGGTGGGAACTGGATTATGAAGAATGGCAACAGCATTGGAAAAAAACCATCGATACTAACCTCACAGGTATGGCCAATCTTTCTTTCCTTGTCGCAAAGCAAATGATTGCACAAGGAGGAGGGAAGATCATTAATGTCTCTTCGCGTGGTGCCTTCCGTGGAGAACCCCATGCTCTGCCTTACGGCGCAGGGAAAGCTGCAATGAATTCCTTTGGCCAGTCGATGGCCTGGGCATTAGCCGATAAAAACGTCCAGGTATATACGATTGCTCCTGGATGGGTAGATACTGACATGACGCATGAAATCCTGGAAAGTGAACAGGGAAAAGCTGTCGCCGCGCAAAGCCCGATGAACCGCTTTGCAACCCCCGGGGAACTTGCCAATGCCATCACGCTCCTTGCCTCTTCCGGCACAGAATATATGACCGGTTGCATCCTCGATATGAACGGGGCGAGTTATTTGAGAACGTAGAGGACAATTGGGCACTTTGAACTTTGCCCTTTGAACTTTGCCCTTTGAACTTTGAACTTTGAACTAATAAAAGACCACCTCCAACTCCGGCATAAGCAATTTAAAAGCTTCCACTTTCTTTTTCGAGAGCTTGGTGTTGTAGCACACTAACTGCCTGAGATGCAGCAGTCCGGTCAGAGGCTTAAGGTTGTTGATCCCGGTATTGAAACACTCCAGTTTTATCAAATTTGGCAGGTAGGCTAACGGGTCGAGTTTTTTTATCTGTGTGCCCGAACAATTCAGGTACTCCAGCGAGACCAGGGTTTTAACAGCATCCAGCTTGCCGATGGCCGTATTGCTGATGTCGAGCTGCATTAGGCTGGGCAAAGAACTTATTGGGGAAAGATTGGAGACCGGGTTGCCGCTCAGATTAAGCTTTTTCAGCCTCACCAGATCACGTAGTGGTGTAATATCCTGCAAAGTACCGTTTGCAAGGCTTAGTTCTTCAAGTCGGTTCAAGGTTGTAAGTGGCTCCAGAGAAGTGATTTCACGACTTCCGGCCATGTCTAAAACATTCAGTCCGGCCAGGGTCTGGAGTTGCTCACGGGTAGGAGGTTCATCAACCTGGGTATGAACCCGGAATACCTTTTTCCATGCAGGTAAAAGGCTGCTCCACCAACTGTTAAGCAGATTAGTCTGATAGATGATCAGGCAGTTGGGATTGTTATCGAGGAACTTGTCTATATCAAGTTTCCCTACCTTTGTATTATCGCAATAAATGAAGCGCAGATCCTTGCAGCCCATCACAGGCTGAAGATTATCGACACCGGTCCTGTCAATCTGCAAGATCTGTAATCGGCTCAATGTATTTAACCCATCCAATGAATCCAGCAGTGTACTGGAAAAATCAAGCTTTTCCAGTTGCACCAATGGCTGAAGAGGTTTCAGGTCACTGACGCGTGTGTCGGCACAACCCAATATTTTTAAATCAATGAGTTCGGCAAGTGGGCCGATATCGCTGATGTAAGTTCCACCCGCCTGGATCTCTTTGAGGTTGGTCAGCTTGGCCAAAGGCTCCAGGCTGGTGATATTATCATTTCCTTCAATATTGATCTCGCTGAGCAAGGTTAACTGATGCAGTTGCTCACGGGATGGTTTGGGATCGAGAATGACATAACTCCTGAAAACATTTTGCCAGTCGAGATTTAGCCCGGCCCACCACGAGGTCAGTTCCTGGCTTTCATAGATAATAAGCACATCGGGATGGCCTGCCATGAAAGCATTGGCAATGTTGCGGGTTATCAGGGTCTGGTCGCAATATACTTTCTCTAAAGCCGGTATACTGCCAAGTGGTGCAAGATTGGCGACCTGCGTCTGATCCGCATCGATAAATTCAAGGCTGTCCAGCCGTGATAAAGGGCCCAGGTCACTGATCCGGGTATTTTCGAAGCTGATGCGCTTCAGGGTGATAAGATACTGAAGAGAGGTAAGGCTGTCGATCTGGGTACCGGAAATACTAAGGTTTTCAAGGTTTGTAAGGTTGCCAAGTGCCGATAAATCGCTCACCGGAGTGTTTTCCAGGCGCAGATCCTTCAGGTTATTTAAATGCCTGACCGGAAGCAGGCTATCAACCTGTGTGTTGTTGAAATGCAGCACCTCCAGTGCGGCAAAATTCTGGATCGGTAATAACGTTCTGACCGATGAACTGTCGAGATATAATTCCCTGATCTGCGTATTATACCGGATAGGGCCCAGGTCAGCAATACCGGTCCCGGAAATGTTGAGGGAAACCAGCTTGGTCAGGTTTCGGGCAGGGAAAAGGTCGAAAATCAGGGTGTTGGAAATATTCAGCGATCTGAGTTCAGACATCTGATCCACCGGGTAAAGATCAAGGACGAAGAGATTTCCAGGAACTTCAAGGCCCTCGCGCCTGGTAATATCCTTTAACATACGCAAGCTGTTGTTTTTACCAGCCGGCACTGTATCGTAGATCTCTCTCAAAATAGTATCATTTTCAAAAATCAGCAAGCTATCATTGCCTATGTATATGAAGGATTCTTTTTGGATAATCTCAGGCACCTCATGGACAACCAGAAAGGTAGTATCATTAAGGAAATCGATCTGGCTTAACCGGACATCCTCCATCACCATGTATTCTGATCCCAGGATATCTTTCCATCCGGATGGCATCGCATTCCACCAGGTCATCATCTCCTGGGCCTCATTAAGGCGGGTAGTGTAAATACTTGCTATTTTCAACACCTGTTCGTCTTCGTCAAGATTTATTTCAATATACCTGGTTTTATTATTATTGATCTTTTCATCTTCCACTGTTACCGCCTGCAGATTTCGATTGGCTGTAACTTTAAAATAAGTCATTCCAAGATCATTGGTCAATGACTGAATGTCCTGTATGTCAAAGCCGAAAGTGGCTTCTTTGAAAAAGAAATCGACATCTTTAAGATAAGCTTGTACATCTTTATAGGTTAGAATTTCCCGGTTCTCATCCAGATCGTCCTCTATTTGCACTTTCTCATGAAGAAATGCTTTCTGGTAGCTTTCATTAATGAGGATTTCTTTTTCTTTGGTTGATGTCTCAGAACTACCAAGGGTATTAAGGGAAAATTCAAGGAATCCCATCAGCCTCCTGATTTGTTCCTGGTAATTTTCAACCTTTTTCAGGTTTGTATCAGCCTTGCTTTCCTGTTGTGACCAGGCCCCGACCGGGAAAATCCAGATAAGGATGAAAGTAAGAAAAATAAGGGCAATAAGGGTAGATTTATTCATGGTAGATGTATTTCATCAGGACATCTTTTTCTTCTTTGTTGATCTTCATAAGAGAAGATATCAGCCAGCCGGTATTATAGCCCTGCCGGTTAAAATCCGATAGTTCAAAATACCATCCATTCACCTGGAAAAAATGAAATTTCACCTTTGTGATAGTATTAAACTTAAGGTTGCCATTCTTAAACTCATAAATGAAAAGAGTAAGGTAGTCCGGCCTGTATTTCCAGGCCAGATAATGTTCCAGGCTTGATTTATCAGCAAATGTTCTGACCAGGTTCATGAAATCAAGCTCATGGCTCATGGGATGAAGAAACTTCTGACCGGAAAAACGGAGGCTGTCCTGATCGGCAAATACCCTGGCAAAAGGCTCAAAATAAACATTGGTGATCACCCATTTTGAACCGACAGTATCATTTTCCAGTTGAAGAAAGAGCGTCAGAAACTTTTCGATACCCTGATAATTAAAAGTTGTAGTGACTTCAGCAAACCATTCACCGTCATGAAATGCCAGAAAGACCGGATCCTCTTTATCCAGCAAATGATTGATGAATTCTGCTTTTAGTGCAGCTGTCAGGTATGTGTTTTCATTATTGAACAGATTACCGAGGTAATTTTTCCTGAGAGCAGGATTGCGGTAATCCTTATCCTCGGGATAGTAACGTTCTCCTTTGATGTCCTCTTCACCGTTAAAACGCCTGAAAAACTGGTTAACCTGCTTGGTAGAAGTGTAAAGGTCGGTTTCATCATCCACAAAATCACCAATCACCTGTGATCTGGTGAGTGCAGGTGTAAAAAAAATAACTAAGTATATAAAAATGAAAAAAATTCTCATTCACCTAATTCTAACTGACTGCCGACTGTCAACTGCCAACTTTTCTTACCTCGCCGTCTCCGCCACACGGATATCTCCCAGTAAAACATCCCAGAAGTCTATCAACCTCCCACTGATCTGGGTTTGTTTCTTTTCAACATACACGGTGATGTCTTTCTTGGTAGTATCTTTATAGACCATTCCGTCATCAGTTGTTCCTTCAAACCGCTGATAAATAGTTATAACGCCGACATACCGGCCGTCAGGCTGGAGCTCCAGGTCACTGATATATTCGATGTTGTACCAGGTGATGTTAATCTTGTCGTAATTCAATGCCATTAACCGCTCAAGGTATTTGCGGACAGGATAATATTTGATCTCTTCCCGGTAGATAGAAGATACGCCCATCTCGGCATCTTCGACGAAAAGTTCCAGTGTGCGCTCAATCACCCGGTTGGCTTCAGAGAAAGGAGTTTCCTTGCTTCCGATAATGCTGATGTACTTGCTGAGGTCCCTCACTTTTTCCAGGGCAAGACTATCTATGGCAGCTTTTCTTTGCTTGCTGAGATTATCCTGGGCGATTACTCCTGACGAAATGGTCAGTATAAATGCAGATATTAATAGAAACTTAATTTTCATGGCTTAATTAGTTTTTAAAAGTTCGAGTTCCTTAATCTTACCACTATTATCATTAACAATCTTTTCTATTTTGTTAGTATTGTTCTTGGTGTCTTTCAGGTAGTTAAGATAATTTTTGATTGTTGTCGGACGGTCATAATCGACCTGGTTGCCGGACTTGCTGATAATGATCAGGACCGTGGCGTCAGGGGAAGTAAACAGTTTCAAAGCATCTGCGATCAGCATATTGGCCTGTGAGACACTGGTAGCTGATGCTATTGATGCAAAGTAATCGGTGATGGTTGCACCGGGCGATCCTTTCTTCATCGTGCCCTCCTCTGCATCCTTTTTAGCGTCCATTTGTTCTTTATTGAGTGCTGCCCTTTCCAACGAAAGCTTTTCATCTGCCTGACGCAGCAATTCATCGACTTCTGGATCATTCAGATTCGATGCTTTGATAGATCTGACAGCGGCTTCCTTTTCATCAAGGGACATAGCCGTATTATCATTCAGGATTTCAAGCAGGGTTGTTTTGGCCGTATTCACTTTAGCTGCATATTCAGCAGCATCTTTCTGCTTAGCAAGTTTTTTCTTGCTTTTGCAGGCACCCATCCCGCCGGCAAGCGAAATGACCATCATCATGATGACCGATCTGAAAAGGATTTTCTTCAACATAGTTAGAAATTTTAATGGTTAGACCTTCACATGTAACAAACGGACAAAAGTATTGAAAATTATAGGTTCCTGCAAATAATAGTCGACAGTCGGCAGTCAACGGTCAGCATTTGACAGTTCGTACCTCCACCGCTACACCTTCTTCAACTTCCACTTCCCGCACCTGAAAATAAATTACTGGAAAACAATAAAATGCTGATAGGAATTCCGCCTACAGGTAAAGTAGTCCGGATAAATTTAAAAGGCGACGACGATGACAGTTTTCATAAAAGGACTTATGAATATGCTGCAAAATTAAATTTTAATTTTCAAATTTCAATTTTCAATTTTCTTTTATCTCATCCTTCTTTGCATCACAATCCCGGCAGTAATAAAAGCAAGCCCGGCGAATGTCGACCAGAGAATTTGTTCCCCAACGGTAATGTTGATGATGATCAATGAAATGAATGGAGCAAGGAAAATCAGGTTGCTCACTTTCGCTGTAGTGGATGAAAGCTGCAATCCCTTCAACCAGAATACATAAGCGATACCCATCTCAAGAAGACCAATATAAATGGAGCCGGCAACAGCACGCCATGAAGGGATGACAATTATTCTCATTATTATCGCGGTAATCAGGATATAAATAAAGCCGAAGAAAAAGTTCAGGAAAAGCTTTACCACTTCGTCGCGTTTATCTTTGATATTAATGATCCAGAAAAGGGACCAGATTATTGTGCTGCTTAATGCCAGGATTACACCAGTTGGATTTGAAAATCTTTGTGCTACCAGGTCGCCTTTAGTGGCGATGACCACAATTCCGATGAAACTTATGAAGATGGCCAGAAGGCTTTTCCAGCCGATCTTCTGCTTCAGGATCAGGATCGAAAGCAACGTCAGGGCGGCTGGCCAGGTGAAATTCAAAACCATGGCTTCCTGTGTGAGTAACAAGTCGTAGGAATTAAACAGGACGATGTAAAAAAGGAATGGGTTGAGCAAAGCATTCAAAGCTGAATGAAAAATCTCTTTTAGGCTGGATGAGAAGAGCACCGGAAGTTTTTTATATATCAGCAGTATTACGAAAAGAACCAATATTGAAATAAAGGAGGCGTAAAGCAGCATCTGGATAGGGGAGAGGTATGAGAGTGTCAGCTTGAATGCCGATCCTACGGTCGACCACATCAATACTGCCGTTCCTGCGTAAAAATATGCTTTATTCTGCCGGGTCATAGTTTCCATTATGGATGAATTGCCCATAAAGGCAAGGATAGATCCTCGACCCCGAAAACGATACCCACCATGAAATAAGTGAAAACTGTGATAATGATGGCCCCGACCAGGTTGATTACCAGCCCGGTTTTTGCCATGTCTGCAATAGTTAACCGGTTTGTGCCAAAAACAATCGCATTAGGCGGCGTGGCAACCGGAAGCATGAAAGCCATGGATGCTGATAAAGTAGCGGGAAGCATGAGAAATAATGGATTTACCTCTATAGAAACGGCAAGTCCGGCCAATATCGGAAGGATCATCTCCGTCGTGGCGGTATTCGATGTCAACTCAGTCAGAAAAGTCACCAGTAAAGAAATCATCAGAATAATGATAAATGGATGCAGGCCGGATAACCAGTTCAATTGTTCACCAAACCACACGGAAAGGCCTGATTCCTTGAATCCCGTTGCCAATGCGAATCCGCCGCCGAAAAGGAGTACAATATGCCAGGGCAACTTACCGGCAGTTTCCCAGTTCAGGATCTTTTGACCATTGTCATTTTTTGATGGAATGAAAAACAGGATGACTGCCATCATGATTGCTACTGTGCCATCGTTGACAAATTCAGGATTATCAAATATATTACCCCAACCTGGTATCTTTACACTGCCAAAGTCAAGATCTGACCTGGATAACCATAACAAAGCCAGTAAGATAAAATCTGCCAGGATTACCTTCTCTTCGAACCCCATGGGTCCCAGGGCTTTGTATTGTTGGCGAAAAATTCCTTTTTCCAGGGCATTCCAGTGTCCTTTTTTGGGGCCATACATGAAATATAATAGCCACCATACAAAGGCTAATAAACAAATGGCGACAGGAAAAGCGAAAAGGAACCATTCGGTAAAACTGACTTCTGGCGCATCAGGAAACATGATCTGGAAAATCCTGACGAAAGATAAATTAGGCGGTGTGCCCACCAATGTTGCTATTCCACCGATTGAAGCACTATAAGCCACGCCAAGCAACAATCCGACAGCATATTTTGACATTACGCTCTTTTCAGTAGTTTCTTCCAGTTTTTGCATGACCGAAATGAGAATAGGGATCATCATCATGGCACAAGCTGTATTGGAAATCCACATAGATAAAAATGCTGTAGAGAGCATAAACCCAAGCAGGATACTGGCAGGCCGGGATCCGGTAAGCATCAGTATTCGAAGAGCTATCCGTCTGTGAAGGTTCCAGCGCTGCATGGCCAGGGCTACCAGGAATCCGCCGATGAACAGGAAGATCACATGGTTAAAATAGGTTGCCGATACATCTTTACCATCCATGATACCTAACAATGGGAAAAGAACTACCGGCAAAAGCGATGTGGCAGCAAGTGGAACAATTTCGGTGATCCACAGGATGGCCATTAACAAACCTACGGCCAGGGTGTAAGTCACGGCTGGTTTCTCAGGATCCAGGTGCGCAAAACATATCAAGTAAAAAAAAGCACCCGGGCCTATGATATACCCGGTTAGTGACCGGGGTGAAAGTAAAAGATTCCTTAGAAATTGTTTCATAAGAAGGTCTGCATGGAATGATAAACGAAGATAAATATTTAAGCCGAAGTCCTTTCCCAAACCCTTAAATATTATTAGCTTTGTACCTTTAAAAAGTAGAACGATTTATGAAAAAGCTTGGTGTTGTTGCATTTGGAGGGAACGCCCTGATTACCGGAAAGCAAAAAGGGACTATCGGAGAACAGGAAGAAAATGCGTATATGACCTGTGAACGCTTATTAGTGCTCATCGATGGTGGTTACGACCTGGTGATCACCCATGGGAATGGCCCTCAGGTTGGAAATATCATGCTGGCAAATGCCGCCGGTGAGAAGCTTTATGGCGTTCCTGAAATGCCGCTCGATATCAGCGTGGCCTATTCACAAGGGTTTATCGGTTATGTCATCGAACAACAACTGAGGAATGTCTTCCGTGAAAATGACATCGACCGCGATATCATCACTATAATCACTCAGGTATTGGTAAACAAAGATGATCCTGCTTTTCAGAACCCGGTTAAGCCAATCGGCCCTTTTTATACGAAAGAAGAAGCCGACAAGAATTCCCAACTGACCGGGAATATCTTTTCGGAAGATCCCAGGGGAAGAGGATTCAGGAAGGTGGTCGCCTCCCCAAGGCCTCTCGTCATATATAATACTAAAACGATTGAAAGGATTGCGCGTGAGGGTCAGATAGTGATCGCAGTCGGAGGAGGTGGTATCCCGTCATATTATAAAACGGAAAACAAACTCCAGGGTATCGATGCCGTTATCGATAAAGACCATGCTTCAGCTTTGCTGGCATCACAAATCGGCGCTTACCGGTTTTTTATCCTGACTGATGTCCCGAAGGTCTGCCTGAACTTCAATACACCACAGGAAAAAACATTAAATCGCATGAATATTGCCGAAGCTAAAAGATACCTGACTGAAGGCCATTTCTCCGAAGGCAGTATGGCGCCAAAGATCCGTGCCGCCATCTATTTTGTTGAACATAGCGGCCGGGATGCTATAATCACCCAAACTACCCTTCTTGGTATAGATGATGGCGGAACAAGGATCACTATAGTTTAATTTCAAATTTCAAATTTCAAAATTTGTAGCCATGCCATTCAATCTTCATAACCGCAGTTTTTTAAAACTCCTTGATTTTGCACCAGAGGAGATTAAGTTTTTACTCGACCTGTCGGCTGACCTGAAAAAAGCGAAATATTCCGGAACAGAACAACAAAGGCTGAAAGGAAAGAATATTGTACTTCTTTTCGAGAAAGATTCCACACGTACCCGATGTGCTTTTGAAGTGGCTGCTATGGATCAGGGTGCCAATGTTACTTACCTGGGGCCATCGGGCTCCCAGATGAAAAAGAAGGAATCTGTCAAGGATACGGCAAGAGTATTGGGCAGGATGTATGATGGGATCGAGTATCGCGGTTATGGGCAGGAAATTGTTGAAGAATTGGCGAAATATTCTAATGTGCCGGTATGGAATGGACTCACCAATGAATTTCACCCGACCCAGGTCCTTGCCGATCTGTTGACCATGATTGAGCATAGTGACAAGCCCCTTAACCAAATCTCATTCTGTTATCTTGGCGATGCCCGGAACAACATGGGTAATTCCCTGTTAGTCGGCGCAGCTAAGATGGGCATGGATTTCCGTTCAATCGCCCCGAAACAGTTCCAGCCTTCGGCCGGGCTGGTAGCCAAATGCCTGGAAATTGCCAGAGAAACCGGAGCAAAGATTACTGTCACGGATAATGTTGATGAAGGTGTCAAAGGTGTTGATTTCATTTATACCGATGTATGGGTGTCAATGGGAGAACCGGATTCAGCCTGGAAAGAACGTTTACAACTTATGCTGCCTTACCAGGTTTCTGCACAGTTATTAGCAAAAACCGGAAATCCATTAGTGAAATTCCTTCATTGCCTGCCATCATTTCATAGCCGGGAAACCATTGTGGGAGAAGATATATTTCAAAAATTCGGTGTAACCGAAATGGAAGTAACCGATGAAGTTTTTGAATCACCCGCTTCTATCGTCTTCGATCAGGCCGAAAACCGCCTGCATACGATAAAAGCAGTAATGGTTGCTACTTTGGGCGGCTAAATAAATATACACCGTTCCACTTAATCGCTGTGCGTCTTGACAAAAAATGCCACCTTTTCCAAAGAAGTGATCATATCATATTCTTCCAGGTAGACGTCTTTAGGAACTGAAACAGATTTGGGTGCGTAGTTCAGGATACCCTTAATACCTGCTTTTACCAAACGGTCTGCCGTAGTCTGCCCCTGATCAGCAGGCACAGTTATAATTCCGATCTTAATATCTTCTTTTTTAACCAGTTCATTGATTTGATCAATGCTATAGCAGGTTACGCCGGAGTACTTTTTACCGACTTTTTCAACATTACTGTCGAAAACAACAATGATGGATAGTTTAGTACGCTTACCGCTGAAATAGTTGATAATGGCCCGTCCCAGGTTTCCAACCCCAACAACGCACACCCGGATGATCAGCTCGCTGTCGATGATTTCTCCTATCAGATCTATAAGCTCTTTAACATTATATCCCTTGCGTAGTGTGCCTGTGTAACCGATCAGCATAATATCGCGCCTGACCTGAACTGCCGTGATATGGATGATTTTGGCAATTTCGTGGGAAAAAATGTGAGTCTTGCTGCTGGCATGAACCATAAGTAATGCACGACGATACTGGCTCAACCTCTCAATGGTTTTATGGGGAAGATGTCTCATCTTAACGAAATTATTTTTGTCTTATAATTGTACAAAAATAGCTTCGCCAATGCTAAAAAGCAAGAGTTTTGTTAATTATTTAACAACAACTCCTTTTTTCAGCCAATCCAACCACTCTCCGAATCCTTCGCCTGTCTTTGCAGAAACAGTGATGAATTCAAGATGATGATTGACTCGCAGGGCATAGTCCCTGAATTTTTCCGTATCGAAATCAACATAAGGAAGCAGGTCGGATTTATTGATAAGACATAAATGGGATGACTGGAACATGTTAGGGTATTTCAGAGGCTTATCTTCCCCCTCGGTAACGCTGATTATCACAACCCGTTTGGATTCTCCCAGGTCAAAGAGGGCAGGACAGACTAAATTGCCCACATTCTCAATCATCAACAAAGCCCCATCAGGTACTTCTAATTTTTTCACAGCTAAATTGATCATCTGTGCATCAAGGTGGCAGCCATTTCCGGTATTAACCTGCACGACCGGTGCACCAGCCTTTTCAATCCTTTCAGCATCGAGCATGGTCTGTTGGTCACCTTCAATAATATAAATTCCGGCTTGACTGGCTGATTCTTTAATCGTTCTTTCAAGGATTGACGTCTTTCCTGACCCGGGTGAACTAACCATGTTCACCGTAAAAATATTTTTTGCTTCAAAGTAACCCCGGTTGCGCTCTGCCAGGAGGTTGTTTTTATGCATTATATCAATCTCAAGGCTGATTTCACGACCGTGGTCATGGTTATGGTCATCGGTATGAAGATGGGAATGGCTGTGTGAATGCTGGAGCCCGTCATGATCGTGCTGATGATCATGAGTTTGATCATGATTAGATAATTCACCGGGTTTCCTGATATTTGACGGGTCAGGTTGCCCACAACCGCATGTTCCGCACATTTTGAATGTTTTTAATCTGATTTGGCTTGCAAAAATAGATAAAACTTTAGAATAATTCTAAATTAACTCGCCGTATTTAATATTCCTGTTCAGAATTATGAATTATAATCAATTTCCTATATATTTGTATGTAATAAAAGTACTAACCATGCCGAAGATTATTTCATTAGATGTCAAATGCCCTCATTGTGATGCTTCCTTAATGGACGAAAGTCACCTTATCAACAACAAGCCAAGTATTAAGTTATTGATTCATACCAAGATCAGCCAAAAGGGATTTATCAGGCTAAGTTCTATTTATGGGGATTATAATTTCACCTCTGAATTCAGGATTAATGAGGGGGAGATCATTGAATTCTATTGCCCTCATTGCAAAGAGAGTCTTAACCGTAAGAAAATCGAGTGCGAAATCTGTGGTGCGCCGATTGTGAGCCTGAGTTGCTCGATAGGAGGAAGAGTCAGTATCTGTTCAAGAAGTGGATGTAAGAATCATTATGTCGTTTTCGAAGATTTCGATACGACAATCCGCAAATTTTACGAAGATTACGGCTACCATTGACAGAGAATGAGGTGATGCTTAACAAATCCGTGGTAGTTGCTCACCGGCAAGCATATCCAGGATCCTTTTCCCACCAATCCCGGTATTTATCCAGGCTTTTCCCGGGTAACCATCTGTGATTTCTCCTATAATCCTTGCATCTTTACCAAATTCATTAGCAATCATAGCTTGAATGACTTTTTCTGCAGAATCTTGGTCAACAATGACAACAACCTTTCCTTCGTTGGCAATGTAGAGCGGATCAAAACCCAGTAATTCACAAAATGCCCTCACTTTCGGCCTGACCAGCAGAGAAGATTCCTCAAGGGTAATTCCGAAATCCTTTTTGTCAGCCAGTTCGGCCAATACTGTTGCCAACCCGCCACGGGTTGCATCCCTCATGAATTTTATCCCGTCTGAAGCTGTTAAAATATTTTGGATAAGGCCATTAAGAGAAGCGCAGTCAGATTGGATGTCACTCTGAATGTTTAATTCTTTCCGGGCAGCTAAAACAGCCATGCCGTGGTCACCTATCGAACCGTTAATGATGATCTTATCGCCAGGTTTGATCCGGCTTCCTTCTCCAATATGGACATGTTGCGTTTCAATTTTGCCGATGCCGGCAGTATTGATGAAGATCTTGTCACATTTGCCACGGTTAACTACTTTAGTATCGCCGGTGACAATGACAACCCCGGCTTTCTTAGCTTCTTCTGCCATGGAACGAACAATGGTTTCCAGATCTTCAAACGAAAAACCTTCTTCTATAATAAACCCTGCACTGAGATATAACGGAGTGGCTCCTGATACTGCCAGATCATTGACTGTACCGCAAACGGCCAGTTTTCCAATATTCCCCCCGGGGAAAAAGATTGGGTCCACTACAAAAGAATCGGTCGTGAAAGATAGCTGGTTTCCGGATAATTCAAGAATAGCAGCATCTGTCTGTTTATCAAGGTAATTATTGTTGAAATACTTCACAAAAAGGTCGCTGACCAAGTCGTGGCTGAGTTTCCCACCACTGCCATGACCCAGCAACACTTTATCATTTTTGATCATTTTTTTAAGTATTTCTGTTATAACGGTAAAAGGCATGGCATGCACCTTCGTTTGAAACCATGCAGGGGCCGGCCGGATTCTGCGGAGTGCAGCTTTTTGCAAACAGTTTGCATTCTTTTGGATTTTTCAGCCCTTTCAGTATTTCCCCGCACATGCAGCCTTTATCTTCGCGGGTAGGTTCAACCTCAACGGTCAGCATCTTTTCGGCGTCAAATGCAGCATATTTTTCGCGGATTCCCATTCCACTGGCTGGTAAAATACCCAGGCCTCTCCACCAGTCATCCCGGAATTCAAATACTTCATCCAGCATTTCCCTGGCCCTGATATTCCCTTCAGGCCTGACTGCCCTGCGGTACTGGATTTCGACTTTAGGTTCATTATCTTCAAACTGCCTTACCAGCATTAAGATAGCTTCCATCAGGTCAACAGGCTCAAACCCGGCAATTACGCAACCTAAATGGTACTTTTCAGCTATGTCTTTGTAAATTGATACTCCGGTGATGGCGCTGACATGTCCCGGAGCAATATAGCCATTGATCTTGACTCCTTCATCCACTAAGGCGGCCATTGCAGGGGGCATGACCTTATGTGAGCTGAACAGGTGAAAATTGCTGATTTTTTGCTTGTAAGCACTTAATATAGCAGCAGCACTGGCCGGCGATGTGGTTTCAAAACCGATGCCAAGGAAGACTATTTTCTTATCCGGGTTTTTACAGGCAATCTCCAGTGAATCCATTACTGAATATACAATCCGGATATCTGCACCATTAGCTTTTTCCCTGTCCAGTGTCGACGTAGATCCAGGCACCCGGATGAGGTCACCGTAAGTAGTGATAATGACATTTGGCAATCGGCTGTAGGCAATGGCCTGGTCAAGAAACTTCCTGCTTGAAACGCAGACCGGGCATCCGGGGCCTGAAAGCAGCCTTATAGTTACCGGTAATAAAGAAGGAAGTCCGAAACGCTGTATCGACATGGTATGCCCTCCGCAAACTTCCATCAATGAAACTGGTTTGGTGGAAGTTTTGCGGATTTCCTCAGATAATTTTAAGACCAGTTCTTTGTCGCGGTATTCATCAATGAACCTCATCTCTTATTCAGTCTCCCCGGTTTTCTTTCCTAATCCCTGGTTTCCTGTATCAAGAACAAATTTCCATTTTCCCTGTTTATTTTTTTTCCAAATGGTGGCATATGTGCCTTCTTTCGTCACCAGAGTGCCCTCGGGTGAGTCCATCTCTACAGTATAAATTCCATAGGTATAACCCAGGTCACCGGACTTGGAAATATCTGCAAACAAAGGTTTCCAATTAAGAGTAAAAGATGTGTCGGGTGTACTGAACATTTCTTCTATCTTTTCCCGGCCAATAACCGGGGTGCGGTTCGGCCTCAATAAGACACAACTATCATCTATGTAAGCCAAAAATGAGTCATGTGCACCTTTTTCAACTGACTGCCTGGCAAACTCACGGTCAAGTTCCATTAATTCATTGGTCATGAGTTTATTCCTGCCGGCTTGATCACAGCCAGTCTGCATCAGAGTAAGCAAAAGTAAGGTAGTGAAGAACCAAGTCAAAGATTTCATTTGTAATGTTTTAGTTAGATCGCTTTCCACATGAAAAAGTAATACGTATAAAATTAAATATTAAAATTTAAATATAGGAATTATTTTACATAAAGAATGAATCCGGCTTTCCAACAGCCCTCCTTTTAGCAGCTATCATTAACTGCCCGAGGGCTATGCCACCATCGTTGGAAGGGAAGATACAGGGTGTATATACCTGGAAATTATTGTTACGCAATCTTTTCTCGGTTTCCGATAACAAAAACCCGTTTTGAAAAGTGCCTCCTGAAAGTACAACTATTTTAATACCTGATTCAGACCGAAGCTCATCTGCGATTTGAATAATGACTTCGACAACCGAACGGTGAAACTTGGCAGATATTTTCCCGGCTGGCACCTTATCTTTAATATCCCGGACAATGCTTCGAATCAACGGACCAGGGTCAATTGTGTTACCGATATGAAAATCATAACAGCCGGATTCGTTAATATCAATTATATTTTCCAATCGCATTGGTGCTTCAGCATGAAACGCTGAATACCGGCATAGACCGGTCATAGCTGCCACCGCATCAAATAGCCGGCCGGCACTCGATGTCAGGGGAACATTGATGTTATTTTCTATGGCAGTCTTTATAATCCTGACTTTTTCAAGACCGATATGCTGAATAATTGGCAAATCTGATTTCTCTATATCATGATCGACATATTGATACAAAAATGCGAGGGCCATGCGCCAGGGTTCAAAAGTGGCTTTGTCTCCGCCGGGCTGAGGCACATATTCCAGGTGAGTCTTTCTCTCGAAATCCAGCAAATCACAGATCATCACTTCAAAGCCCCAGCTATGACCGTCTGTTCCATAACCGACACCGTCCATACTGATCCCGATAACTTTCTCATCCACATTGTGTTCGGCCATGCAGGAAGCCAGGTGGGCATGATGATGCTGCACGCGGATAAGCGGAAGATTTCCATTCATAGCTGCATATTCTTCCGCAAACCTGGTAGATAAATAATCGGGGTGAAGGTCACATACAACCAAAGAGGGCTTCACGCGGAACAGCCGCTGAAAGCGGTTCAATGAATCCGTATAAAAATCAAGGGTTTTAAGGTTTTTCAAATCCCCGATATGCTGGCTCATTATAGCTTTACGGTCCTTGCCCAGGCAGAAACAATTGACCAGTTCGGCTCCGGTAGCAAAAATTCCATCAACACCAATGGAAAGGTTTACCGGTGATGGTGCATATCCCCTGGACCTCCTGATAAGCCTGCCCTGGCTCTGGCTCCCGGCGAACATCATCACGGAATCATCAGTGCGGTTATATATTTCCCTGTTATAGCTAAGGAAAGCGTCTGCAACAGAACTCAAGTGCTCAATAGCCTCATGGTTATCAATGATGACAGGCTCGTCTGAAAGGTTGCCGCTCGTTAAAACGATGGCTGGAATATCTAACCGTTCAAATAGCAGGTAATGTATTGGCATATAGGGCAGCATGGCACCTGTCGTGTCAAAACCATTACTCACGCTTTTTGCCAGGTTTAAATTATGTTTCCTGTTTTTTAAAATTACAATTGGCCTGCGCCAGGATACTAATGCTTCTTCTTCATCATGGCTTACTTCCAGAAATTTCTTTGTATCTGCCAGGCTTTTAAACATTACCGCAAAAGGCTTTCCTTCCCGGTTTTTTCTTTGCCTGAGCAAACTCACTGCTGCTTCACTCGTCGCATCACAGGCAAGGTGAAAACCTCCCATGCCTTTTACAGCAAGGATTTTGCCTGACATGATCAGCCTGGCAGTTTCGGTTAATATATTGTCAATCCCGTTATAAGTTGCTTCGCCGTGAGTTAATTCGTAATTCGGGCCACAATGGTTGCAGGCAACCGGTTGCGCATGAAACCTTCGATCCATGACATCTGCGTACTCTTTTCTGCATATTGGGCACATCTTAAAAGGATCCATGGTTGTTTTAGCCCGGTCATAGGGGAGTCCCTGAATAATGGAAAACCTGGGACCGCAATTGGTGCAGTTAATAAAAGGATAATCAATACGGTGAGCTTGCGATTTCATATCAGCCAGGCACTTATCGCACAAGGCAATATCAGGGCTTATCTCCGTTACTTCATCCGAATAATCGCCACTCTTTTTTATCTGAAAGGTTTTATTATATTGCAATTCGCCTGTCTGGACAATTATATCCAGTATTTGTGAAGCTGCAGGCGCTTCTTCTGAAAGTCCTGCAATAAATTTCTCCAAATCCTCATCCAATCCCTCGGCGTGGATCCTGACCCCATCATTGCCATTTTCCACCCACCCGCTTATATTGTTATAAATGGCAAGGCGGTAAACAAATGGCCTGAAACCAACCCCCTGAACGAGGCCGGAAATATGAATTGATTTTGCTGTGGAGGCTTTCATTATTAAAACAAAGGGGGGCTAAATTAATGTAGAATCTTCATATTGATATACAAAATTAATGACATTAGATATTATTTGTACTAATTCTAAATTTATTAATTAGGTTGTAAGATCAACATTTTCAATTATTTTTGTTTTGTTAATAAATTAACAATACTTAATTGAATATCAGAATTATAATTTAAATAAACCTAACAAATGGAATCAAAAATAAAGGCCATTATCACAAAATTCAATTATGACAGGACACGGCTCATGGATATTTTGCATGAAGTGAAAGATGAGTTTGGTTACATTTCTGCGGAGGCTGTGAGGCATATCGCTGTTTTTCTTAAGATGTCGGAAGTCGAGGTGGAACAAACAATTTCCTTTTATCATTTTTATTCGATGTCACCTGTTGGGAAGTATGCCGTTTACCTTAACAACAGCGCCGTAGCCTGCATGATGGGGCGGGCTGAGATCGCAAAAACATTTGAAAAAGAGGTGGGAATCCCGTTTAACTCCGTTACGGCAGACGGCCTGATCGGCCTTTGGGATACTGCAGACATCGGGATGAATGACCAGGAACCTGCTGCTATTATCAATGATGTAATTTTTACCGGACTTACTCCTTCTAAAGTACGGGAACTGGTTGGTGCTTTTCGTTCAGGTAAAGACGTGACAGAATTGGTTACAAAATATGGAGATGGCGAAAACAGCCATCCAAAGATCAAAGCCATGGTCCATAACCACCTGATGAAAAAAGGACCGGTTTTGTTTTCTGACTATGAACTGGGCATGGCCATCCGTAAAGCTGTGAATTTGACACCTGAGCAGGTAATTGATGAAGTGAAGAGATCAAACCTAAGAGGTCGGGGAGGCGCCGGATTCCCCGCTGGTTTGAAGTGGGAATTTTGCCGCAAATCAAGAGGTCCTGCCATCTACCTTCTTTGCAATGCCGATGAAGGAGAACCCGGAACTTTTAAGGAAAGGGTCATATTGACCGAGTTGTCTAAACAGTTGTTCGAAGGAATGATCGTTGCCGGGTACGCTTTGGGAGCTAAAGAAGGGGTCCTTTATTTAAGGTACGAATACCGGTATCTTGTTGCTTACCTTGAACAAATGCTTCAGGAAATGCGTGCCGGCAACCTCCTGGGGAAAAATATAGCAGGCAAGCAGGGATTTAATTACGATATACGGATACAGCTCGGAGCCGGAGCCTATGTTTGCGGAGAAGAATCTGCCCTGATAGAATCGATGGAAGGAAAACGCGGCGAACCTCGTAACCGCCCGCCTTTCCCGGTTCAAAAAGGTTATCTGGATATGCCTACCGTCATTAATAATGTTGAGACATTATCCGCAGTAGTTAAAATTATGGTGAAAGGGGCAGACTGGTTCAAAGCGATGGGAACCAAAGAATCTGCCGGGACGAAACTGCTCAGTATATCCGGCGATTGCAAGCATCCCGGAGTTTATGAAATAGAGTGGGGGATTACAATCCGGGAACTGTTGGAAATGGCCGGGGCAAATTCTGTTCAGGCTGTCCAGGTTGGTGGCCCTTCTGGTACTTGCATAAACCCGACACAGTTCCAGAGAGAAATATCATTTGAAGATCTTGCTACAGGCGGATCAATGATCGTGATCGGGAAACAACGCAATTTGCTGAAAGATGTAGTGGTCAACTTCATGGATTTCTTTATTGAAGAATCCTGTGGTTCTTGCACACCTTGCCGTTCCCTTACTGTGATCCTCAGGAATAAACTGCAAAAAATCCTCGATGGGCATGGTTCCCGTGCCGATATCAATGAACTGTACCAATGGACCAAATATATGAAAGCTGCTAACCGCTGTGGCCTTGGACAAACTGCTGCCAATCCTGTACTTTCAACCATTGAAAACTTCAGGCAGCTCTATGAAGACCTCGTTATCCCCGAGGAAGAATTTGTTTCAACATTTAACATGGAAGAAGCCGTTGCCGATTCCTGTGCGTATGTGGGGCGGATCCCTATATTTGAACATCATTGAATCAGAAATCAATAAAGATCTTTGGATATGAGCGAAAAAATTAAATTCATATTAGACGATAAAGTCTGTTACGCCACTCCTGGCCAGACGATTATGGATGCCGCCAGGGATAATGGTGTTTTCATTCCATCATTATGTTATGTCGAGGACATTAAACCTGCCGGATCTTGCCGCATATGTAATGTCAAGGTAAACGGAAGAAACATGACTGCCTGCACTACTCCCGTCGCTGAAGGAATGGTTGTGGAGAATAACCTCCCGGACCTTGAGGATATGCGTAAAGCTATCGTAGAAGTACTTTTTGTTGCAGGGAACCATTTTTGTCCTGCCTGCGAAAAAAGCGGCAATTGTGAACTTCAGGCATTGGGTTATCGCTACCAGATGATGGTGCCGCGTTTCCCGTATGAGTTTCCACTAAAAGGGGTCAATGCCGGAAGTAAATTCATTTATCACGACAGGAACCGCTGCATTATGTGCAAGCGCTGCATCAGGACCGTTCTTAAGGATGGGAAACCGGTATTTGCTTTTAACCAGCGTGGCGGTCATCACCTCCACATTGAATTGGATGTGAATCTGGCCAACCAGCTGACCGAAGCTGAAGCGCTCAAGGCTATGGATATGTGCCCTGTTGGAGCCATCATCAAAAAAGAAAGAGGATACTATTCCCCAATCGGGCAAAGAAAATATGATTTTGATGAAATTGGGACAGACCTTGTTAAGAAATTATAAGTTAATCTGAAAAATATAACAGTTATGAGTAAACCGATTGTAGCAACGACTTCAATGGCAGGCTGTTTCGGATGCCATATGTCGATACTTGATATAGACGAGCGGATCCTTGATCTGATCGAACTGGTGGAATTCAATAAATCACCAATAGACGATATTAAGGAATTTACTAAACATTGCGATATTGGACTTCTCGAAGGAGGCTGCTGTAACAGCGAAAATATCGAAGTGTTGAAGGACTTCCGGAAGAATTGCACCATTCTGATCTCTGTCGGCGAATGTGCCATCATGGGCGGACTTCCGGCTCTCCGGAACGGTATTCCCATCCGGGAATGTATTGAAGAAGCTTACCTGAACGGGCCCACGGTTGGATTAAACAAAGAAAAAATACTTCCAAACGATGATGAATTGCCAATGCTATTAGATAAGGTGTACCCATGTCATGAGATTGTCAAGATCGATTATTTCCTGCCTGGTTGCCCTCCAAGGGCTGATCTGATCTGGAATGCACTCGTTGCATTGCTGACAGGTGATAAGATGAATTTGCCCTACGAAGTTGTTAAATTTGATTAATAAGGAGGATCAGGAAATGTCTCAGAAAATCACTATAGAACCCGTCACCAGGGTGGAAGGCCATGGAAAAGTCACCATCCGACTCGACGATCAAAATAACGTTTCACAGACAAGGCTTCATATTGTGGAATTCCGCGGCTTCGAGCGCTTTGTCCAGGGGCGGCCTTATTGGGAAGCCCCGGTTTTGGTTCAGCGTCTCTGCGGAATTTGCCCGGTGAGCCACCACCTGGCGGCAGCCAAAGCATTGGATGTGATCGTTGGCGCCGGTACGGGCGAAGGCCTCACACCGACCGGAGAAAAAATGCGCCGGCTAATGCACTATGGACAAATGTTCCAGTCACATTCGCTGCACTTCTTTCACCTTGCCTCTCCTGACCTGCTTTTGGGAATCGATGCCGATCCCGCTATCAGGAATGTCATTGGGATCGCTATTCATCACAGGGACCTGGCAATCCAGGGTGTGATGATGAGAAAATTCGGTCAGGAGATCATTGCCGCGACGGCAGGTAAAAAAATACATGGAACAGGCGCTATACCAGGTGGTATCAACAAGCACCTCACCATTGAGGAAAGAAACCATTTCCTGATAGGCCCGGACCCGATGAATATTGATAAAATGATCGATTGGTCAATCGGTGCTCTTAATTTCTTTAAGACTTATTACAAAAAGAATAAAGAATTCATCGATTCATTTGCCTACTTCCCCTCCAACCATCTCAGCCTGGTGCGTAAAGATGGCGCACTGGACCTTTATCATGGTGTTATTCGTGCAGTTGATACTGATGGGAAGAAAATCCTTAATGATATTGATTACCAGAATTATACTGATTATATTGAGGAAGAGGTCAAGGCGTGGAGCTATATGAAATTCCCTTATTTGAAGGAATTAGGCCCGCAAAAAGGATGGTACAGGGTAGGTGCGCTGGCCAGGTTGAACACCTGCGACTTTATTCCAACTCCTCTTGCTCAGAAAGAATTTGAAGAATTTAAATCCCTGACAAATGGTAAACCGAACAACCATTGCATGCATTACCATTATGCACGATTAATTGAAATTCTTCATTCGGCTGAAGAAATGAAAAAATTATTGAATGATCCTGACCTTCTTGAAGGACCACTTGTCACAAAAGGAACCAAAACGAATGAAGGTGTCGGTTTGATCGAGGCACCCCGTGGTACCCTTTTCCATCATTACAAGATCAATGAGTATGACCAGATCATTATGGCCAACCTTATCGTTTCAACCACACATAACAATGAGCCGATGAACCGTTCAGTGAACCATGTGGCTAAATCATGGATGAATGGTAAAACTCAGATTACCGAACCGATGATGAATGCCGTTGAAGTGGCTATCAGGGCTTATGATCCTTGCCTGAGTTGTGCTACGCATGCATTGGGTCAGATGCCTCTTGATATTTCACTTTTTGATAAAGATAATAACCTGCTTGACAGGAAGCGGACATAAACATTGACAGCGTTCTTTCAAATACTCATATACGGCTTTGGTAATCCCGGCCGGGAAGATGACGGGCTTGGCATCGAGTTGGCAAGAAGACTGGAAGATTGGTCTAAAAAATCTGGTTTGCCAGGCATAACATTTGACTCAAATTACCAATTGAATATCGAAGATGCAGAAGTTATTTCAGAAAAAGATCTGGTAATTTTTGCTGATGCCTCAACAGAAGAAATTGATGATTTTATATTAACAAAGGTAACAGGGGAAAATGAAGTATCTTTCACAACTCATGCTGCCTCACCAGGGTATATCGTGAAGTTATGTGCGGATTTATTCGGAAAATGCCCAAAAGTGTATTTGTTGCATATCAAAGGATATCAATGGGAGTTCCGGGAAGGTTTTTCTGAAAAAGCGGAAAATAATTTACAAAAAGCATTCGAATACATGAAGGATTATCTGTTAAATTTGTTCAACACCGAAATAAGACCAACTTAAAACTTAAAACTGATATAGCATGGATCTTTCAACGACTTATATGGGGCTTAAGCTTCGCAACCCCCTAATTGTCAGTAGTTCAAGAATAACCAGTACAGTCGAAGATATTAAAAAATGTGCCGACTATGGCGCAGGCGCCATCGTCTTGAAATCACTGTTTGAGGAACAATTTATTGCAGATCCCAACCGGCTGATAGACCAGGACGAGAGTTACTTCTGGTATCCTGAAGCGATTGAATTCATAAGTCAGCATTCAAAGGAGCATGGGATCAAAGGATACCTTAAACTGATACATGGAGCAAAAGAACAAACCAATATCCCGATTATCGCCAGTATTAATTGTGTCACCGCCACCGAGTGGCCCCGTTATGCGAAGGAATTGGTTGAAGCCGGCGCGGATGGTCTGGAGTTAAACGTTTTTATCGTGCCAAAAGATGAAAGAACCTCCAGTGCCGAAATCGAAGATCTTTATGTTAAAATAGTCGAGGAGGTAAGGAAGAATGTCGATATTCCAATTGCAATAAAAATCGGCCCTTTCTTCAGCAATGCATTTAATACTACCAAACGCCTCTGTCAGGCCGGAGTCAATGGCATGGTTGTATTTAACCGTTTTTACAGGCCGGATATTGACATTGATACGGAAGAAATCACCCGGCCGAATTATTTGAGCTGCCCGCAGGAAATGGGCCAGCCTCTTCGTTGGGTATCCCTTTTCTCCACACGCGTTAAATGTGATATTGCCGGAAATACCGGGATTCATGACGGAAGTGGCATGATTAAAATGATATTAGCCGGTGCATCAGCAGTTCAGGTATGCTCAACATTATATATCAATGGGCTCGGTTATATTGATACGATGATCAGTGATCTGCAGAAATGGATGACCTGGAAAGGTTATGAAAAAATCGACGATTTCAAAGGAAAATTAACGAAACATCATGAAAATATAGCTGCATTTGAAAGGGTTCAATTCCTGAAACAAGCACTTGGAGAATAATTTTTGCAATTTATTTACAGAATCGTCATTTTCTTTTTATCTTTACCCACTTAAAATTTAAATCTTAAACCTATGAAAAGAGTCTTACTCATTACAACATTGACAGGCATTTTTTTCCTGGCTCTCGCAGTCCTATTTCCTGGCTGCAAAAAAGATAACAGCAATCCGGTAATTGTATCAGTTGCTGTTAATCCTTCCAGCATCGCGGCCAGTGGCTCCGTTAACGTAACTGTTACAGCAACTGATTCGGATGGCGATGCCTTGACGTATGCTTACACCCCAAACGGTGGTGCCATCAACGGGGCTGGCGCTTCAGTCAGTTGGACTGCACCCAGCCAGGCAGGTACTTATTCAGTTACTGTTACGGTCACGGATGGTAAAGGAGGCACAGCCACCGGTTCAGGCACCCTTACGGTCACTGCTGTAAGCACCGTCACGACCATTAATGGTACAGCCTATTTCCCGGCAGGTGTTAGTGGTGATCTTTCCAACTCTAAGGTCAGCATTTATACAACGCTGGATAACTGGAATTGGAACCAGCCCATCAAATTTGTGGGTGCTATTGGTTCAGGCGCTTCTGTTACTTTTTCGATGGTTGATGTGCTTCCTGGCAATTATTACCTCGATGTATGGAAAGATATTGACAATGGTGCTACTTGGTCATCAGGAGACTTTGTCGGATGGTATGGATCAGGTGGCCTGGGAAGCCCGGCATTGACCGAATTCCAGATTATTCAGGGCGAGACAAAGAACTTTAGTGTTCAGATGTACATCATTGCCAAAGGTGCTAAACTACCCAAATAATTATGAATAAATAAATAAAAAAGGCTGCCTGGTGAATCAGGCGGCCTTTTTTATTTCTCGAGGAAAACAGGTTTTGCAGTTATCATCACCCAAACCCAGGAAGGAAACCTCGAGTTACCGGGTTCAATTCCCTGGAGTTTTTCCATGGAATCTGTAACGAGATAGCAAGAATAACCTCCTTTCAAATTCACTATTTTGCTGATATCCCATGAAATATTGAGGTCGAGTTCCTGTCCGAGTCCTTTTGGTATGTAACTGGTTTGCATGGGAGGCAATGCATCAATCACGTTATTCTCAAGGCTGAAAAAATGAAAGTCTGCAGCGAGTGTTGTATTGGTTACCGGATTCCATTTTAATCTCAGGAATATATCCATAATCCCGCCATCACCGGTAGCTTTTGGCAGATTATTGAATAAATCCAGGTGCCCAAAAACCCTGTGCCTGACTCCATAAAGATTATCAAAAGAATGAGACTTTTCCCCATAATCGGGATAATTGATTTTCTTCTGATCATTACCCGACAGGTAATCAATTCCTGCACCAATTGAAAAGGCCTTCTTAAAAATATAATCACCGCTGATGGCAAACATATAAGCACTGGTCTCTAATCCTTTCCTGTTTTTCCCATTCTGGTAAAAACCACTGACCATGGCACTAAGCCCTCCTTTTTTTATCCCCAGGTAACCGCCATAAGTTCCTTGCCAGTTTATATCAGGTGTCGTGTCAGTAGCAGTAAACCCAGACGCAAGGGCCATTACCGAAACATTAAGCCAGTTTGTGATGCCCTTTTTCAGGTATATGAAATTCAATGATTTCATCTTAGCGCTGGTATATTCATCATAATAATTTTTTTCAGATAAGTTATTCCAGGATAGTCCCACATCAAATTGCAATTTATCCTGGATATGCTGGAAAAGGACTGCATCATACTTAATTTCGCTTTGATTCCATCCACGCGATGAAAGTAACCGCTCATCTTCATAAATCCAGTATTGCCTGCCAATTTTAATCAATCCATTCTGATAAGGTTTAATCCCCAACCATGCTTCATTCAGGTCGATACTGGACTTACTCCCGGTAACGCCGGTTGAAGAATACATGTCATCATCCCCCCAAACCCTGACATCCTGGATTCCAAACCCGAATGAGAAAATCCCGGTCTGATAGTAAGCCGATAGTCTGCTTCTCTGAGAAATTGTCAAAATTGGTTTTTCATCTTTCGAAAGGATTTCCCCATAGCCTCCCCGGTATTCAAAACGGGGTCTGAATTCTCCTTTCAGCGTAAATTGTCCTTTCGTTTGTGAAATGATTAACAGTCCGAAAATAAAAAATATCAGTACTTTTTTCATCAGTTTAAAATTTAAGGATTCAAGAATAAATAAAATTTAATAGAATAACCCTTTTAGATAGGATTTGGTTTTTTCTTCCTTCGGATGATTAAACACCTGGTCTGCAGTGCCTTGTTCAATTACTTCTCCCATATACATAAAGATAACGTTATCCGCAATCCTCCTGGCCTGACGCAGGATATGGGTTACCAGGATGATGGTATAATTCTTTTTGAGCTCGATGAATTTCTCTTCAATAGCCTGGCTGGATATGGGATCCAGAGCAGAAGTCGGCTCATCGGCAAGAATGATCTCAGGGTCAACTGCAAGGCCGCGCGCCAGGCATAGTCGTTGTTGCTGGCCGATTGACAATTTAGAGGCCGGGTCCCTCAGCCTGTCTTTCACTTCATCCCATAAATTTGCAACCCTGAGATAATGTTCAACACGCTTATCCAGAAATCTTTTCTTTCTCCTTCCACTGATCCTTAATCCATAAGCGATATTGTTATAAATATTCATTGGAAGGGGGTAAGGACGCTGAGACAGGAGACCCATTTTCTGCCTGAGTTTTGTAATATCCATCTGGGTATGAAGGATATCATCATCATTAATAAAGATCTGTCCGGTTACCTTCACGTCCGGGTATATATCGGTAAGCCGGTTCATACTTTTCATCAGGGTGGTTTTTCCACAGCCCGAAGGGCCCAGTATGACGGTAATCTTCTTTTCAGGAATAACAACATTGATATTCTTCAGAATATGTTGTTTCCCGATGTACAGATCGAGATCTTTGATAAGTATTTTGACACCTTTATCCATGTCAGAAATTAATTTTGTGTTTCTGATACCTTTTAGAATATAACCTTGCCAGGATACTGATGATGAGAATGATTACCGTTAGGATAACGGCGGAGGCATAGGCCCGGTCCTTAACTTCTGCAATAGGTGATGAAAGCTGGAAAAATATGGCTAACGGTAATGTTGCCGTGGGCTGCATGAGTGAAGTAGGGATATGATCGGTATATCCGGTTGTGAAAAGCACTGATGCCGCATCACCTATTGCCCTTCCGAATGATAACAGGATGGCTGTGACAAGTCCTGGAGAAGCCTGTCTCAGGAATACTCTGAAAGCAGTTTCTGAATGAGTTGATCCCAGTGACAAGGATGTTTCCAATAACCCGATGGATATAGTTTTTAAAACCTCATCCATGGCCCTGACCATGATTGGAATGATGAATAGCGTTACAGTGATAATACCTGCCAGCAAAGAAGTTTTTAGCCCGAAATAGATCATGATCGTAAATCCAAAAGCACCATAAACAATAGAAGGTATTCCCCAGAGCAGGTCCAGTAAAAACCTGATCATATTGATAAGTTTTTTATGCTTCACCAGGATGACATTCATTAATAATGCTACCGGCAACCCGATAAGAACAGCCAGCAGTGTGGCGCCGATTGAAAGATACAGGGAGCCGATTATTGCATTCAGGATCCCGCCTTCCTTACCAAAATAAAAGCCGCCTTTTGGGGTTTGAGAAATCATTTGCCAGGAAAGTGACGGTAAGCCCTTATATAATATACTGAAAATGATCAGGAGAAGTATGATCACGATCAGGTTAGTTGAAATGAACATCAAAACCCTGAAAAATTTCTCTTCTATGAATCTGAACTTCCTCATCAGCTCGTCTGTTTTTCAAGCCTTACAATGGCTAGTCGTGATAAAAAGTTAAACACCAATACCACGAAGAACAGGATCAACGCGGCCAGCATCAGTGCCGAATCGTACATTGGAATCGATAACATTTCCCCGTAATTGTTTGCGATAAGTGCTGGCAGGGGATACCCCGGCTGAAATATCCCGGTCGGTATTTTAGCCACATTTCCAACAACCATCAGAACGGCAATGGTTTCGCCGAATGCACGGGAAATGCCCAGCCCTAAAGCGGAAATAATGCCCGGAAAAGCTTTCCTGAGCAACACCAGTTTGATCGTTTGCCATTGACTGGCACCGAGCGAAAGCGAAGCTTCTTTAAGCTCATCAGGAACAGTCTTAAATACATCTATAAGAATATTCAGGACAAAAGGAATGATCATAACAGCCAGAACAATTGCGCCGGTGATAATAGTATATCCTGATGAACTGACTCCAAAAAAAGGAGCTACATAATGTGAAATGAAGGGTACAATAACGAGTATTCCCCAAACACCAAAAATTACGGAAGGTATCCCTGCCAGGATATCAATAACCGGGTGCATGATGCGAAGGACCCAGCCTTTGGCATATTGTGTCAGGTGAATTGCAGTTAGCAGGCATATAGGTCCGGCTATTAAAAGGGATAATACAGTCACCCATATAGAACTGACGGCAAAAGCTAAAAAGCCGAATTTCCCGGACAATGGCCGCCAGTCGCTTGAGAACAGAAGGTCAACAAGCGATTGGTCTTCCAAAAGGAGGGTAGACTTTATATAAAGCCCGACTCCCAGAAAGAAAGGAAGGAAAATGACCATTATAAGACCGATCATCATCCAGATCAGGTGCAGCCTGCTTCTTAGATGTCGCCCAATTCTATACCTGCTCAAGCTTATTTGAGTTTTAATTTTTCGTTTTTGATCTTCTCATCAGGGAGCTGCACATAGCCCCCTTCGTGTACATATTGCTGACCATTAGAAAGTATCCAGTCAAGGAAAGCAATGATCACAAGATCGGTTGGTTTGCCTTTGGAGACAAGATATAAGTCACGTGCAGGTGGCGACGGATATCTGCCGGTTTGAATGGCAAGCATAATAGTATCAAGGCTTCCGTAGAAGTTTTCCTCAGCATCAATCAACCGGTTACCATTAAAATCAATAGGGATGATTTCCATGCCTTCATATTTCTTACGCGACTTGATATCATAGGCATAAATCACATTATTGAAGCCAATCCCGTATTTATCATTTTTAACCGCATCTGCAATGCCGGGATCACCGAAAACGCCAACCCCAAGAAGGCTTTCCTGGTTTTTTCCCAGGTATTTTCCCCATATTTCAGCAGCACCGCATGCATCTGAACGGGTATAAACATTGATTTTATTTTGATCGGGAAATTCGAGAAATTTGCCCCAGGTGTGAGTGTTTCCACTAAGGTAAATTTCTTTGAAAATTTCCTGTGTAAATCCCTTTTTTAATATTTCATCAAGAACAGGGTTTTGGTTGCTGATGGTAGGTAAAACAGCATCTTTTGTCACGGCTATGAACCATGCCCCCTGGTCAATTTCGGACTGACTGACTTCACGGGAGAACATGGCCAGGTTAACCATTCCTGAGAGGACATCTGTCATGCCTTTTCCTGCTCCTCCTGCCGATATATCGATTCTTACAGCAGGGTTTTGCTTCTGGAATTCCTCTGCCCATTTAACAGTCATAGGGTAAAGAGCAAAAGCTCCTGAAATGGAAATGGTCCCTTTAAGTTCACCTTTCTTGTTTCTTCTTCCACCCTCTGGTGACGTACATCCGGCCGAAAGAATAATCATGGAAATAAAAATCAAAAACGTGATTGTTCTTAAAGTTTTCATGTGTATTATTTTTCGGACCGGATTGCCATCTTATCTCAATCCTAGGGAATGTATGACTTATCCGATCGTTATAAAAATTTCAGTAAAATTAAAAATATTTGCTCATAAAGTATTTAATCTTGATTTTTCCAATGCTGGTCCGGAAAGAAAATGATGGGGGATATCAGCATTCTGCGCTAAAGAATAAGAAAATTGTTTATATAAATTTTGACTTTTGTCATTGATTTGTTTATTTTTGTTAAGCTTTTGCCACAATTTTCATATTATTATCTCAATGAAAACCGTTTCGGTATTATATACCGCGTTCGCTTCAATATCGCTTTTTACGTGCTTTCTTCAACTTGTTCTATCATTTGTCAAAAGGGGTAATATTCTGGCTCTCATTAGTTTAATACTTTCTTTTGTTGTTTTTCTCCGTTTTAGCGTAATTATATTATGCTCTGAACCTTTTGGCATAGCAGATCATCATTTGACCCTATTGAGATGTCAGTTATTATTGACCCAGGCTGTTTTCATTTTCATGCTTGGTGTAATTTTTTATTTCCTGGAGCATACAAAGAAATTGATCATTTTATTGCATGTTTCAATGATTGGTTTTTTGATGATCCTGAGCCTGATCATACCTGATAATATTTTATTTGGCAATAATCAAGCACGGTACTTTAGTGATTTGTCTGATGGCAATATTCCATTGATCAGTAAAGGTTTTACCTGGTGGAGGGCAATTACTGACATGACTATTTTAATGTTTGCCATCTCAACTATTCTTTTAATCGTTAAAAGATTAGATTCTGTCAGTTATAAAACCGTTATCATATTTTTTACAGGATTAGGGTTGATCTTGTTCGCAGGCTTATTCGATCAGATTGTTGACCTTGGCCCGATAAATTCGATCTACTTGCTTCCTTTTACAATTTTCCTGTTTTACCTGATTTTGAATTTTATCCCATATGCCGATTTACTGAAAAATGTCTTTGAAAATAATATAATCTACGAAGAGGAGAAAAAATGGCGAAACCTGATTTATGAAGCAGATGTCATAGTTGTTGACCTTAACCGTATGGGACATGTAGAGTTTATCAATCCGTTTTTTCTTGAATTAACTGGTTACGAGGAAGATGAAGTTATGGGTAAAGACTGGTTTGAGTTTTTTATTCCTCCAAAAGAGTACAATAAAGTTCAGGGCGCATTTATCGAAATTCTTGATTTTGAATTTCATACTCATTACAACAACCTGATTTTAACCAAATACAAGGAAGAAAAAATGATCAGGTGGTTTAATGTAAGGACCCGGGATCTTAACGAGAATATAACAGGGAGCTTAAGCATCGGAGTGGATATAACAGAAGATTTGCGCGAAAAAGAAAAGATAATCGATAAACTCAAGGCGGCACAAGACCTGATTGAAAAGTTAAAGACCAAGGGTTAGAAATCCTGAACAAAACCATCCTTAAACCAGACTGTCATCTCACCGGAACCGCGGTTAGCCCATGCATAATAGGGTATTGCCCTGAACTCCTGTGGTACAAGGCTGACAATTCCGGCTTCCGATTCATAAGCAGCATTAATGGTACCGGTTAAGGTGCCTACCCCGCTGAGCAAACCTGTTTGATAATCATAATGTACCTCTGCATCGTCATCCAATATGAGGTTCATAACACCGGGCAATTTTTGGTCAATCGCTTCAGCACAATAAATAATAGGCCCGCGTTGCAAAGCAACACGCCCTTCATTGGCTTTGACCAGTTTGTTCGATTTGACTCTTCTGGGCATCATAGGAAATTCAACAATAACTTCATCGCCATTTTCCCATTTTCTTTCAATAGAAGCATAGCCATCTATTTGAGAAACCTTCAATTCTTTTCCATTAACTAAAAACTTTGGTTGTTCTTTGAATTCATCAACAAAATAATACAGATCTGTCGGAAACGCCTCATTCCTGGCCCAACCTGGAACCCTGACCATCATGTTGAAGGATAAAGGCTCCGATGTATTTAGCTTTAACCTGATTTGACCTTCCCAAGGGTAGTCGGTTGATTGCCCAAGTCTGATATCTTGCCCTTCGATCTTAATTTCAGCTTCATTACCAATAAAAAGATTTACAAAAAGCTTATCCCTATCAACTGCGTAAATATAACCAGGGATTGATGGCAGGAAACGGGTAATATTCACCGGACAACAGGCACAACCGAACCATGGTTTGCGGGTATATTGGCCCTTTGAAGCAAGGGGATTTGGATAAAAAAACTGATCACCGTTTAAAGAAACACCTGACAGCAAGCCGTTATAAAGGACTTTCTCGAAAATATCAAAATATTTGGATTTACCATGGAATAAAAACATCCGGTAATTCCATAATGCATTAGCAATGGCCGCGCAGGTCTCACAATAAGCCTCCATATTGGGAAGGTCATAGGCTTCTCCGAACCCTTCGTAGCTCCCGGCCGAACCTATGCCTCCTGTAATATACGTTTTCCCTGATACCACATCTGACCATAACGTATCTATTGCTTTCAAATACTTCTTTTCTCCCGTAAGAGCTGCTATATCGGCCATCGCCGCATACATGTACTGAGCCCTCACCGCATGTCCGACAGCAATATCCTGCTCTACTACTTTTTTATGCATTTGGTTATATTCATCCCCGCCTGATCCCCTCACATCAAGAAAAAACTTTGCGAGATCAAGGTACTTTCTTTCACCGGTAACACGAAAAAGCTTTACAAGACCGATTTCAATTTCCTGGTGACCAGGTGCTTTCTCGATTTTTCCCCAACCAAACAAACTGTCGGTAAGGTTTGCATTTTTTATAGCAACATCGAGTAATGTCCGTTTGCCTGTAGCCTGGTAATGGGCTACAGCAGCTTCATATAAATGGCCGGCATTATAAAGTTCATGGCTACTCTCTTCTTCTTTTTCCCACCGTTGCTTTCCTGCCATTTCATGTGTATTTTGCGGATCAATAGTCCTGTTTGTATACAGATATCCGTCACTTTCCTGCGCAGCAGCAATATAGCCGATTAATGAGTCGAGATAGGCATTGAGTTTTGGGTCTGGATAAATCTGCATCGAATAGCATGCTGCTTCTATATTCTTGTATACATCTGAATCATCGAAAGGGTATGGTGAGCAAAATTTACCCTCAACTTGTTTTCCGGCAATTAGAAAATTGTCAATCCTGCCAGTTTCTTGTGCCTTCCGGAAAGCGATCGGGATAGTAACTTCGTGATTGATTAACATCCGCCTGGCCCAAAAATTGTCGGATACCTTTACATTAGTAAATGCTACAGGTTTTATGGGATAGTCCAACGTTGAAGGGCTAATTCTCTGACATCCGTTTAACAGTATGAAGGATAAACCAAAAATAAGCAGAATACCATATGTTTTTACAGCGGTCAATGTTGTTTTTTCTTTCATACTTTTTTCAATAATACTCAAGTAACATTTTATAAATTTACAAAGTTATTAATAACAAATAAAAATACTATTATGTCCGTTAAAGGAACAAATCGTAGGGATTTTATCCGCATTGCTGCGGCAGGTGCAGCGGCTCTTGGCTTAGGCCTGAAAGGAATCAGCGGATACGCTTCAGCCATTCCAGGAATTACCCCAAACAGGCCGTCAGGTCAAAAAACCGTGATGGGGCTTACTTGTAAGCCATTGGGAAAAGTCCGTATTGGGGTAATTGGGTTGGGAATGAGAGGGATGGAAGCGGTAAGTAGATTGCTAAGCGTGGACGGTGTAGTAATTACCGCGGTTTGTGATATATTGCCCGATAGGGTCCTTCAGGCTCAAAAAAATGTGAAAGATCTTGGATTACCTCAACCAATTGGCTTTTCAGCCGGACCAGATGATTGGATGAAACTTTGTGAAAGAGATGATATAGACCTTGTGTATTCCTGCACTCCGTGGTACTTGCATACCCCTAATGCAGTATATGCAATGAAGAATGGAAAGCATGCGGCCATTGAAGTTCCCGGTGCAACTACACTTGAAGAATGTTGGTCGCTCGTCGATACAGCAGAACAGACACAACGACATTGTATGATGCTGGAAAACTGTTGCTATGATTTCTTTGAACTTGCAACTTTAAATATGGCCCGAAAGGGGGTCTTTGGCGAAATCATGCATGCTGAATGTGCTTATATCCATGACCTGCGCTGGTTGAAATTCGATGAGGAAAATGGCTATTATAACATGTGGAGGCTTAAATACAGTATGAATCATAATGGCAACCTTTATCCGACTCATGGCCTTGGCCCGGTTGCCCAGATCATGGGTATCAACCGCGGCGACCGGATGGAATACCTGACTTCCATATCTACCAACCAGGTTGGAATGAGCTTATATGCAAAAAATAAATTCGGGGAAAACTCGCCCGAATATCAGCAAGCTTATGAATTGGGTGATATGAATACAACACTTGTCCGAACAGCAAATGGTAAAACCATTATGATCCAGCACGACACGACAAGTCCCAGGCCTTACAGCCGGATCCATATGATCAGCGGAACGGGCGGAATTGCGCAGAAATGGCCGGTGGAACAGATCGCCCTGGAACCCAATGCCCACGAATGGCTGGTTGAAGACGAGTACAAAAAGCTCCTGGCTCAATATGAACATCCCTTAGTCAAAAAAGTAGGGGAGATGGCCCGGGAAGTCGGCGGTCATGGCGGGATGGACTTCATCATGGACTGGCGCCTGATCTATTGCCTCCGGAATGGCCTTCCCCTCGACGAGAATGTTTATGATGCAGCCGCCTGGTCAAGCATTGTTGAACTAAGCGAAATATCCGTAAGAAATAAGAGCCAGATGCTTGAAATTCCTGACTTTACCAGGGGGTTATGGGCTGAAACCAAACCGTTAGGTATTGTGGAGTAAGGAACAGACTATCTTCTTACTATATAATTTTACACTTTCAATCAAAATCTTCTTTTAATGCTTGTTTAAGAAGGTTACGGGCATGACACCTTCGGAATACAGGATTAAAAAGCGGTTATCCTGGAAGGATTAAGTTCAGATCAGCCACCAAATGCCAACTGCAATAGCCAGGGAACCAGCAATGATCCGTATGTTCCTGAAAACTTTTGACTTAGGGAAATCAGCAGTCCTTTGGGCAACCAGGCCTAAAATCAGTGCATAGGAAACCATCGTGATTATTGTTCCAAATGCAAAACCAGAAAGATAGATAATTGAATCATGCATACTGGGCAGTGCCAACGTAGGCAGGATTATGAGGAAATGTGAAATTCCTGCAAAACCATGCAGGGTTCCGATTAGGAGTGCCGTAACGCTATTCTGCCTGTTTGTCTTCTGATGTTCATGAAAATGCTCAAATTCATCTTCATGTTCATGCCGGTGAATATGGATCTGTGGGGACGGCACTGCATGATAATGAGGGTGAACATGATAAGAATGAAAATGTTTCAGCGATTTAATAATTGCCCAGATTCCTATTCCGATCAGAACAATGCCAACCAGGTATTCACTGTATCCGGAAATTTTTTCTACATGAATGACTTCCCTGAAAGCTATATACAACATTCCAATCATCAACATTCCCAAAACATGGCCTAATCCCCAGAAAAATCCAATATGCCAGGCTTTTTTACGGTTTTCAATTGCCAGTGGAGTGACCGCTGCCAGGTGGTCCGGACCGGTAACCACATGTACTGAGGACATCAGGATACCTGTGAAGAATTGGAGCATTCGATAATTGTTAAATTAAATTGTTCGATTGTTCGATTGTTAATTTGGTTCCTCTTTAGTTTCCTTTAACTTCCTCTATTTCAAAGATCTCATTCCTGTCGTATTCAAGCCAGATGTCAAGGGCCAGTTCCCGGATCCTTTGCCAGTATTCGGCTGTCAGTCCTCCTGATACCTTGATTGCTTCTTTTATTGAGCCTTCTATTTCTTTATAAATGATCTCTTTAAGAGCTATTCTTATTGTCTTTCCCCCGCAGGTGAAATCAGCAACCGGGCCTGCAGTATTAACCTCCCTGATGCTGATCAGCCCATGACCAAGGGTGGCGCCGGTGCTGACCTGCAAGCCATCGTTCAAACAACTGATTGGAGGTTTAGACCCTGCGTTTGTAATGATGATCAGTTCATCATGTCCGGCATTAAGGATTTCCCTGGCGTACAAACCCATCTTGGCGCCGATTATTGCATAAACGCCCAGATGACCATGCAGTTCGCTGGTCAAAACCACAAGCCTCCATTCTTCATACCCGTATTTTTCGATGACTTTAGTCATCATCATCCGGATATCAATTGCGTAATCTTCCGGGTGAATGGGGAAATTGGAAAATACGACTCCTGCATTTTCATTAGAATGGGAACCCGTGCTATCTTTTTGTGAAATTTGCTCCTCGGAAAAGCCTTGTATGCTTTCCTTCTTATCGGAAACAACCTGCCCAATAATAGAATTTGCTATCATAATCATACTGAAAATAATAATTAATTTCATAGACTATTTTATTAACTCAGAACTCAGAACTAATCACATTCCGCTCATCACTAATTCACCATGAAAAATCCCTTTAAGCCCGATTAACTGGTTGGCCAATTCGGTCAGCTTGTCCGATTTTCCTTTAACAGCAATGGTTTCAAGGCAATGATGATGATCGAGGTGCACATGTTGTACCGAAAGGATCAGGTCGTGAAAATCATGCTGGATTTGCGTGGAATTATGTTGCAGGTCTCGCTTATGGTGATCGTATACCAATACAATGGCTCCGGCAACTTCCTGGTTTCCTTCCCATCGCTGCGTAACAAGATTCTTCCGGATCAGGTGACGGATTACCTGTGACCGGTTAGGAAATTTATTCTTTGCAGCAAATTCATCCAACGCTTGAAGGAGATCATCTTCCAATGATACACCAAATCGTTTTATATTCATAGTAACACGAATTTTAAAATGATAACACAAAAATATTAAATTACTATACCAATTAGTTAAAAAAGCAGGAAAGCCTTAAATTTGAACCGATTTTAGATAAGATGTCTTACCGGTATTTCATCAAGCTTGCTTATAACGGCTCCAGGTATCATGGCTGGCAGATCCAGGATAATGCTTTAACCGTTCAGGAGGTTATTACCAAAGCGATACGGTTAATATGGTCAATGGATTTTAATATGGCTGGTTGCGGAAGGACTGATACCGGCGTCCATGCCAGGGAGTTTTATGCACACTTTGATTTGGAGGAAGAGAAAAGCCGGGAGGAGCTGAATGAACTTACACGCGGGTTAAACCGTTATTTGGAGGAAGATATCCTGATATACAACATCTTTCCCGTCGTTCAAGACCTTCATGCCCGGTTCAGCGCCATCTCCAGAACCTATGAATATCACATCCATACCCGAAAGGATCCATTTTTAAATGAGTTTTCATGGTTTGTTCCTCAGAAATCAGATATCGGTTTGATGAACGCAGGGGCTGATATATTGAAAGAATACAATGATTTTACAAGCTTCTCGAAGCCTAATGCAAATCGAAAAACTAATATCTGCAAGATAATCCGGTCAAATTGGGATTTATCTGACCACCGCCTGATTTTTACTATTACAGCTGACCGTTTTCTTCATAACATGGTGAGGGCAATTGTTGGGACCCTCCTTGATCTAGGGCAGCAAAAAATTTCGATCGAAGATTTAAGACGGATTATAGAAAGCAAAAAACGTTCGGGTGCAGGGGAATCAGTCCCTGCCAAAGGTTTATATCTTACAAGGATCGAATATCCGGGCTTTCCAGAATGATTTTTTGTATAGACTGACTGGTAAGCCCATACTTTTCCATAAGCTCCCTTGGGCTTCCTGACTCACCGAAGCAGTCGGGCATCCCGACATAATGAACCGGCACGGGGAAATTCCCTGCTATAACTTCTGCAACCGCACCCCCTAAACCTCCTGTTACCTGGTGTTCCTCAGCAGTGATGATCCTTCCGGTTTCGCGGGCGGCTTTGATAATAGCCCCTTTATCAATAGGTTTTATGGTGTGCATATTCAACACCCTCACCCGTATGCCTTTTTCTTTCAATGCCTTAGCTGCCTGCAGGGCTTCCCAAACCAGGTGTCCCGTGGCAATAATGGTTGCATCGTTACCATCGTACATCAATTCCGATTTTCCAATTTCAAATTTCTGATTCACATCCGTAAAATCAGGTACGGCTTCCCTTCCAAACCGGATATAAACCGGACCGGTGAGCTCTTGTATGGCCTGAATGGTGGCGATTCTTGCCTGGGTGGCATCGCATGGGGAAATGACGGTCATATTGGGGAGAACACGCATCATGGCAATGTCTTCAAGGGCTTGGTGCGTGGCGCCATCCGGCCCCACCGAAATCCCCGCATGCGCTCCTCCAATAATGACATGAAGGTTGTTATAACAAAGGGATATCCTGATAAAGTCAGTTGTCCTCATGGCAGCAAATACGCCATAGGTTGAAAATACGGGAATCTTGCCCGATAAGGCCATTCCTGCTGCCACACCGATACAATTCTGTTCTGCAATTCCAAGAGAGAAAAACCTTTCAGGGAACTCAATGGCGAACAGGTTCATTCCAACAGATGTTGTAATATCTGCACCCAGCCCGACCACATGAGGGTTAATCCTGGCAGCATCCCTGACTCCTTCACCGAAGCCGGTTTTGGTGGGCTTATCTCCTTTATTTTCAAATTCTTGCATTAGCTAGGTTTCAAGTTTCAATGTTCCAGAGCATTTCAATTGTAAAAATAACAAATCAAATCTATCTGAATTATTATTGTGGAAGGCAGGATCATTTTAATTAAAAGTAACTTTGAAATTGAAACCAGAAACTAACAATCATGCCCTTACCGATCTACCTCGACTACAACGCCACAACGCCGGTTCATCCTGAAGTAGCAGACGCCATAAGACCATACCTTGAAAGCATCTTTGGAAATCCTTCCAGCACTCATGTTTACGGCGCCCGGGCCAGAATGGCTGTGGAAAATGCCCGTGCCAAGGTTGCTGCTCTGCTGGGATGCAAGAATCATGAAATCATTTTTACCAGTGGTGGAAGTGAGTCGAATAATCTGGCAATAAAAGGAGTTGCCTTTAATTATAGAAATAAGGGTAATCATATTATAACCAGTAGTATAGAGCATCCTGCCGTTTCGGAAGTATGCAAATATCTTGAAACTCAGGGTTTCCGGATTACCTGGCTTCCAGTGGATGAAACTGGGTTGGTATCGGTTAATGACCTGGAAAAAGCCATTACCAATGAAACGATCCTCGTTACCATCATGCATGCAAATAATGAGGTAGGGACCATTCAGCCTATTTCACAGCTTGTTGCTCTTGCCCGGAAACATAATATTCTCTTTCATACTGATGCAGCTCAATCGGCCGGGAAAATCCCGGTTGATAACCTGGATGTCGATTTACTTTCCGTGGCAGGACATAAACTTTATGCTCCTAAAGGTGTTGGGACGCTTTTTATCAGGGATGGTGTAAAGCTGGAAAAATTGATTCATGGCGCTGATCATGAGCACAATTTAAGGGCCGGCACGGAAAATGTGGCATTGATCGTCGGGCTTGGAAAGGCTTGTGAATTGGCGCTCAGGGATCTGGATGAAAATATGGGGCATTCCAAAAAACTCCGTGATCTTCTTCATCAAAAGATTTCTGAAGCAATTCCGGACGTGGTTCTTAACGGTCACCCCGAACGCCGTCTACCTAATACCCTTAGCCTTTCTTTTCCCGGAATAGAAGCAAACCTTATCTTATCTGAATTATCTGAAGAAGTGGCAGCATCTGCCGGGGCAGCATGCCATGCAGGGGAAACCAATATTTCAGCAACTTTGAAAGCCATGGATGTACCGCTTGAAATTGCCATGGGTACTATCCGATTTTCTACCGGACGGTTTCTCAATGAAGATGATATTGAAAATGCATCCGGTTCGATAATCAGGGCAGTAAGCCGCATGATGTCGGATAAGCCTGTAGCTGCAGAAGAGCGGGAAATCCGGTTAACCCAATTTACCCATGGGCTGGGATGTGCCTGCAAACTCCGTCCCGAGGCGCTGGAGGAAATACTGCAATCCCTGCCTGTAAGTTTTCATCCGGATATCCTGGTGGGAAATGATAAATCGGACGATGCGGCAGTTTACCGGATCAACGATGACCAGGCTATTGTCCAGACCCTTGACTTTTTCACCCCGGTGGTTGATGATCCTTATGAATTCGGTGCCATTGCAGCGGCCAATGCACTAAGCGATATTTACGCGATGGGAGCGGTTCCATTGTTTGCCTTGAACATTGTCGGGTTCCCATCTAACCGGTTGCCATTGGAAGTGCTTAAGCAGATATTGAAAGGTGCATCCGATAAGGCGGCTGAAGCCGGGATCCAGATCATTGGCGGTCATACGGTGGATGACCCGGAGCCTAAATTCGGCCTGGCAGTCACCGGGATTATCCATCCTGGAAAAATCCTGAAGAATGACGGCGCTCTGCCAGGAGATAAGCTGATCCTCACCAAACTAATTGGAACAGGTATTCTTGCAACTGCTATGAAGAGGGGAGTGCTTGATAGCAATCTGGGGAGAATTGCCATCGACCAGATGATGATGCTTAATAAAACAGCCGCAGAAATCATGAAAGACTTTCCGGTCAGTTCATGCACTGATATCACCGGGTTTGGATTGATGGGGCATTTATATGAGATGACATCTGCCAGTGGCGTGGATGCTGAAATCTTTTCATCGGATGTCCCTTTATTGCCCGGGGCAGAAGAAATGGCTGCAGCTAATATTATTCCGGGCGGAACTCTCAATAACCTTGAATTTGCTGAAAAATTTGTGATCTGGGACGAAAAAGTGTCTTACCTAAGGAAAGTTTTGCTTTGCGATGCCCAGACTTCCGGCGGGCTGTTGATTGCCTTACCGGAAAGATACGCAGAGGATTTTCTGCACCGAATGGATGAAAGTGGAATCACCGCTGCCATCATTGGCAGGATCACATCACAGGGGACCGGATTGATCAGGGTTGGGTGATTTTCGGGTTGGATCTACCCAGGCATCCGAGTGAAGAAAAAAATTGATTTTTACAGATGGATTTCTTATATTTGTGGGCAACCAAACCGGTCTTTTCTGAAAATTAATTCAACATCAATCTTTATCCATTATAATCATGATAAATAAAAACTTGATGATTTTGGTATTATTTGCAGTGCCGGTATTCATGACCAGTTGTAATAAAAACAACGACAATCCGCCTGATAATGAAGTAATTGGTTGGGCGGCAGGGAATGCGCACAATGGTTTCGGAACGATCATTCATACGACAAACGGCGGTACCAGCTGGGAAAGACAGGGCGATTCCACGATGATCCCTGATGCATACCTGCAGGACATCCGTGCCGTAGATAAAAATAATGCATGGGCTGGCGGAATTTCTGAAAGCGGCTATCCGGTGATTTTAAGAACGAAAGACGGAGGTATAACCTGGGTCCGTCAAGGATCAGGTTCAGGACTGCCGGATGTATCTGTATCGGGAATCTGTCCTGTGAATAACGATGTTTGCTGGGCTGTAGCCGACCAGGGAGTGATCCTGAAAACAACAGATGGAGGAAATACATGGACAGCCCTAAAGGCCTCAATTGATTATTCAGATGAATACCAGATGGTGGCAGCTGCAGATGAAAACCATGTCTGGGTTGTAGGAATGGGCGATACGGTTGCAATGATCCATTACACTTCCGATGGAGGCCTTACCTGGGAAAGGCAGGGGACCGACTGCCTTACCACCGGTAATATGCCCAATGCGCTCATCGACATTCATGCAGTCGATGCCAATTTTGCCTGGGCTGTGGGTCCGAGCCAGGCCATTTATACAACAGACGGAGGAAAAACATGGGTGAATAAACCGACTCCTATCGGGTACAATCACAATAACGGTGTTTGCATTGCCAGTAATACGGATATTTTCCCTTATGCAGATAACCTGGTAGTATGGGTTGCAACCGATTATAACATGATTTTCAAACTATCCGGGCTAAATAGCGATTGGGTTAAACAACCGGGCATTAATGGCGCATTGTCGGCCATGTACATGGGGGTCGCAGCAATGGATGAAAACATGGTTTGGATAACGTCAGAAGGTTTTTCCGGGCATGGGCAAATCTTTCACACAAACGATGGAGGAGCTACCTGGGACATTCAGCATACCCCGGCTGATATTTCTTTACGCAGGATCACCTTTGTTGGTGGAAAGCGGTAAAAAGCGGATTCACATCGTATGGCAGGAAGAATTTCTCGCTGATTTTCGCGGATTATAATGTGCTGATTTGAAATGATCTGCGTGAATCTGCAAGAAATCTAAATATTCTTTTTAGACACTATTTCTATTATTTTCAAACCCGGGTTCGTAATTTTATGATGTATCTTTGCAAAAAGGTTAATATTATGATTGATTATAAACAGATTATCACAATAGAACCAGGAAAACGAGGCGGTAAACCATGCATCAGAGGGATGAGAATATCTGTGAATGATATTCTTGGCTGGTTAGCTTCCGGGATGACAATTCCGGAGATTCTAAAAGATTTTGATGAGCTTACGGAGGACGACATTTATGCAGTTTTAAGCTATGCAGCGGACAGAGAGAATAAGATATATCAGGTTGCAGTATGAGATTTTTATTTATGATAAAAACCATGGTTGTTTTGAGATAATCAGATATAGATAAAAATAGCGTTTACGCCAAATAATAAGGCATCTCACCAGAAAGATTCAACTAGGATTTTCTTCACCGAATGACAGAAAGCGGCATCACGGGGGCCGCCATCGGCAGGATTAAATCAACAGGAACCGGGTTGATCAGGGTTCGTACTTGAAGCGGATCCCCGCTTTCGCGGGGATGACGTTGTTAGTGATGTTAACCAAAAGCGGCGCGGCATGAAAGAGTTTCCCGCTTACGCGGGAATTTGCCTGCTATTTGTATATTTCGAAAAAGCCCGGGTAAACAAGAAAATAGCTCCGGTGACTAATTAATACAGATGCTGAAGGATAATTCGGACATCTAAATATTGTACTTTTGAGAGAGTTAACCACGTCAATTCGCTATTAGTCAACATTTAACTATAGAAACGGATGTATTCGTTAATGTATAAAGAATCCCACTCAGGTAGAGTTATGTTTATTCGCACAAACATCCGTCTGTAGTATATATAATAATTCAGGCGCTGGATTATAAGTATATGTGGTACATTTAGCCATATTATACGTCATGTTTTAACGACAATATAGAACCAGAAACAAGGAATATTCGAAAAACCTCATATAAGTAACTGAAAATGCCTGTAACCACTATTTCCACCGAAGTCCTAATCAACCATTTACGCGATACTTTGCGCAATCCCGACAATAAAATCTGTTTTATATTAGGTGCAGGTGCCAGCGTGGAATCTGGCATTGAAAGCGGAGCCATGCTTGCGCGGCAGTGGTATAGCGAACTTCCTAAGTTTCATTCCGAACAAAGAATTGCCGATTGGAAAACTGAAGTGGCTTTTGATGAAAACAATATTCCAGCTTTTTATTCCAAACTATTCAGACTACGCTATGATGGCCACCGCGATGATGGGATACACCACATTACCAGTATTATAGAGAAAGGTAACCCCGGTTTTGGCTATACCATATTGAGCCAGGTATTGCAACGCACACAACACAACGTAGTTATCACAACAAACTTCGACACGCTGACTGAAGAATCACTATTGGTATTTACTAACTAACGCGCTTTGGTTTGCAACCACGAAAATGTAGCCCACCTGGCGCGGCCAAGCAGTACAAGACCTCTGATTGTTAAAATACATCCCGGTCTATACATGGATCCACTGAACGACCAGGACGAAATTGCAGAAATAAAGCCTCAATGGAAAAAAGCATTGAACGGTATTTTCAGTAACTATATACCTATTGTAATAGGCTATGGCGGTAATGACGGAAGTCTGATGAACTACCTCAATCATATTGACGCTTGCCAGCGAATGTACTGGTGTCTGGTTAGTGAACGCACCCCGCGCCAAGATATTTTAGATGTAGTAGCGAGACATCGGGGCAGTTTTGTTGTTACCGGGGGATTCAACCGGCTGATGTTCCGCTTTATTGACCTTTTTGGCCTTACAAAGATACATGATGTGCTGGAACAACTGGCAAAAGAGCGTGCCGAAAAACTGCGCAATGAATTTGAAGAAGCCGGAAAGGGCATTGGCCTGACAGGTACTGCCCAAGAAAAAAGCGAGTTAGGTAAAGTGGCTGATGATTTTGATACGACCGACTGGCTTCAGTGGCAATTGAAAGTTGCAGCCGCCAAAGATCCCAAAGAGAAAGAGGCTATTTACTTGCAGGCATTATCAGCTTTACCTCAAAGTCATCAGTTATATAACAATCTTGCGTTTTGGTTGGATGAATGGGGGCGTTATGACGAAGCGATTTCCTCCTTCCGCAAGGCCGTTGAAATAAAACCGGACTATCACGAGGCCTGGTACAATATGGGCATTTCATATAGTAAAAAAGGCGATATCCAAAACGCTCGCATATGTTATGCAGAAGCCTACAACTTGAATCCCAATGACCCGGATTACAAAAAGAAGCTCGACAGTTTAGGAAATGAATAGGATTATATCCACTTATTTCTATGCAATAATTGTTGTTTCAATAGGTTGAAACGAAATTCATCTCTTTTTCAGGTTGACACTTTTCTGATAACAGACATAAAAAAATACCCGAACTTAAACCTTAACACTTAAACCTTAAAACTCCTCTATCTGCCTCTCGGATCCGGTTTTAACGGCAGTTTTGCCATCTTTTCCACTTCCAGGCTGGGGAAACCGAATTCCTCCACCACTTTTCCCAAAATGAGATAAACCCCGTCGCCTTTAAAAGGAAACGTCCTCAGCGCAGGAGGGAAGTGCACCGTATCGAAGAATTCTCCTTCATGATCCAGGAATGCTGCAAAGTGCATGATTTCCTTCCTGACTGTGCGGACATACTTTATCGTCACCAGGTTTCCGACCATTCTCACTTTTTTCCCGATATGGCCGGTTAGGTCCCTGGCCATGATCTCCCCGCGGAACGGGGTCTGCAACAGGTCGAATGCTGTCATGCTTACCGGCCAGCCCAGCAGCTCGATCTCATCATAGGCGTCTTCCACCTGGTTGTGCACCAGGCGGGGCAGTTCGAATGCCCTGGAAGGCGCCCGGAAGAGCGACTGGTGGTGTTCATTGGGCTGACTGCGGTGCAGCAACTGGTGGACGTCCCAGAGCAGTTCGGCTTTTGACCTGCCGGTAAACCGGAAGGCCCCAATACGGATGAGCAGGATCAGCTGCTCAAGACCGGCATTCACCCGCTCCACGAAATCATCCAGGCCGGCAAACATCCCGTTTTTTTCGCGTTCCGAAATAATCGACTGTCCCATCTGGCGCTCCAGGCTGTCGACGTGAATAAACCCGATGTAGATATCGCTGCCCCTTATACAGGTCTTATAGTTGCTGTTATTCACGCAGGGGAGGTGTATTTTCGCCCCGCTCCGGCGGGCTTCATTGAAATATACCCATGTCCGGTAAAATCCGCCGAAATTGTTGATCACGGCCACCATGAATTCCTGTGGGTAATGGGCCTTAAGGTAAAGGCTCTGGAAACTTTCCACGGCATAGGATGCTGAATGGGCCTTGGAAAAGGAATAACCGGCAAAGGATTCGACCTGGCGCCAGACTTCTTTCGTGATTTCTTCCGGGTATCCCTTTTCGCGGCAATTCTGAAAAAACTTATCCACGATGCGGTCAAGCTCCTTCCTGCTTCTGAATTTCCCGCTCATGGCCCGTCGCAGCACGTCAGCATCGGCCAGGTCAAGCCCGGCAAAATGATGGCAAACCTTCAGCACATCTTCCTGGTAAACCATCACCCCGTAAGTCTCCTCCAGCTGTTCCTTCATTACGGGATGAATGTACCGGAACTTATCGGGATGATGAAAACGGTGGATGTATTCCTTCATCATGCCTGATTTGGCGACACCCGGGCGGATGATGGAGCTGGCCGCGACCAGGGTCAGGTAGTTATCGCATTTCAGTTTTTTCAGCAAGCCCCTCATGGCCGGGCTTTCAATATAAAAACAGCCGTTAGTTTCACCGTTCTTCAGCTGTGACTTAACTTTGGGATCGCGTTTAAAGCGTTCGACCTGGTGAACATCCACTTTGATTGCCCTGTTTTCAGCCACAATGTCAGAGCATTCCTTGATATGGCCGATACCGCGCTGGCTCAGGATATCGAGCTTTTCAAAGCCGAAATCTTCAGCAACATACATATCCCACTGGGTAGTGAGGAACCCTTTGGGGGGCATGTCCAGCGCCGTGTAGCAGGTGATGGGCTTTTCGGAGATCAGCACCCCGCCGGCGTGAATGCTCCTGATGTTAGGAAAATCGACCATCATCCGCGCGATCTCGTAAATCTGGCGTGTAACGGCATTTTTATTGATTTCCGTGTAAGGCGAGTTGGTCAGATCATCGATCTCCTGTTTTGGCAGGCCATATACCTTTCCCAACTCCCTCAGGATGGAACGGCCTTTAAAGGTGGACATGGCCCCCAGCAGAGCGGTGTGTTCCCGCCCGTACCTTTTGAAGATATAATCCTGCACCGTTTCCCGCTCGGTCCAGGAATAATCGATGTCGAAATCGGGTGGGCTGGTCCGCTTCGGGTTGATAAATCGTTCAAAGTAAAGATTCAGGTCGATGGGATCAACATCTGTGATTTTCAAACAATAAGCAACAACACTGTTGGCTCCGCTGCCCCTTCCGACATGATGAAACCCCCGGCTCATGGAATACCGGATAATGTCCCATGCAATGAGGAAATAAGCCGAAAATCCCATCTTGTAAATGATCTCCAGTTCATGCCTTATCCTTTTGATGGCCTCTTTGTTTGTTTTACCGTAGCGGTATTCCAGGCCGTCCATCGCCAGTTTCTCGAGCAGGATGCGGTCATCGTAGAGACTGCCCGTAAATGTTTCCTTGTTCTTAACCGATTGATAATCAAAGTCTATCTGGCATGATGCCATCATCTTTTCCGTATTCAGGATGATTTCCGGGTAGTCGCGATAAGCTCCCGACAGGCGCTCCGGTGAAACAAAATACTCATGCCGGGATGCCGTCTGACCCGGTTGAAGCTTGGTAATGAGTGTGTTGTGGTCGATGGCGCGCAGGTTCTGATGGAGCAGGAAACTGGCAGGGCTCTCAAGGACCACCGGATGTTGAACGACTAACCCCTTTTGGTTATGGGAAAACTCCGTCTGTAGCAACTGGCGGACAAACTCCGGCCGGATGCCGATTTTTTCGTGATCCTTCAATTTTCGTCCGGTAACAGATCCGAAAGGGTAAATGACGTAGACATTCTGAAAAACCGGCGGATGGCGGGGCAGGGGAGTCCCCTCCAGGTTCCGGCCGGACAGGAACTCGTTTATCTCGCGGAAACCTTCGTTATTCATTGCCAGGCAGGTATATAGAAGGGTGTCGCCATCGCGGAATTCAATTCCGGCCAGCGGCCAGATACCTGCTTCCTTACAAAGTCTGACGAAATCAAGCACCCCGGTGGAATTGTTGATGTCAGTCATCCCCAATGCCTCTATGCCAAGCACTTTGGCTTGTTCTACAAGCTTTTCCGGCGACATCGTCCCGTAACGCAGACTGTAATATGAATGACAATTCCAAAACATCACCAATGACTCTTATATAACTTCTTTTTTCAAGCAGCTTCAAGTTGAGCGATTCTCTTCTTTAGTTGATTGATTTTCTTTTCTTTATATTTTTGTTGATAATCATCCAAGGCCTTGGGGTTAAAAGC